>Ga0209345_10006967_pt1 | contig 10112 bp, 9 predicted proteins | sample Cruoilmetagenom7_FD_187294 | JGI IMG/M metagenome (GOLD analysis project Ga0209345, IMG submission 187294) | Oil polluted marine microbial communities from Coal Oil Point, Santa Barbara, California, USA - Sample 7 (SPAdes) (version 2) | ecosystem: Environmental > Aquatic > Marine > Oil seeps ... | reverse complement strand
TGCGACCCTCGGTCTTTGCCGCCATCAACGCCGCATCAGCCCGCGCCAGAGTATCGCGGGCGATGCCGTTCGGCTCCATCGTTTCCGGCGACAGATCCGGCCCCAGAGCCAAGCCCACCGAAATTGTCACATGAACCGCCCCACTACCATCGGGCAGGGAAACCGGGGTGTCACCGATCACCTGACACAACCGCTCGGCGGCCAATCGGGCGGTGCCCAGCGTGGCCTCAGGCAAAGCCACGAGGAACTCCTCGCCGCCGATCCGCGCCAATAAATCAGAGGGCCGCAGATTGTCGCGCAAACGGGCGGCCACGGTTTCAAGAACCGCATCACCGGCGCCGTGCCCGTAGGTGTCATTCACCAACTTGAAGCGATCAAGATCCAGTAGCATGACCGCAAACCTGCGACCTGTGGCCTGCGCCTCTGCCGAGATGCGATCAAGGTCGGCAAGCGCATAACGGCGGTTGTGAAGGCCCGTCAACGGGTCGGTCACCGCCATGCGCAACCCTTGCTTGATGCCACGTCGCAACCGGTCGGCGCGCCGTTTGCGCTGGATGTGCATGGTCACGCGCAGCCCGGTTTCCTGAGCGTCCAAGGGCAGCGGCATCAGATCGTTCGCGCCGACATCCAGCGCCATCGCCGCCGCCTCGGGATCGACCTTGGGCAGCACGAGGGCAATTTCGGCGTGGCGACTTTGCACGCGCGAGCGCAGATCGGCGATCAACCGCTGTCCGGAACCATGCGCACCAAGGTCGGCGGCAATCAGATACATGTCGGGCGACGTGCCAAGGGGGTTGTCGGTCAAGGCTGCCGTCGGGGACAGGATCGAGATGCGTTCCTGCAGATGTGGCGCTAACGCGTTGCGCCAGCCCATTGCAATCGCGGTTTCGCCCGCGATCAACCCGACGTGGCCGGGCATGGTGAACACGCTTGGTTCCTCGGCGAAATCCATTCCGGCAAACGTTTCCGAGCGCAAGCGCAGCTCTGCCTCGGTTTCATGGGCGCGCAACAGGCTGCGAATCCGCGCCAGAAGGATCACCTCGTTCAACGGTTTGGTGAGGAATTCGTCGGCCCCGGCCTCGAGGGCGCCGAGCCGACTTTGCCGGTCTTTTGACGCGGTAACAATGACGATGGGAATATGCATGGTCGCTGGATCGGCGCGCAATTTGCGACAGACATCAATCCCCGAGATATCTGGTAGCATCATGTCAAGAAGGATCAGTTTCGGCTGCTCAGTGCGGGCAATTTGCAACGCACTCATCCCGTCGGCTGCCTGCAGCGTTTCGTGGCACGCCGCGTTCAATTTAACCTTTAGGATAATCCTGTTGGTCGCCAGATCATCAACAATGAGAATTTTTCGCGACATAAACACGTACCTTTCACGCGACACTTGGCCAATCATTTCCCTTGATCGATTCCGGTCTGGGTCGTAGCTCAAGACATATCGCCAATTGGTTAACGAAACCTTATGCGGCGTTAATCATTTGAAAGGGTTCATATGAGTATGTCACGTGATGCTGCCGAAGCTTTTGCTATTCAGGTTTTCACCTGGCTGGCAGAGGATTCGGATCGCATTGGAACCTTCCTTGGATGGTCGGGTGAATCCCCCGATAGCCTGCGACAGAGGCTCAGCGATTCGTCGCTGTTGCTGGCCGTGATCGAGTACCTGATGCTCGACGAAGCCCTGTTGAAAGAAGCCTGCCAAGACCTTGAAATGCCGTTTGAAACACCGATGCAGGCACGCGCCGCCTTGCCCGGTGGCGAACAGATGCACTGGACCTGATCAATGCCCGAAATTCGCGCCATTTTGTTCGATAAAGACGGAACCCTGTTCGATTTTCAGGCTACTTGGGGGGCGTGGGCTGCGTCATTGCTGACCGAGTTATCCGCGGGCCAACCCGTGTTGGCGGCAAAGATGGCGCAGGCGATTGCCTTTGATCTGGATCGCGGGCGTTTCCTGCCGCAGTCGCCGGTGATTGCCGGGACAGGGCGCGAAGTCGCTGAGTTGCTTGCGCCTTTTGTGGCTGATCAAAGCGTTGATGCGCTCGAAGGACAGATCGCGCGCGCGGCGAAAACGGCCCCCCTGGCCCCGGCGGCACCGCTGCGCCCCTTGCTGACGACTTTGCGTGACAGGGGGCTTTGTCTGGGTGTTGCGACCAATGATTTTGAGGGTGTGGCCCGCGAGCATGTCGCGGATGTTCTTGATCTTTTTGACTTTATTGCGGGTTTTGACTCGGGCTATGGTGCCAAGCCCGAACCCGGAATGCTGCTGGCGTTTGCCCGGCAGTGTAATCTGAGGCCGGAGAATATCCTCATGGTTGGTGATTCGTTGCATGATTTGATGGCGGGTCGCGCCGCCGGAATGGCCACGCTTGGTGTGCTGACCGGGGTCGCCAGCGCCGCCGATCTTGCCGGGTTCGCCGATACCATTCTCCCTGATATCAGCCACATACCGCAGATGCTGGCATAGGCAGACGACCATTCGCCATTCCTTAAGACCTTTGCATCAAAGTGCTTGGTGACGGGACGAAAGTGAGCGATATGCATGGTCTAATCAACAAGTCGATACAGACATTCCTACTGGATTCCTTTGGGGCCGCAGCGTGGCAGGACATTGCGCAGCGCAGTGGCATTGCGCAGCTATTGGGCCCTGACGGGTTCGAGGCGATGCAAGTCTACGAGGATGCCCTGACGGAAGCCATGATCGCGGCCGCAGTCGAGGCATTGCGACGGCCCCGTGAAAGCCTGCTTGAGGATCTTGGCACCTATCTTATCTCGAATGAACAGCTGGAACCTTTGCGGCGATTGCTGCGCTTTGGCGGCGTCAGTTTTACCGATTTTCTCTACTCTCTCGAAGATTTGCAGGGGCGCTCAAAGCTTGCCGTGCCCGATCTCGGTCTGCCTGAACTGGCGTTAGACGAATTTGGGGCAGGGCATTTCACGCTGACATGTCGCAACTGCATACCAGGATTTTCCAATGTTCTTGAGGGGGTGTTGCGGGCTTTGGCGGATGACTACGGTGCATTGGCGGTGTTGGAACAAGCAGGCGACGACACCGAGGCCGCGGATGCGACGATCACGATCGAGGTCCACGATCCGGCGTATCATGCAGGCCGCCGGTTCGACCTCGCTGTGGAGGCGCGTTGATGGACGGAAATCCGCGACAGCATGGCGTACAACTGGGGTTTGCGGCCCTGGGGCAACTGATGCCGATGTTCCTGTGGTTGGATGCGACGCTGCGCATCCGGGGGGCCGGGCCAACGTTGCAAAAGCTGATGGGTGTGCAGAAACCGGGGATGATGTTGCGGGACGTATTTTTGCTCCGCCGGCCCCGCGATCCGACCACGGTTCTGGATCTGACACGGGCGCAACGCTTGCGTATGACGCTAATTTCGCAGCCAAATACGACTTTCAAAGGCATTGCCGTGCCGTTGCAGGATGATGATGGTATTCTGCTGAACCTGTCCTTTGGATATGCCGTGCGCGATGCGGTGCGCGATCACGGTTTGTCGGATACCGATTTCGCTGCGACCGATTTGGCCATCGAATTGCTTTATCTTGCCGAGGCGAAGACGGCTGTGATGGGCGAGGTCAACAAGATGGCGACGCGCCTTCAAGGGGCCAAGGCCCGCGCCGAGGAACAGGCGTTAACTGATACCCTGACGCATCTGGCCAACCGCCGTGCCATGGAACGGGCACTATCGACCTTGCTGCACGACGGCGGTGGATTTACCCTCATCCACCTGGATCTGGACTATTTCAAGCAGGTCAATGATACCCTTGGCCACGCAGCTGGCGACCATGTGTTAACGCAAATCGCGTCGCTTTTGCGAGCCAGCGTTCGCGGCGGCGATTTGGTGGCCCGCGTCGGCGGGGACGAGTTTGTGATTTTGCTCGCGGGTGTGCAAGATCGCGCACCTTTGGAGCGCGTTGGCGCGCAAATACTGGCCCGTATGCGCCAACCGATCCTGTTCGAAGGTCAAGTCTGTAAGGTGGCAATCTCGATGGGTGCGGTGCTTGGCCCGATTGTTCCAACCGGCTATGACGCGGCCGAGGGGCTAATGGCACTGGCCGATCGTGCGCTCTATGCCTCGAAACGGGCGGGCCGCGCCCGGCTTACGTTCATTGATCAAGACGGAACGCTCAACGAAATTGCAAAGTCTGTTGATGTGAACCCGACCTAGTGGCGTATGAACAATTCGCCGGGCAAAGTGCACAGCTTTTCGGCGCCATTCTCGGTCACCAGAATGGGCTCGGTAATCTCGATCCCGCCATCATCAAGCCAAAGCGCCGGCATGAAATGGAAAACCATGCCCGGTTTCAACTCGGTTTTATCGCCGCGCCGCAGAGAAAGCGTGCGCTCCCCCCAATCCGGCGGGTAACTAAGCCCGATGGAGTATCCGCACCGGCTATCCTTGCTAAAACCGCGCGCATTCAGCGCAGCATTGAAGGCATTGGCGATGTCTTCGCACAATTGACCCGGCCGAGCCTGCTGCAACGCGGCCATTGTGGCCTCTTGCACGGCGTCTTCGGCGCGTCGGTATTTGGCCGGCGGTTCACCAAAAAACAACGTCCGCGATTGCGGGCAGTGATAGCGTCTGTAAACGCCTGCGATCTCAAAGAAATGTGCAAAGCCGGTTTGCATGGGTGTGTCATCCCACGTCAGATGCGGCGCAGTGGCATCCATTCCAGACGGGGTCAGCGGCACGATCGCCGGGTAGTCGCCCCAATGTCCGGCCGCCCCCAAGACACCTGCCCGCAGTATTTCTGCGACAAGCTGGTGCTTGGGCAAGCCGGGACGGGCGACATCGAGGATGGTTTCATGCATGGTTTCCACAATACGCGCCGCGCGGCGCATCCGTTCGATCTCGGCAGACGATTTCACGGCGCGTTGCCAGTTCACCAGGCCCGTCGCATCCTCCAGCGTCAATGTCTGGGCAAGGACCGAATGGGCTTTGGCGGAATAATAATAGTTGTCCATCTCGACACCGATGGTGCCTGCAGCCCAACCACGTTCGGCCAAAAGTGCGGTAAGCGTCTCCATCGGGTGCTTTTCGGGGTTTTGCACATAGGTATCATCATAGCCAACGATGTTGTGATCGGACATCCAGACCGTGCGTACCGCACAAGCGGCATCCATCGCACGGCCCCACCAAACCGGCGCACCATCAGGGCCGATGATCACGGCTTGATGGACATAAAACGACCAACCGTCATACCCGGTTGCCCAGGCCATATTTGACGGATCCGTCAGGATCATGACCTCCAGACCAGCCGCCGCCATCGCCGCGCGGATGCCGGCGAGGCGTGCGTCATATTCGCTTTGGCCAAAATCTGCGGGATCCATCTGCGCGCTCCTGCCATGGTGTCAGTGAGCATAGTGTGTCAGCCGGCGCGCATGAATCAGGATACGTTTCCGACAGATCGACGTCCATCCACGGCGCTATTGATCGAGCCAAATGGTCATCGGCCCGTCATTCACCAAAGAGACTTGCATCTCGGCTCCGAACACGCCGCGACCAACCGCGACGCCTTGGGCCGTTAGATGGTCGGCGAAAGCCTCATAGAGGCGGCGGCCAAGGTCAGGCGGGGCGGCGTTCGAGAAACCGGGTCGATTTCCGCGGGAGGTATCGGCGGCCAGGGTAAATTGGCTGACCACAAGCACCCCGCCGCCGACATCCGCTAAACTGCGGTTTGTTTTGCCGTCTTCATCACGAAAAATGCGCAATTTCAAGATCTTATCGGCTAGTGCGAGGGCCCTGCCGGTATCGTCGCCTTGCATGGCGCAGACAAGGATCAGCAGGCCCGGACCGGTGGCCCCGACAATTTCCGCGTTTACCGAGACCGATGCCTCGGCGACACGTTGCACAAGCGCCCGCATTACTTTCCGCCGTTTTGCGCAAAGTAGAAATAGGCGCCAGCCGCCAAAGCAACCACCAGAACGGCTCCGGCGATTTTCCAGATCGACCAGGGGCGTTCGCCCTGGACCTTGCCAGTTTGCCCGTTCACCACAAACCGGTAGGTTTTGTTGCGGTAGCGATAGGCGGCCATCCAGATGGGCAGCAATACATGTTTGAACCGCTCGTCATCGTGGTCGGTGTTGACCGAATGCACACGTTGTTCATCGCCGCCGATGTCGCGCCGGACGTCTTGTTTGATCACATCATCCATGCGTTCAAGGGCCAGAACGTGCCCGTCGGGCAATTCGACGGTATAGCCTTCGGCGCGGAAACCCGACAGGAATTGCGGGTTATAGGGCGCGAGTTCGCCCAGCATCCACGGCTCCAGCGCCCTGACATATTTGCGCGGCAGGGACTGCGCGGCCATGATGAGAACATCGGAGAATTGGCGGGCAACACGGCCGGACACGCGGGACCAGCGGATTTTGCGCACCCGTTCGGTGGTTTGTTTGCCGTTGCGCGTGACGCTACGGGTTTCGTAATAGGCGTCGCCGCGCTCGCCGGAATAGGCGGAGTGTGTATCGGAATCGAAGGCCCAATACGGCACATAGAGTCCATCAAGCCGCGATCCGTCCGAGCGCGCGTATTGCTTGAGCTTGGAGGGCGCGAACCAGAGCCGCCCGAGCCAGCTTTTCATCGCGTCATGGGCTTCGCGCTCGACCAGTTTGAAGGGCAGGACGGCGGCCGGTTTGATGTGCCTGTGGGTGCCGGTATCGGTCACCACGGGCGAGCTGCAAAACGGACATTGCGCCGCGTGCTGGGCGGGGTCGAATTGAACCTGCGCGCCACAGTTGTCACAACTGATAACGCGGGTTTCCTCGATCGCTTCGGGCGGCAGGTGATCGGCCAGCGCCTCGCGCAGATCCATGGTTGCGAGAGCCTCGTCGCGCTGTTCGTCGCTGAAGGGGATCTCTTGCTCGTGGCCGCAATATTGGCAGGTTAACCGCTGTTGCCCCGGCGCATAGCGCAGCTGTGCGCCACATTGCGCACAGGGAAAGCGATGGGAATCAACGGGTTGCGCCGCGAGTTCTTCTTCGTCGCTCATGGTTTAGCCTGCTGGTGGTGGGGGCGGAGGCATAGAGGCGAAGAGGCTGGAAAGACCAGACACGTCGCCGGCTTTCTTCCATCCGTCCTGACCGGCGGTCCAGACCAATGTGTCGCGACCAAAGCTGCCTTGCGACATCATATCGCGCAGCTGCGCATCGCCGAACGGGCCAGTCGTCTGGCCGTTTGCGGCAACGTGCCATGTCGTCGCTGCCGGTGGAGGCGGCGGAGGAGCGGCGGCGGCGGCCGGTTGAGCGGCGGCTTGCTGGTTGTTGCCCGACATCGCATTGGCCATGGTTTGCGCCATCCCCATGCCCATCCCCATGCCCATACCGGCACCCATCGCATTGTCACCGCCCGACGACGCGGCGGTTTGCATGGCCTGAGCCGCGGAAAACTGGGTGTATTTGTTCAAATCCCCGACGATGCCCATCGAACTGCGCTGGTCGAGGACTTTCTCGACCTCGGGCGGCAGCGAGATGTTCTCGATATAGAGTTCGGGCATCGACAGGCCGTAGTCTGTCAGCGTCGGCTCGATCGCCTGGCCGACGATATTCGACAGATCGCCGGTATTGGCCGCCATATCGAGCGCCGCAATGCCGCTTGACGCAAGCGCTTGACTGACCTTTTGCACGACAATGTTGCGGATCTGGCCCGAGATTTCGTCCTCGGTGAACTCACCGTCGGTGCCGACGATTTCGGTCATGAACACGCCCGGATCGGTGACACGGACGGTATAGCTGCCGAAAGCCCGCAGGCGTAGTGCCCCGAATTCCGGGTCGCGCAACATGATCGGGTTCTGGGTGCCCCATTTCAGGCCGGGGAACCGGCGGGTGTTCACGAAATAGATTTCCGATTTGAACGGACTGTCAAAGCCGTGATCCCAATGCCGCAACGCGGTCATCAGGGGCATGTTGTTTGTCTCAAGCTCATAAAGGCCGGGGCCGAAGATATCGGCCATTTGACCTTCGTGGATAAAGACCGCGGCCTGGCCCTCGCGGACGGTGAGCTTGGCACCCATCATGATGTTATTGCCGTAACGCTCGAACCGGTAGACCAGTGTATCGCGGCTGTCATCCAGCCATTCGATGACGTCAATGAACTGACCTTTAAGGAAATTGAAAACCATTAGAGACTCCTGAAAAAAAACGTCGCGGTCATTGTAGCGGTCATTATTCTGCGGGGCTAACTTTCGCCTGCGGCAAGCTCGGAGGCAATCGAAAAAATCAGCGGAGTTGCCTGTGAGCGGCTCATTCCGGGCTGCAATCGGGGATCATAGTGCATTCTCAACATCAAAAGATCTTGATCGGTCAGCAGGGCGAATTCCTGATCATCATTAAAGATTGAGGGGCGGGCGCGGCTGCTGTCTGAGGCCAACCCAAGGCCTTGCGTCAGTTCTTCGTGGTAGCAGGCCTGACGGGTCAGGTCTGGATGCTCGGCGCGGACGATGGCGACAGCTTCGGAATAGACGGCGCTGCCATTGCGCGAAAACGCCATGACAAGGCAAAATGTTTCGCGCGGCATGTTGGTGATCAGTGTCACGGCGGCATCATCGATGCCCGGCACCAGCGCGCGCAAACGGGGGCCTGCGTTCTGGCGTTCCGTTTCCGACAAGACGAGAACGTGGAAATTGCCCTGCGTCGACCCCAAGGGCACAACCGAGATCGGGTGACGGGCGGCTTGTGACAGGCGCGCGGCCAATTGCGCGACCTGCGCGTGGTCTTGCAGGCGTTGCCCGCGCCCGACCGAGGGGCCGAATTCCATCGCATAGGTAACCGGCGCAGTCCAGCGGCGCAGCACACTGTCGGCGCCACCGGCAAACCCCAGAGGGCCGCGTGCATGTTCTTCGCGCAGCGCAACATCGGCATAGGTTTGCGCAAGCCGCGAGGCCGATACGGGCGCGTCTGCGGCACCGCTGTCGGTGCGCATCAAGCGGTTGTTAAGACGCTCGGTCTGGATGCGGGCGTAATAGGTGGAAAGTTCGTCGGATTGCGGATCGTGGGTCAGGTTTTCGACCGGTCGAGCCGGCGCGGGGCTGGACACAGCCCGGGGCGAACCGGGTTGCAATGATGCGCACCCGGCCAGCCCCAAGGCCGCCGCAAGCGCCAGCGTGGCGCTTGTTTTTGCTGTTATGGGGCGGCGATCAGGCCGCCGGGGTTTCGTCACGGGCCTTTGCCGCCGAGAGCGAATCCCGAAGATCGGCTTCCATTTTGCGCAGCTCCTCTTCGGCGGCGGCGCGTTTGGCCTTGCCCGCGTCGGCGATCTGCAAGCTGTCCTGAATCGTGGCGATCAACTGCTCGTTGGCGTGCTTCACGGCCTCGATATCAAAGACACCGCGTTCCATCTGCTCACGCACCTCGCGGTTGGTCTCACGCAGGTTGTCAGCGTTTTTATTGAGCAGCTCGTTGGTCAGATCGTTCGCCTGACGGATCGCCTTGGCGGCGTCGCGCGACCGCTGGATGGTCAGCGACTGCGCCAGCTGCGTTTCCCAAAGCGGCACGGTGTTGACCAGCGTCGAGTTGATCTTGGTGACCAGCGATTTGTCGTTTTCCTGCACGAGGCGGATCGACGGCAGCGACTGCATGGTGACCTGACGGGTCAGCTTCAGATCGTGGACCCGACGCTCCAGATCATCGCGGGCGGCGCGAAGGTCGCGCAGTTCCTGAGCGCGGATGATCGTGTCGTTCTGATCGGCGGCTTGAACCTCGGCCTCTTTGGCGGGGATCGTCGTCGCGTCGAGTTCTTTAAGCTTTTCTTCACCGGCTGCAATGTAGAGTGCCAGCTCATTGTAGAAATCGAGGGTCTTTTCATACAGCAAATCCAGGGACTTGATGTCTTTCAGCAGAACTGTCTCGTGGCTCAGCAGGTTTTCGGTGATGTTGTCGATCTGCTCTTGCACGGTTTCATAGCGGGCCATGAAATTGGCCAGCGGTGCTGCTTTGCCCGTCAGACGCTCCCACCAGCTGCGCTCGCGGCGGGTGTCGAGTTCACTGACGGAAAAGCCGCGGATCGTGGTCACGATCTGGCGCAGGCTGTCGCCGGCGGGGCCGACGTCCTTGTTGCGCACATCGGCAAGCATCTGTTGGCTGATGGTTTGCAGCTCAAGCT
>Ga0209345_10006966_pt1 | contig 10112 bp, 9 predicted proteins | sample Cruoilmetagenom7_FD_187294 | JGI IMG/M metagenome (GOLD analysis project Ga0209345, IMG submission 187294) | Oil polluted marine microbial communities from Coal Oil Point, Santa Barbara, California, USA - Sample 7 (SPAdes) (version 2) | ecosystem: Environmental > Aquatic > Marine > Oil seeps ... | reverse complement strand
GAGATCCAGAGACCGGCCCTGGCGGCGTATTCCATGCCTCGCCCGATCCAATCTTCAACGGCGCTCTCTGGACGATACGCTATGAAGTCATGGCCTATCTGTTTGCGGGACTGGGTTTCTATATCGGAGTATTGAAAAATCGCTGGTTTACGCTCGCGGCACTTGTTGGCTCTCAATTGGTCTATTCCGCCCTGCAATTTACGCCATTGGCGGAGCTTGTGTCTGGTGGGGTCGTGTCTCTGTTCCGATTCACAACCACATTCCTGATCGGAATGACGCTATGGCACTTTCCGCGCCTTCGAAGGCCGGGTTGGATTGGCGCTGGTGCCGCGCTTGTTGGCTTCATCTTGCTTGGTTGGACGAGTATCGGTGAACCGTTTGCCAACATCTTGTTAGCAGCAGCACTTATGCAATTTGGACTGATCAAGACTCCATCAGTACGTATCGCCCAAATGCCGGATTACTCATATGGCATATACATCTGGCACTATCCGGTGCTTCAGAGCGTGATCATTCTAAATCCAAATATGTCTCCATCCATGCTGCTTGTCGTATCAGCCCCCATCATCCTGATTTGTTCTGCGGCCTCGTGGCACCTTATCGAAAAACCAGCACTCAAACTCAAACGCTCTGGACACGTGTCGAAGCGAGTTCCAGGCGAGTAATCGATGCCATATCACCGATTCAACCCCAATCGATCACCAGTTTGAACAAAGTGAAGCGAAGGATGTTGTATATACCCCCATAGGGTATTATATAGAGCTCAACGAAACGCAGCTTTCTTGTCGCTGCATAGCAAGGAGAGAGACCATGAAACTCAAACCCGTTGGACACGCCTTGTCCCTTTTGATCGCCATTTCATTTCTGATCTGCATCGGCTGGGGGCTGGTGATGCCAGCTTCGCTACATATGCACGGCGCATGGGAGAATTGGCTCCCTGGCTTTGAATTCCTGACGCTACAGGGCTTCATCATTGGTCTGATCGAAAGCTATTTGTACGGCTGGTACATCGCTCTGGTGTTTGTGCCGCTCTATCGGTTCTTCAACCGATCTACGGTCAGCAACAACTAGAAGGGCAACGCCAGCCTCGCCCGAAACAAATCGCGCAAGAGGTTGGCGCGCCTATAACTGCAAAAGCGTGAATGTAATAGCTGCGCGAGGGAACAGAGTGATGAGCATCAAGAAGCACGAACAGCACGACCACAAGGCCCATGCCGACCACGGTCATGACTGTCACCACTCCGGCGGCGATCCTGCTGCTGGTGCAGATGGCAAATATGACGTCGTTCCTGCTGGGTATTCGGGCACGGTCTATACCTGTCCCATGCACCCAAATGTTCGCGATGTCCGCAATTCAGGTTGCCCCATTTGCGGGATGGCTTTGGAACCCGAAGGTATCGTTGTCGGAGAAGAAGACACATCAGAACTTAATGACATGACACGCCGGTTCTGGATCAGCGCCATCTTCACGATCCCACTCGCTATTTATGCCATGGGCGATCTCATACCCGGGCGTCCTCTGGAGGGCTTACTTCCTGCTGGTTGGTCACAATGGGCTCAGTTTGCTCTTGCCCTTCCCGTCGTGCTCTGGGGCGGGTGGCCTTTCTTTGTACGCGGGCTTCGCTCTATTCGCACCATGAACCTCAACATGTTCACTCTGATCGCGCTTGGGGTCGGCGTAGCTTTCATATTCTCGCTCGTCGCAACGGCAATGCCTGGCATCTTCCCAGCGGCGTTTCGCAATGAGTCTGGCGACGTCGCGGTCTACTATGAAGCAGCTGCCGTCATAACAACTCTCGTTTTGCTCGGCCAAGTTCTTGAGCTGCGCGCCCGCAGTGCAACCTCAGGCGCAATTCGAGCGCTATTGGAACTCACCCCGCCTACCGCCGTGAGAATGTTGGCGGATGGCGGAGAGGAAGAAGTCTCAATAGATGATGTGAACAGGGGCGACCATTTGCGAGTGCGTCCGGGTGAGAAAGTCCCTGTCGATGGCAATGTGATTGAAGGCCGGTCAAATGTCGACGAGTCGATGATCTCTGGTGAACCCATTCCAGTTGAGAAAACAATTGGCGATCCCGTGACTGGCGGCACCGTCAACGGAACCGGATCACTGATCATGGCGGCAACTCGTGTCGGCGACGACACAACCCTATCCCAGATTGTCCGCATGGTGGCTGAGGCGCAGCGATCCCGCGCACCCATTCAAAAGCTGGCAGATACCGTTGCAGGCATGTTCGTGCCAGCCGTGGTCTTGATCGCTCTGGCGACCTTCATTGTCTGGTCAGTGTTCGGGCCGGATCCAGCTATGGCATTCGCCATCGTCAACGCGGTTGCCGTGCTGATTATTGCCTGCCCATGTGCGCTCGGCCTGGCCACGCCAATGTCGATCATGGTCGCGACCGGCAAGGGTGCCCAATCGGGAATATTGATCAAGAACGCCGAGGCACTTGAGACATTCGAAAAAGTTGACACCATCGTGGTCGATAAGACTGGGACACTGACAGAGGGAAAGCCGCGACTGGTCACTGTCGAGCCTGTTGAGGCGCTTAGCGAAACCGACTTTCTATCATTCGCAGCAGCCATTGAGCGAAGCAGCGAGCATCCCTTGGCACAAGCCATCGTCAAAGGGGCAGAAGAGCGCGGCGCAACACGTCTCGATGCGTCTGACTTTGGCTCCGTGACCGGAGAAGGTGCGCAGGGCCGTGTGAATGGCAAAACATTCGCGATTGGCAATGCCAAGATGATGCGCCGCGTTGGCGCACTGGACGAGTCGCTAAAAGCGCGAGCCGAGACGTATCGCAAGGACGGTCAAACGGTCATGTTCGCAGCGCTAGACGGTAAACCTGCTGGTCTGATTGGTGTTGCCGACCCCATCAAGGACACAACGCCAGAGGCCATCGAAGCTCTTCACAAAACTGGTATGAAAGTTGTTATGCTGACAGGTGACAGCAAGGCCACAGCAGAAGCGGTCGCCCGTCAAATCGGAATCGACGAAGTCCACGCTGATGTATCACCGGAAGACAAAAACCGCATCGTTCGGGAACTGCAAAGCGCCGGGGCCGTCGTTGCAATGTGCGGCGATGGTATCAATGATGCGCCAGCACTTGCACAGGCCGACGTTGGGATCGCGATGGGCACCGGGACAGATGTGGCCATGGAAAGTGCGAGCGTGACCCTTGTGAAGGGTGATCTGCGCGGCGTAGCCAGGGCCCGACATCTCAGCCAAGCCACCATGGGCAATATTAGGCAAAACCTGTTCTTCGCATTCGTCTACAACTCGCTCGGCGTTCCGGTTGCAGCAGGCATTCTCTACCCATTTTTCGGCCTCCTGCTCAGCCCTATCATCGCGGCCGCCGCGATGAGCCTCAGCTCCGTGTCGGTGATCGTCAATGCCTTACGTCTGCGCACGGTCAAACTCTAACTTCCAAGCTGAACAGGCGCCAATACAATGAAAAATGAATCCTATCAAAAAGGCTCGTTGAGCCTCGCGGGCGCTGTTGCCATGGGAACTGGCGTGATGATCGGTGCAGGTATTTTTGCCCTCACCGGACAGGTCGCACAGTTTTCAGGGCCGGCCTTCCCGCTCGCGTTCTTAATTGCAGCCGTGATCAGCGGGTTCAGCGCATATACTTATATCAAGATGTCGAACAAATATCCGTCGGCTGGCGGGATCGCTATGATCCTGCAAAAAGCGTACGGACCAACTACCATTGCAGCGGCCAGCGCGCTGTTGATGACGATGTCGATGATTATCAATGAAAGTCTCGTTGCGCGCACATTTGGCGCTTACACATTGCAACTCTTTGATGTCGAAAAAGACAGCGTTCTCGTCCCGGTCCTAGCAGTCGGCTTGATTGCCTTTGCCTTCATTATCAATATTTCCGGCAATAAGATTATTGGTGGCGTCTCTAAAGTAGCTGCCGTGTTGAAAGTCGGCGGCATTCTGATCTTTGCAGGCGCAGCGCTTTGGGCATCAGGTCTGTCGTTTGAGGCAGCTAGCAGCGAGACAAGCAATCAAACAACTCCCGCTGGATTCATGGCAGGAGTCGCCTTGGCTATTCTCGCCTTCAAGGGATTTACCACCATCACCAATAGCGGCGACGAGGTTCAGAACCCCAACAAGAATGTTGGCCGCGCCATTATTTGGTCACTCGGCATCTGCCTCATCGTCTATTTGGCCGTTGCCCTAGCTGTCGGGTCATCACTGTCTCTTGAAGAGATTGTCGCAGCCAAGGACTTCTCTCTTGCGGAAGCCTCACGTCCCGCTTTTGGCGATCTCGGTGTAGCGTTCACCGTCATCCTTGCAATCATCGCAACCGCGTCCGGATTGCTGGCGAGCGTGTTCGCCGTGTCTCGCATGCTCGCCATGCTGACAAATATGAACCTCATCCCGCACAAGCACTTCGGCATGCCCGGCGGCATCCAGAAACACACCCTCGTTTATACCGTTGTGATCGCGGCGTTCCTTGCAGCTTTTTTCGATCTCGGCCGGATCGCATCACTCGGGGCAATCTACTATCTGGTCATGGACATCATCATTCATTACGGCGTGTTGCGCTATCTGCGCGAAGATGTCGGTGCCCGCGCCTGGGTACTCATCGCCGCAATACTCTTCGACCTCATTGCACTAGGAGCTTTCTTGTTCATCAAGGCCAGCGCTGACCCTATGATCGTTGTGATCGCATTTGGGTCAATGGCAGCAATCTTCGCGATTGAGGCTTTCTACCTAAGCAAAGTCCGCGACAGGCAAGAACCTGATCATGAACACTCTCATTCTTGAGGCAGCACAAGCCGGACTGGAAAGCTGGGATCAGCGTTCACTCAGAACTGATACACAACCGCAAATCCGCCCCCGCTTGTCCGAAAGTTTGTCGTCTGCCCCTGATACACTCTAGCTGCGACCAGAAGGGTTTCACCTGCATAGGTGTAAAGCCGCACATCATATTTGAGCGTCAGCTGCTCGTTCTCAACCGTGACGGCGCGCAAGGTTGGCGGCACAAAAGCCTGCGCAATGTAATTGCCTTCCAAAATCTCGGACCAAACGCGCTTCGTAAGCTTGTCGCCGCGATAGGTCGCGCGACTACCAAATCCTGCAGCAGGCTTGAAGAAGTATCCTTTGCGTGCTGTCCACAATTCCTCTGCGTTCTCAGCGCTCACGCGCTTTGTTCGCGGGATGCTTCCGAGCGCAAGAATGTGCTCTTCCGAAAGTCCCCAACTTCGCAACACGTCTGCATCACTCAACCAAATCAGATTGCGCTTATCGGCATACAATGCGTGGTGGCGAGGCCCAGGGCTGACAATCGCGGCATCCTCCATCAGGGCCTTTCTTAACGCTGCATTGCCTGGCTCACTGAGGTCAAAATCTGTCAATCGGTTATAGACCATATCCACGCGAGATGACCCCGCCCACAATTCTTCGTTTCGATATGTGAGCTCAGCCGGGTCCACAATGAGTGTTTCTATGCCAGCCGACTGTAAATGATGCTGGGCCATAAGCATATCAGGATAAAGATATTGGTCTTCGGGATCCTGATCGACGATCGCGATCACACCCGGTCGTCCGGTTCGGCCAGCTGCGTGCCACTCTGACAGGAAGGTTCCCACCATCTTCTGAGCCGCCACACCTTCATTCTGAAGTTCCGCCTCCCCGCACTTAAATGCGGCGCGCCCGGCTGCGTCCTGTAGTGCTGCGGCGAGGAAACCTCCGCCTGCATTTGTATTGACTTCGATAAGCTGTGGGCCCCGCTCCGAAATGTGAAAATCATACCCCATGAAGAGGCCGTTGATCTTGGGCTGCGCGAGGGTGACAGCGTCATTAGCCCGCCCATGAACGGCGACTTGAAAAGGCTCAAGCGCGGCGGCCGCTTCTATGGCCGCCACTTGTGCCTGCATGTTCTCTACGTCAGCCGGAGACACAAATACGCCTGTCGCCGCGAACAGATTTGACCGGTCAGAAAGCAGCTGATCCAATCCATCCAGCCCGACTGATGCGACGATGCCTGCATCGAGGTCTGCGCGGCTCAACGTCATACAGAAACAAGACTGATTGAGCGCGATCAGCCGGCGAGCGTCGCCCAGTTCAGTCGTTTCGGTACAGGTCATGGGCTTCTTCTTTCGCGGTTAACGTCCGACGCATCCTTGTGTCTAGAGCATATCTCGATCTGGCGCAGCGTATCGATCGCTATTGAAGGCCACTGACTGAAAAATGCCTTGTAATCCAAGCCGCCATTGGAACGGGAAAGCAAATTACACGTTCGTCTTATACCTATACCCTGTATGAGAAGGACAGTCTTATGGAAATGAAGAACACATATTGGCGTTTCGCCGCCATGATCGCCACCTCCATGGTCGCAATGTTCGGACTGATGTATCTGAACACTTACGCATTCGAACATGTGCGTTGGAGTGAGACCCGCTTCTACATGACGTTCATTATGGGCGCCGCGATGGCAATCATCATGCTGGGGTTCATGCTGAGCATGTACAAGAATGCCAAGATCAACCTTTCTATTGTTGCAGGATCTCTTGTCGTTTTTGCGGCCGCGCTTTGGTTGGTTCGCAGTCAGGCAACTGTCGAAGACAAATCTTGGATGAGCGCGATGATCCCGCACCACTCCATCGCCATCCTAACCAGTGAACGGGCTAATATAGAAGATGTCCGTGTGCGCGAACTCGCTGACGCAATCATCGCGGCGCAGCGCCGCGAGATCAAAGAGATGGACTGGTTGATCGAAGACATTGCCAAGAATGGTCCGGCCACAAGCCAAGCTGACGCGACAACTCGCCCCGTCCCCGATTTCGAATCCAGCCAGCAGCCAAAAGCGCCGGTCGGATCCAACACGAACGAGAACTAGATTTATGCTGAAGAAGACAGAGAAAAATGCGGTTCTATACCGTATGGTTATGGAAAAACATTTGTGTCCCTACGGACTCAAATCCAAATGGATGCTTGAACGCAATGGCTACACGGTCGAAGACCACCATCTGACAACCCGCGCAGAGACTGATGCGTTCAAGGATGAATATAGTGTCGAGACCACGCCGCAAACTTTCATCGAAGGCGAGCGGATTGGCGGGTATGATGCCCTGAGAGAGCGCTTCACAGATTGGCGAAAAGATTCAGAAGCGAAAACCTACACGCCCGTCTTAGTCATCTTTGGTGTATGCGCCCTGATGGCGCTCGCCGTCGCCTGGGCCACACTTGGCACTCTGCTTTCGGTCAGAACGATAGAGTGGTTTGCGGCGTTTTCAATGACTGTTCTAGCTGTTCAGAAACTGCGAGACATTGAGAGCTTTTCGACCATGTTCCTCAATTACGACCTCTTGGCTCAGAGGCGTGTAGGCTACGGCTATGTTTACCCGATTGCAGAAGCGTTCGCAGGTATCTCGATGATCGCGGGAGGCCTTCTCGGTCTGATTGCTGCGCCAGTTGCACTATTTATCGGCACCGTCGGCGCAATCTCAGTCTACAAAGCCGTCTATGTCGATAAACGTGAATTGAAATGCGCCTGTGTTGGCGGAAACTCTAATGTTCCGCTCGGCTTCATCTCATTGACCGAAAACCTCGTAATGATCGCGATGGGACTTTGGATGATTACAAAGGCCGTTATCGCATGATCAGAGAGTTCCAGACTGAGGTCAGCGGAGAAGCTTCAAAATGAAGTATCAAAAGCCAATCCAGGCGTTCGAAGCAAATAAGATGGAAAACACCAGGTATGACGGGTATTTTTTCTGCATAAATTGACGTTTTTGGGGTAGTGCTTCATCAACATTATCACCATATAATATACCCAGTAGAGGGTATTACATCATGAGAACTGAAACTAAAGACGCAGCCACCAAACGCCTTGCTCGCATTGAGGGTCAAGTGCGCGGTGTCTCAAAAATGATCGCCGAAGATCGTTATTGCATTGATGTGGTACGCCAAGTGCAAGCCATCAAGGCAGCACTCTCTGGTCTCGAAAAAGTTGTACTCGATGATCACCTCGAAACATGCGTCGAACACGCTTTGGCAGCTGACAATCTGGAAGACCGCCGGGAAAAGGTAGAAGAACTTGTCGCGGTGCTGGGTGGCCGCAAAAAATAGTCATACTATATACCCCGTAGCCGTATTTGTTTTTTAACGCTTTCTGCGATACTCTCTAATTTATGAACTTGTTTACACGCCTCCTCATGATCTTGGCTGTTGCTGCATTCGCAGCAGGCCCTGTGATGGCGTGCTGCATGACCGGTCATGCCCAAACGGGCGAAACAATAATTCAGGCTGAAGCGCCGCCGTGTCACGGCAATATGGAAGCTGAAGCTGCCACACCAATGTCTCATGACAATCCGGCAGATTGCCCCGGCTGCGCTGACTGCGAGTCGGCGATGCTAGCTGCCAAAACAGCTGATCAGGCCAAAGTGCTGACTTCGGCAGATGATCTTCAGCTATCCCCCGTCGAGGCTAATCGCTGGACCGGGTATGAAACACCCCGCATCCTACGCACAACCGGGCCACCCCGCCTGTCGCTGGGATTGCCCAATACCCCCATTTCCCTAAAGCAACGCCTCCTGGTCTGATCCAGACGCTCTACATGCGCGCGATATCCAACAGGATAACGCGTCTTGAACACGTCCGTTTTCAGAACACAGGAATGCCTCCATGTTTCGTCCTTTATTGCTTCTGGCCTTCGCCGGAATATTGCCCGCAATCATTGCGGAAGCTGATGCCCAGAGTTTTTCTGATCTGGAATATGCGCTGCGCGACCATCCAAGCCTGCAAGTCATGGCATATCAGGCCGAAGCCAGCGATGAGCGCGCAAGTGCCGCCACCGCACTGCCAGACCCGGTGGTTTCAGCCGGGATAAATAATTTCCCGATATTTGATCCCTCGTTCAGTGATTTTCTGCCTACAAATAAATCTATCGGCATCCAACAGAAGTTTCCAAGCCTTGCGGGCCGTAATGCCCGCGCTGGAGAAGCGTTCGCCCGCGCCAATGAGACACGCGAAATGCGCGCGCAGCGCTATGCTGTCCTACGCGGTGAACTGATCGCATTGCTGCATGAGAAACAACGCACCAGCGTTCAACGCGGTCTCGCAGAAGAACGCCGGGCAAAATATGACGAACTCACGCAAGTTGCAGAATTGGAAATCGATGCAGGACGCCCTGCCCTGTTTCGGTTAGCCGAGATTGAAGGGGAGCGCGCTGAGGTCGACAGAATTCTGGTGGACCTAAACGGACAGGTCGCACAAATCGAGGCCCGCCTGATTGATCTCTTGGGAGCGGTGCCCGACACACCACCGCCATCGCTAGCTCCAATCGAATGGTCCGGCGATGCCATGGCGTTCCACGCCGTGCGCGTCGCTGACGCAGGTGTTGCTGTACGCGATCGCGGAATAGACGAAGCCAAAGCCGCTTGGAAACCAGAATGGGGCGCGCAACTCACCTATCAACAGCGGGAAGCAGGTCGGAACTTTGCAGGTGATGATTGGGTGTCAGGCATGGTCAGCGTGACTGTTCCGTTTTGGGCAAGCAAGAATCAAGAACCTCGTTTGCGCGCCGCAAAGGCTGAACGCGCCGCTGCGCGCGCCAACTATTCAGCAGCGTCACGAACCGCTTCAGCGCAGTATTCAACGTATCGGTCGATGCGCCTGACAGCTGAGCAAAGCGCAGCTGTTCTCTCGCAAAAGATTATCGCAATCGAGGACGAAATCACCTCGCAAAACACCATCTACGAGTCCGGTGTCGGTGACTATGCGCCAATCATTGATGGCGAAATCGCCATTCTAAAACTCCGTTCAGACATTGCTGGCGAACAAGCCCGTATCGCAACAGCAACAGCGCGCATGAATGCGCTTTTGGTAACACAATGAAACAGACATTATTCTTCACAGCCTCAGCACTAATATTGTTGCTCGCAGCGTGCGGCGGCCCTGCCCCGACACCCATTGGTTCAGCAGCCAAGGGTCAGGCCGCCAGCAATTCTGATAAAGCGCAATACACCTGCCCAATGCACCCGCACTACATCTCAACCGACCCTGATGGCTCGTGCCCCATATGCGGTATGGACCTTGTTCCCGCGAGCCCTGCTTCAGGAACGAGGGGCGGAGCAACGGGTGAAGTCCTCTATTA
>Ga0209345_10006965_pt1 | contig 10113 bp, 9 predicted proteins | sample Cruoilmetagenom7_FD_187294 | JGI IMG/M metagenome (GOLD analysis project Ga0209345, IMG submission 187294) | Oil polluted marine microbial communities from Coal Oil Point, Santa Barbara, California, USA - Sample 7 (SPAdes) (version 2) | ecosystem: Environmental > Aquatic > Marine > Oil seeps ... | reverse complement strand
CGTCAAAGATGTCTTTGAAACGCAGACAGAAGATCTGACCACTGGCACGGCCAGTTTTGCAACAAGTCTCGCGGGTCGGTTTGTCATGGTGAAGGACAGTCAGAACAGCAAAGCTGATCAATCGCCGCTATGGGGCGAAGGTTGGGGCTGGGCATTCTATGAAGGAGCGGAGAGACAACGGACGGTGACGACCGATTATGTCAGTGATTGTCTTGGCTGCCATCAGCCAGCGCAGGAAACAGATTTTCTCTATACCCGTGGATACCCAATCCTCGCGCGCTAGTATTGGTTCCGGTCGCGACTGCAGCGTGTCGCGGCTGGTTACTCGGCGGCTTGCTGCAGATTGCTTTGTGATTTTGTGCTTTTGCCAAAGTCCTCCATCTCAGCAAGTATCCACTCTTTGAAGGCGCGGACTTTCTCCAGGGCCGCGTCTTCAGGCCGATGCGCTAGATAGTAGGCTGTGCCGCCGCGCCCATCCGTTGGGAAAGGTTCAACCAACTGCGACCCCGCAAGGGTGCGTTCTGCCAGCGGTGACATGGACAGGGCGACGCCCTGTCCCAGCATGGCCGCTTCCAGTCCAGCGGGAATTGTATCGACCCACAAGTCATTTTTGGGGGTGAGGTCAGCAAAGCCTTGAAGGGTCAGCCAGTCTCGCCAGCCGTTCGGTCGCGGCGTGCAGTGAATGAGCGTCTGGTTTTTCAGGTCTGCCAGCGAGTGGAGACTTTTTGCGATTTCTTTTGAACAGAGCAGGGCGGGTTTGGTGTCTAGCAGCTTTGTGGAGCCTGGGCCTGTGGGCGGAACCCTCATGTTTCGGATGCCCATATCTATGTCGTCAGAGCGAAAATCGGCGACGTCATTTTCGGTGCTGATGCTGACTTCAATGTGAGGATGTTTCTTTCTGAACCAGGGCAGGCGGGGAATGAGAACGGCGCTTGCAAAGAGCGGCAGGACCGACAGATGCAGGACTGTGTGCTCGGGTTTGGTTCTCACCTTGGTTGTTGCCGCCGCCAGATCTGTAAACAGAGTGTCGATGGTTACTTTGTACGTGCGGCCTGCTTCGGTAAGCGAGAGTGCGCGGGTCTGACGCCGGAACAAGGGAGTGCCCAGCGCGTGTTCGAGCGCCTTGATACGATGACTTACTGCGGATGGTGTCAGGCTTAGGGCTTCTGCAGCGTGTTTAAAGCTGAGTGTCCTCGCTGCATGATGAAAGGCATGCAAGCTCGCTAGCGGCGGTAGATCAGATCGCAGAGGCATCAGCGGGCTCCTTCTCTTTGCCCTCAACGTAGGGAATGGGTGCGTGAAGCTCATTCACCAATCTATGCAAACGTTGCTGCGTAAATTGAGACTCGCTGCGCAAACATGCATGAAATCCGTTCATTTAGCGTGCAAAACGCGCGTTTGTCGGTAGCTCGCGCCCGTGAGAATTTTCTGAAGTCAGAAGCCAGAAAATCGGAGTTGCCATGCGCCAGCTAACCTTCATTGAACCCGGCAAACTTGAATGGTGGGATGTGCCTGCCCCGAAGATAACCGCTGGAACAGATGCCATTGTGCGGCCGCTGGCCGTGGCACGATGTGATCTCGATTATGCGACGATCATAGGGGCGGGGCTTCAAGGTGGACCCTTTGCCTTTGGCCACGAGACCGCTGGCGAGGTTGTTGAGGTTGGAGACGACGTCACCTCAGTGAAGGTTGGTGACAAAGTCATCGTGCCGTTCCAGATATCGTGTGGCACTTGCGACAATTGCCGTCAGGGCTGGACCAATGCCTGCAAGTCCGTCACACGGGGTGCCGTCTATGGCATGAAGCCCGTCTGCGGTGAAGAGTTTGGCGGAGCATTGTCGGAATTTATGCACGTCCCCTTTGCAGATCACATGCTTGTGCCTTTGCCAGAGGCGGTACGGCCAGAGGTGCTGGCCGGTGGATCTGACAATATCGCGGACGCCTGGCGCACGGTCGCCCCTCACATGGATAAATATGAAAACGCATCGGTGCTGGTCATCGGCAGCGGCCGTGGTGTCAGCATCTACGCGGTTCAGGTCGCTCTTGCCCGCGGTGCGGGTCGTGTTCTTTATGTGGAGATCGGCAAGGGGGGTGAGGCCATGCGCCTTGCACAAGAAATGGGTGCGGAGACCCAGCTCGTGCGGTCGCCCGCTGACGTGAAGTCCTTGGGTTCTTTCAACATCACGGTGGATTCGGGCGCCGATATCGAAGGGTTGAAGCTTGCGATTCGCTCCACAGCTGCCAACGGGACATGTACCAGTATATCTGTCTATTTCGACGATGCGGTACCGCTTCCGATGACGCGTATGTATACCAAGGGCATTAGTTTCCATACATCTCGGGTGCAGGGGCGCGCGCTGCTTCCCCAAATTGTTGAAGAGGTGAAGTGCGGTCACTTTCATCCTGAGCACGTGACAAGTCGCGAAGTCGCCTTTTCAGATGCAGCTGAGGCGATGGATGACCCGGCACCCAAGATCGTCTTCACCAACGATTGGTCATGACGCAAGTGGGAGCGGCGTTGGCCTTTCCTCGCTTACTCGTTCCCCGCTTCAATCGCGTCTTCATAGGTGCGCAGGCCTGGGCGGGCGGCAGACACAAGCACGGCCATGTTGCCGGGCAGGTGTTCGTTCTTCCACATTTTGGTGTGTGCTTTGGGAATGTCATTCCATGAGAAGACTTCCGACATGCAGGGGTCAATACGCCGGTCGATGACCAGACGGTTGGCTTGTGCTGCTTGTTTCAGGTTCGCAAAATGCGAGCCTTGGATGCGCTTCTGACGCATCCACACGAAGCGCGCGTCAAACGTGATGTTAAAGCCGGTCGTGCCTGCGCAGAAGACGACCATGCCGCCGCGCTTGGCGACCATGCAGGAAACCGGGAAGGTGGCTTCGCCTGGATGTTCAAAAACAATGTCCGGGTCGACGCCTTTGCCTGTGATGTTCCAGATGGCCTTGCCGAATTTCCGGGCTTCTTTGGAGAAAGCATGAAACTCGTCTGAGTTCACTTTGGGTAGCTGTCCCCAGCAATCAAATTCTTTCCGGTTGATGACGCCTTTGGCCCCCATAGAGAGCACGAAGTCGCGCTTGCTTTCGCCGGAGATAACGCCGATGGCGTTTGCTCCGGCAATCGCGCAGAGCTGCACAGCAAAGGAGCCGAGCCCACCAGACGCGCCCCAGACAAGGACATTATGCCCGGGCTTCAAGACATGGGGCCTGTGGCCGAACAGCATGCGATAGGCGGTGGCGAGTGTCAGCGTGTAGCAGGCGCTCTCTTCCCAGGTCAGGTGCTGGGGACGGGGCATCAATTGCTGATCTTGGACGCGGGCAAATTGGGCGAAGGATCCATCGGGTGTCTCATACCCCCAGATGCGCTGAGAGGGGGAGAACATGGGATCGCCGCCATTGCACTCTTCGTCATCATGGTCGTCCTGGTTGCAATGAATGACAACTTCATCGCCGACCTTCCAGCGCTTCACTTTGGAGCCGACCGCATAGACGATGCCGGACGCATCAGACCCTGCAATATGATAGGGCTCGTCATGCACATTGAAGACGGAGACAGGGTCACCTAGACCTGCCCAGACGCCATTGTAATTAACTCCAGCCGCCATCACGAGGACGAGCACCTCATGGCTGTCCAGCTCCCAGGTGGGTACGACTTCGAGCTGCATGGACTGTTCGGGCGGGCCAAACCGTTCTTCCCGGATCGTCCAGGCGTACATGTTCTTTGGCACATGCCCCAAAGGCGGGATTTCGCCCACTTCATAGAGGTCTTTTAGAGGTAGTGTGTTGGCTGGCTGTGCTGCTGCTTGCTCGCTCATGTTTCACTCCGGTTGTTGAGCGGATCAAACGACATGGACGCAACGTATTCAAGCCCGATTTTGGGCTATTTTTGCGGTGCAGCAAGGGGTGTGCTAATCGAGCCTCACCAAATGTGAGAGACTAACGTCCATGAGCGATAATAAACTGTTTCAACACGACAAAGACCGGCCTTGGATTTTCCGGACCTATGCAGGTCATTCGACGGCGGCGGCGTCCAACGCGCTTTATCGGGACAATCTCTCCAAAGGCCAGACCGGCCTGTCGGTTGCCTTCGATCTGCCAACCCAGACCGGGTATGACGCCGACCATGTGTTGGCACGGGGTGAAGTGGGCAAGGTGGGCGTGCCGATCAGTCATCTGGGCGATATGCGCCAGCTGTTTGAGTCTATTCCGCTGGAGCAGATGAACACGTCGATGACGATTAATGCGACGGCGGCCTGGCTGTTGGCGCTCTATATCGCGGCGGCTGATGAGCAGGGGGCGGACCGGGCAAAGCTCACGGGCACAGTGCAGAACGACATCATCAAAGAGTATCTGTCGCGTGGGACTTATGTGTTCCCGCCCGATCCTTCGCTGCGTTTGATCACCGACATTATCTCTTATACGTACCGCGAAATTCCGAAGTGGAACCCGACCAATGTCTGCTCCTATCATTTGCAGGAAGCAGGGGCGACGCCGGTGCAGGAACTGGCTTTTGCTCTGGCCACAGCTCAGGAAGTTCTGGACCGGGTTAAAGCGAGCGGACAGGTGCCAGACGCTGACTTTGCGCGTGTTGTGGGGCGTATCTCATTTTTCGTGAATGCAGGCGTGCGGTTTGTCACGGAGATCGCGAAGATGCGGGCCTTTGTTGATCTCTGGGATGAGATTTGTGCAACACGCTACGGTGTTGAAGATCCAAAGCTGCGGCGCTTCCGCTATGGGGTGCAGGTGAACTCGCTTGGTCTCACAGAACAACAGCCTGAAAATAATGTGTACCGCATTCTGATTGAGATGCTGGCGGTGACGCTCTCGAAAGATGCCCGTGCGCGTGCCGTGCAACTGCCTGCCTGGAACGAAGCGCTGGGGTTGCCACGGCCTTGGGACCAGCAATGGTCGCTCCGCGCGCAGCAGATCCTGGCATTTGAGACAGACCTGCTTGAATATGAAGACCTGTTTGATGGTTCAACAGTCATGCAGGCCAAGGTCGATCAGTTGAAGGCAGATGCGCTCGAAGAACTTAGTGCTATCGCCAAGATGGGAGGTGCGGTTGCCGCCATTGACAGCGCTTATATGAAGCAGGCGCTGGTTGAATCGAATGCGGAGCGCTTCGCCCGTATTGAGAGCGGTGACATGACAGTCATCGGCGTCAATAAGCAGCTCGAAACTGCAGACTCACCACTGGGAACAGGTGATGAAGCCATCATGGTTGTGCCGCCAGAAGTGGAGCAGGCACAGGTTGCCAATCTGGAAGCCTGGCGTGCCGCTCGGGATGATGCAGCGGTGAAAGCAGCGCTGGCTGATCTTCGTCTTGCTGCGAAAGAAGGCCGCAATATCATGGAGCCCTCCATCGTTTGCGCTAAAGCAGGTGTCACGACCGGAGAATGGGGCGAAGTATTGCGCGGCACATTTGGCGAATACCGTGCGCCAACGGGTGTGGGCACCAGTCCCCGCAATGACGTATCGGGGCTCGATGCTATTCGCGCAGAAGTGGATGCGGTCTCAACCAAACTTGGACGTCGTTTGAAATTCCTGGTTGGTAAGCCGGGACTAGATGGCCACTCCAATGGCGCTGAGCAGATCGCGGTGCGTGCGCGCGACTGCGGCATGGACATTGTCTATGACGGCATTCGCCTGACACCAGAACAGATTGTGCGAGACGCCGTTGATGGCAACGTCCATGTTATCGGCCTTTCCATTCTGTCTGGCTCTCACGTGCCGTTGGTGAAAGAGGTGATGGAGCGACTTGGTGAGGCAGGACGACTTGATGTGCCTGTGGTTGTCGGTGGCATCATTCCGCCGGAAGACGCAGAAGCACTGAAAGTGTCTGGCGTTGCTGGTGTTTATACGCCGAAGGATTTTGATCTCAATAAAATCATGAGCGATATTGCCCGCATTGTGGATACGGACAGCGCAGCATGACATTTGTTGACAGGTTTCATCTCCAGATCGCAGTGCTTGAAAGCGGCGAACCGCTTCGCGCATTCGATGAGTTCACGGCAGACCATCTGGTCATGTACGACAATGATGTCGTCTTTGCTGCAAACAAGGCTGAAGGTCGCGCCAAGCAACTGCCCTTCTTCGACGCGGCCACGTCGATAAACGGTCGTATTGAGAAGGCTGCGGTATGTGAAGATGCGAACGATGCGTCATCTGGAATTGGTGTCTTTCTCAACCAGTCCAGCTTTGTCACCGGTAACGGCAAGAGTGTTCAGATAGACGGACTGGTTTGGCAGCGGTGGCAGGGTGGCGCAGTAGTAGAAGAGCGCTTTTACAGGGACGATCTCAAGGTGGAGAAGATTGAAGCCGGGATTTTGTCTCTTTAATCATGAGGGCTCCCGTGGTTAGCGAACTGTGGCGTATCCGTCACGCATTGTTCCGTTCACCGAAATACTAGCCCAGACACAGTTTTGCCATATTTCAGGGCTGGTTTCGCCGCAAAGCTTGAGCAAAACTTAAGGCCTGGATCTTCGATCTGTGCGGCGTACGGAGATTTGCAGGGGAATTGCTGCTTTCATCTGATCGCTGTCTTTCCCGTTCGTCAACATGAGGGAGATGCGCCATGAGCTGGGGGCAAGATAGCCGGAAACGGGATGAAGAGTTGAGGGCTGCTGCCGAATATGGACGCCGCGCCGAACCTCTCCCTGATATTCATATTCATTCCGTGCTGACACAGGCCGACGCCGAGTATGGCGAAGAACTTCGTGACCGCAGGGCACGTCAGGAGCATCTGGAACGCGAGATCGTATCGTTGGGCCGCCGTTTGTCGGCGCCGATGAACGATGACGCGAAGCCTAAGCGTCGATGGTTTCGCCGTGCGGTGCCCTCCGGTCAGGAGCGCTCGTCATGAAGTTTGTTGCATCCTCCCTCGTGAGCGACGATCAGCGTCACAAGATCAATCAGAATTTTATGTCGAGCCAGCGGGACGCGCGGTTTCGGCCTTTCTATTTCGGAGCCATCCTATTCACTGTTATTGTCGCAGGTGGTGCTCTCTTTGTCGATTATATGATTGTCACGGAGTTTTGGACGCGAGCACTTGCAAACGAGTTCCTGGAACTACCGGGCTCCCTTGCAAGTTCCGTGGCATTTAAAAGCCTTCAGGTATTGTTTGCGACACTTGCGGCGCACATTTTCATTGAGCATATGGGCGGGTTTGGCCGTGCCGTTTTCGTCCGCGTGCTCTTCCTCCTGGCGCTTACCATGCTGGGCGGCGTCGGTTTTTTGTTGGCTCTGATGTCTTTGCCTGCCGGCCTTGCTGATGCAGGTCTTGGTGGGAATGGCGCGTCTCTTGGGTCAGCCCTGTCAAGCCTTGGCATTGAGACAGAAGCGGCCCGCGAAGCAGCTGTTGCCCAAACGGGTCTGGATCAAGCGCGGGCTTATCAGCCTGTATTGTGGATGGCGTCTCTCGGTGTGATCTTCCTGGTGGTTACGGGGGTTGCGGCGCTCTTCCTTCATTACGCGCTTACCAATCTCATGAAACTTTTTGAGACCCGCGACTTTGCCGAGCGTAAAGCAGATGTGGCTCGACTTGCAGCCCTTGAAGCTGAATATGCGCGCAACCGTGAGACGCTCATTGACATGGAGCGTATGGATCATCGCCGCAACATGTTGTGGACTCGTCTCATGGATTCCTGTCGCGCCTATGAACGCGGTCTTGAAGGGGTAAGAACGAGCTACCTTACCGGCCGGAAAAGCCTCGTTCTGCCAGCTCCCGGGCGTTTGAAAGGTGGCAAAGCTGCCGCCGCTCGGACTGAGCAGATGAAGTCTTGCGCGGATAGTCAGCAGATTGCGCGCTATGAGGCCCTGTTTGAGGATTGGTGGTCCAGGCGCCAGCGCATGTCAGTGAATGATGGCGGCCCACGCGAGGCGGTTGGCGAAGTTCTGCCGCCAGTGAATACTGGTCGCCGTGTGCCCATAAAAAAGGCAGCGGAGTGAACGAGATGAAACGCTTAGGTGGATTGGCTGCAGGTGTTGCACTTAGTGCCGTATTTGCTGTCGGGTTGTTGTCGGGCAGTGCAGATGCGGCTTTGTCGGAAGAACCGAATGGCCCAACGCACCTAGTGATCGGTCTCGATCTCTCGAAATCCAATCCACTGGTGACAAGTGAGGTTTATGCTCGCCAGGTTGCTGACCGGCTGGCCCAGGAAATTCGCGGACTTTCTGTTCGATCCAAAGTCACTGTGCGCTCCTTTGGCGTTTACGACACGGGCTCCAATCCGCTCCGCATTGATCAGGTGATCTCAGCACGTGCGCGTCCCGATGCTGTGGCTGAGGGTATTCAGGCTCTCGTATCCAACCTTCCCCGTCTCGTCTCGGAAGGTCGGCTGGAAGCACAGATGAAAACCAATATCGTGCCGTTTCTGGAAACAATGGCTGGCGGCATTGATTGCTCAACTCGGACGAAAATCGTCCTGCTGACGGATGGGGCTGAAGATAGCGAGCTTGGACGCCTAACGCGGACTGGTGGCACACTCCCTCCTGCAACGCTCAATGCCTTTGCTGGCTGTGATGAGCTTCTCATGCTCGGGATGGGACGGGGTTTTAACAGCCCGAGCACCACGACCCGGTTTCGGACCGCCTGGACCGAATGGTCCGAAACAGCTGGTTTTGAGCGGTTTACTGGGCTTTATGACTGGTAACCGCCCATATTGACTGCGGGTGAGTTCGAACCACAAAAACCATTCAGTTTTTCTTGAAAACGCTTTAGCTTCCGCCCGCGCGGGTGTGTTTGTTCCCGCATTAGCGGGGTTATTCCATGGAAGCAGCGCAGCTCGTCCTGCCGATCTTTTTCATTATCGCTCTTGGCTATTTTGCCGGGCGCTCAGGGTTCTTGAGTGAAGAAGCGATTGATGGCATCGACAAGTACGCTTTCACATTTGCCATCACCGCTTTGCTCTTTCGAGCACTTGCCAATACAGAGCTTCCTGAAGCGCTGCCCTGGGGCCTGTGGCTGTCCTATTATGGCGGTGTGATGATTGTTTGGGCTATCGGGGGCCTGATTGCGCGAACTGCTCTGGGGCGCTCACCGGCTGATAGTGTGATCATCGGCTTTGGCGGTGGCTTCTCCAATACAGTGATGCTGGGTATCCCAATTATCCTAACCGCTTATGGCGAAGAAGCGGGCGTGCCGCTCTTCTTCATTCTTGCGTTTCACGGGCTTACGCTCTTTACGGTCGCAACTTTTCTGTTGGAGACAACCAAGCCACGAGAGGGGGCTGCACTGTCGATCAGTCAAATCCTGATTGAGAGTGGGCGGGGCATGATCAAGAACCCGGTGATCGTTGCGTTAGCGTCTGGCATTGCGTTTGGGCAGACGGGGTTTGCAATTCCAGAACCGATAGATGTGACATTGGAAATGCTAGGCCGGTCGGCTATCCCCTGTGCGCTCTTTGTATTGGGGGCCACTTTGGTGCGTTATGAGATCAAACGGTCGATTGGCGCGGCGTCTCTCATTGCGCTGGTGAAGCTGGTCCTCCACCCCATCGTTGTATTTGGATTGGCATTCTATGTTTTCGCGCTGCCGGCACTTTGGATCAAAGTGCTGGTGACGATGGCGGCTATGCCAACAGGCGTGTACTGTTTCATTCTTGCAAATCGCTATCAGGCAGCACCTGGCGCGGCCTCGTCGGCAGTAGTGCTTGTGACGGGCTGCAGCCTCATCACCCTCACAATTGTGCTCAACATTTTCCTTTGAGGCTCACGCGCTAGCAGGCGTGAGCTTTGGTTCCTGACCCAGCCGAAACATTTGTGGCCGGACAAAGAGGAAGGCCAGTGGCGTCTTCTCAATTAGCTTGAAGCCGATGAGAGGTGTTGCTACCGCGACGATGGTGGCTATCAGAGCGATGAGATCCGCGTTTTCGATGATGCCGGTCTTTGCCAAACCAATGCGCACAATGGCACCCGGCAGGAAGAAGGCGAGATACACATAGAGCGAGCGTTGGCCGATATAGGCGAGCCATTTCAGGCGTCCGCGATCTGCCGCCACGCTCAAGAGCGCGATGGTAGCGGCACCGCCGCCAAAAGCCGCAAGCAGGCCGAAGAGTGGTTTTGTGGCGATATCCGCGCTCACGAAGAAATAGACCATGGCGAAGGCACC
>Ga0209345_10006964_pt1 | contig 10116 bp, 5 predicted proteins | sample Cruoilmetagenom7_FD_187294 | JGI IMG/M metagenome (GOLD analysis project Ga0209345, IMG submission 187294) | Oil polluted marine microbial communities from Coal Oil Point, Santa Barbara, California, USA - Sample 7 (SPAdes) (version 2) | ecosystem: Environmental > Aquatic > Marine > Oil seeps ... | reverse complement strand
AGCTTTTCGTCCTGGGTCTATCGGCAGCGCAACCTCGTCGAACGGTTCTTCAACAGGATCAAGCAGTTCCGTGGGCTGGCAACGCGATACGATCGAAATCCGGAGAACTTCCTGGCAGCCATCAAGCTCGCAGAGATCCGCATCTGGATTGCTGATCAATGAGTCCACACCCTAGACGCTTTCGCCGCCCGGGACGGTGATACACTAGCCATGTGTCTGTGACGCATGGCCAGTCCCGTTCTGAAAAATATAATACATATTATGTTATATATATCGGGGGGAGTACGATTTTTGGGCCGCAGCCACACATTCCCGTACACTCCCCCGGCCTTCACATGCTGGCCCCATTCCACACTTGGGTTCAGTGGACAACGGCCCTCCGGGTCGGTTTATGATGACATCGTCGTTCAGGAGTTCCCGTTGACACCCCCGGTACAGATCGCAGGTGCCTGTCTGTGCGTGTGACCAATCCTGGCTCCACTCTCTTTGAAAGGGGTTTTATCTTTGGCAGAATTTTCGCTTGCCAGCTGGAATATTCGCGCGGGCCTGGGGCGCGATCTCAGGCGAAGGCCATTGCGGACGATCGAGGTGATTTCGGGCCTTGATGCAGATGTCCTGGTCTTGCAAGAAGCGGATTTTCGCCGTCATCCGCGGCCCAGTGCCCTGCCGGTGTCAGGGGGCCGTATCGGACCGTTCGAGGTAATTGACCTGACGCCGAATGCGGTTGGACTTGGATGGCACGGTATCGCTGTGCTCAAGCGACCTGATGTGGATGTGGAAGCGATAGAGCGTATTGATCTGCCCGCTCTTGAGCCACGTGGGGCGGTCATACTGGACCTTAGGATTGCATGCAGCCCCCTGCGTCTCGTAGGTGTCCATCTCGGCCTGTTGCGGGGCAACCGGCGCAAGCAAATCAGCTATGTCGCCGATCAATTGTCGAAAATGACGAAACGCCCAACCGTGATCGTGGGGGATTTCAACGAATGGCGAGAGCGCAAAGGCCTTGAAACCCTGCCTGATTGGCTGCGTACGCACAGTCCGGGCGCGACGTTCCCCGCCGGTCGGCCGTTTCTCAAACTGGACAAGATCGCGATGACCAGGGACATCGACCTGTTGGCAAGCGAGGTTGTCACACATCCGGCGGCACAGATCGCCTCGGACCATCGGCCTATCCTCGCACGGTTTCGCCTGACGACGACATCTGCCAGGGACAGTTGAATGCTATTCTCCATCCTACAGTTCCTACTTTTTGTGGCTTGTTTTCTGGGGCTTGCGATCATCATCGCGAGAGTCAGTTTTTCTGTTCCGCCCGTCGTGAACCGATCACAGGAATTCGCACTTCCGCCCGCAACCGAAGGCCGGTTGTCCGAGGCGCTGAAAGAGCAAGCCCAGCGACATCCAGAATTGAGTGGCATCTCCTCGCTGGAGAACGGGATGGATGCCTTTGTCGCCCGGATGATGCTGGCGGGCGCGGCTGTGTCTTCGATCGATGTGCAATACTATATCTGGCGCGCCGATATGACGGGTCATCTGCTCCTCAAGGCGCTGTTGCATGCAGCGGACCGCGGTGTGCGGGTGCGTCTATTGCTGGATGACAATGGCGTCGACGGTCTGGATGATGTGCTTGCCAGTATGGACGCCCATCGCAACATTGAGGTCCGCCTGTTCAATCCATTTATGCTGCGCCGTTTCAAGCGGTTGTCTTATGCTTTTGATTTCTTTCGGCTGAACCACCGTATGCACAACAAGGCCTTTACCGTAGATGGGCGGGCCAGCATCCTTGGCGGGCGAAACATTGGTGACGAATACTTCGGCACCGGCAGGAACCCGTTGCAAATGGACCTCGATGTCCTGGCCGTGGGCGAAGTCGTCTCGCATATCTCCGCAGACTTTGACCGGTATTGGAATGCCGCGTCCGTGCATGAGGCAGCTTTCATCCTCGGCAAGGTAAGGCAACCTGATCTGCTCACCATGCGGTTGGCTCGCTTTGCGGATGCGCCGCAGTATTCTGATTACCGCGCTTCTCTCGAGAATTCGGACATCGTCACATCGCTGAAGGAAGGTACATTGGCGCTGGAATGGACCTCAGCTGACCTGATAAGCGATGACCCTGATAAGATCATGGGCAAGGCGTCGGAAGCGGAACTGTTCACCACACGGCTTCGCGATGCCATGAAACCCATCGAGCACCGTTTTGATGGCGTAACCCCCTACTTTGTACCAGGTGAAAGAGGTCAAGAGGCCTTTGCCAGCCTTCGGGAACGTGGCGTTGCCGTGCGTATGTTGACCAACTCGCTTGAGGCCACCAACATGCTGCCAGTCCACGCAGGGTATAGCAAACGCCGCAAGGACCTGCTGCGCATGGGGGTCGGGCTTTTTGAACTGCGCGCCCAGGCTGCTGCTTCGTCGGACGGGGACAAATTGGCCCGATTGGGGTCTTCGGGGTCAAACTTGCATGCAAAGACCTTTGCGGTGGATGGAGCCCGTATTTTCATAGGCTCATTCAATTTTGATCCACGCTCAGCGATGCTCAACACCGAGATGGGGCTTGTGATCGAAAGCGAAGGAATGGCGCAGGCGCTGCACCACGCGTTTGACACCGGGCTGCGCGGTTTGGCCTGGCAGTTACGGTTGCAGGATGGCAAACCAGTTTGGACTGAAGGGACCACGACGACAGAAAAAGAACCCGGGACGAGCCTGCACAACCGCATCGTCTTGCGGCTTATCGGGTGGCTTCCAGTCGAATGGCTCCTTTAGCGTTTGAAGTCAGAGCGTCGGGTTTACCGAGAGTTTGAATAGCCTCGTGTCTCGTGGACGCCTTCTTGGCTCCGGAATGCCGTCGCCTATCGACTTCGAGCGGGGCAGCAAAAACCGAGGCACGAAAGCGTCTAAGAAACACCGCCTAACCCCCATCTGCAAAGACATGGGGCAGCCAGGGCCACCGATGGCGGATCGCGGCGAGGGCGCGATACGCACCGCATCTTGGCGAAATTCATCCGTCCGTTTCAGCCCATGATCAGTCTCCTTCGGTGCAGTAAATGCTATCAAAGGAGAGGCATCAAACCGTGACAGGTCCAGTTTCCGTACCACGCCACTCCCATTACCCGTAGTATTCACGTCAGAGGTTGTGTTAAGTCCCCCTCGAATAATGCCGTCTTGGGATAGCCTGAATGAGTGCAGTGAATTATCGACCCGACATCGATGGCTTGCGGGCACTCGCAGTCGTACCGGTCATCCTGTTTCATGCTGGGGCGACCTGGCTGCCGGGCGGTTTCATTGGTGTTGATATCTTCTTTGTGATCAGCGGATATCTGATTTCATCCATCATATTTCGAGAGACAGCCGCAGGCAGTTTCTCGTTCCTGAGCTTTTATGAGCGCAGATTGCGGCGCATTATTCCCGCGCTGCTCGTGGTCCTGATTGTGACGGTCGCAACCTTTCAGGTGATCGCGCTACCGGATCAGGCGCAACAAACGGCGGAATCGGGGATTGCTGCCTTGCTGTCCGTTTCCAACTTCTATTTCTGGCAAAAATCCGGATATTTTGCGCCTGCAGCGGAGTTCATGCCACTGCTGCATACCTGGACATTGGCGGTGGAGGAGCAGTTCTATCTGATTTTTCCGGCTGTCGTTCTGGTCATTCTGAAGCTGCGCCTCCCACTGAAATGGGTGTTCGCGATAGGCACGGTTGCGGCCTTCGCACTTGGGTGGTGGCTGTCTGTGAAAATGTCGTCTGTAGCCTATTACTTGCTGCCGGCCCGGGCTTGGGAATTGGCAATCGGAGCCGTCTTGGCTTTGGGTATCGTGCCAGCGGTCAGGGGGGCTGCATCGCGGGAACTGCTGCCTGTCTTTGGCATCGGACTGATTGTCTTTTCATTGTTTTACATCCGCAGTGGCATGATATTTCCCGGATGGATCGCTTTGATGCCATGCCTTGGTGCCGCGATGGTCATCCACGCGGGCGGTCAGTCCTGGGTTGCTCGGAAGGTGCTTGCCGCGCGCCCGGTGGTCTTTGTGGGGTTGCTCTCCTATTCGCTTTATCTATGGCACTGGCCGGTGCTGACGGGCGTGCGTGTATGGACCGCAAATGCGCATATAGACCCGGCAGTGGCCGCAGTGGCGATCGCTGTGACATTCGTGCTTGCTTGGGCATCGTGGCGATATGTCGAAAGACCTTTCAGAAGCAGGCGCGTTCTACCAAATGGTCGGATGCTTGGTGCGCTCGGAGCGGGAGCCACCCTGGCGACAGCGATTTCCATCCTGTCGATAACAGCTGGTGGGTTTCCAGACCGCTTGTCTGCAAGAGCGCAGGAATTGTTGGCGGGGGCCTATGATACAAAGCACTTTCGATCCTGCCCGGAGAGATCATTTGCGAATGCGTGTCGTTTTGGCCCCGTGAATGAACCCGTTCGTCTGGTTGTCATTGGTGACAGCCACACTCCCATGCTGAATGCACCTATGGGGGAAATCGCGACGATTATGGGCGGCGGCGGCGTTTTATGGTGGCACAGCGCATGTCCACTGCTCGACGGTGCGTGGCGTGAAAACGACGACTATCGCGAGTCCTGCCTGCCATTCAAGGAGCGGGTTTTCGCGGAGCTTGGGTCCATTACAAGTCTGGAGAAGGTGGTTCTGGTTGGCAGTTGGGCAAACCATCTGGGTTTGCCCAGCGAGAATACAACCCGCCCTCTTATGGACGAGGAGAGTCATGGCACATCAATGACGGAGTCACTTCAGGCTTTTGACAGGTCCATGACGCGGACATTGGAAAAGCTGGAAGACCTCGGTGTGGAAGTCGTTGTCCTTGGATCCTCTCCTGGAGCAGGATTTAATGTGCCACGTATTCTTGCTCTCGCTGAATTAAACGCCGTCGACCGGCCAGATTTTATTGATGCGTCGCAAATCCGGGATGTTCAGATGCAGATGGATGATCTGATGGAATCGGTCATCCATGATCGTGAGAATGTTCGATATGTGCCAATCTGGGATGTATTCTGTCCCGCAGAAACTTGTGTGATCACGATTGGGAATGCTCCGCTTTATTCGGATGGAAGTCATCTGTCTGGACGAGGCGTCAACGAGTTTTTGAGTCCCGCGCTGGTCCAAAGGATCAGCCATGCTTTTGAACTATCGAAATAAAGTTAAGCGATATCTCTGATTGCGGCTATGGCACACCGGATGGCGAAACGTGCAAAGACTGATGGACGGACTGCTCGATGTGTTGCGCGCCACATCCTGGACCGTGTCGAAAATCTGTCCGGCGCGGCGCGGTAGACAGCGAAGATGCCGTGCCGCCGCCCCAATGAAGCGACGGCGCGGCATCGGATGAATCTACCTTTGCTGCGTCCGCCAGTCGGGATGGATCCACGGTTGCGCGTTCGAGCGGGGCAATGGCGCACGGCCCAGGATGTGGTCCGACGCCTTCTCCCCCACCATGATGCTGGGCCCGTTCAGGTTGCCATTGGGGATGCGCGGGAAGATCGAGCTGTCGGCCACGCGCAAGCCCTCCACGCCGATCACGCGGCATTCGGGGTCCACGACCGCCATGGGATCGTCCACCGCGCCCATCTTTGCCGTGCCGCAGGGGTGATAGGCGCTTTCGACATGTTCCGCGATAAAGGCGTTCAGGTCCTCATCGCTCTGCACGTCAGCTCCGGGCTGGATCTCGTGGCTGCGATAGGGCGCGAAGGCCTCCTGCCCGAAGATTTCGCGGGTCAGGCGGATGCATTTGCGAAAATCGGCCCAGTCCTGTTCCTCGCTCATGTAGTTGAACAGGATCGAGGGGGCGGCAGCCGGGTCGGAGGAGGTCAGCTGCACCCGCCCGCGTGACGGGCTGCGCATCGGGCCGGTATGGGCCTGAAAACCGTGCCCCTCCGCCGCGACCTTGCCGTCATAGCGCACGGCCAGCGGCAGGAAGTGATACTGGATATCGGGATAGTCCACCCCGGCGGCGGAACGGATGAAGGCCGCGCTCTCGAACTGGTTCGAGGCCCCCGGCCCCGTCCGCGTGAACAGCCAGCGCGCGCCGACATAGGCCTTTCCCAGCAGGTTCCAGTAGCGAAACAGGCTGACAGGTTGCGAGGCGGCCATCTGGATATACAGCTCCAGATGATCCTGAAGGTTCTGCCCCACGCCCGCGCGATCCGCGATCACGTCGATGCCATGTTCCGCCAGATGCGCGGCGGGACCGATGCCCGACAGCATCAGCAGCTTGGGCGAGTTGATGGAGGACGCGGCCAGGATCACCTCACGATTGGCGCGGATCACCTCAACCTTGCCGCCCCGTTCGATCTCGAGACCGACCGCACGGCCCTGCTCGATCACCACACGGCGGGCGAAGGCGCGGATCATCGTGCAGTTCGCACGTTTCAGCGCGGGTTTGAGATAGGCATTCGCGGTGGACCAGCGACGCCCCTTGTGGATCGTCTGCTCCATCGCGCCGAAGCCTTCCTGCTGCGCACCGTTGTAATCGTCGGTGACGGGATAGCCCGCTTGGCGACCGGCCTCGACGAAGACCTTGACCAGCGGGTTTTCGCGGGTGCCGCGTGTGACATGCAGCGGGCCGTCGGTGCCGCGCCAGTCGGGATCGCCGCCATGGCCGCGATCGGTCCAGTTCTCCATCCGCTTGAAATAGGGCAGCACGTCGGCATAGGACCAGCCGGTGGCGCCGGATGCGTCCCAATGGTCGAAATCCTTCGCGTGGCCGCGCACATAGACCATGCCGTTGATCGAGGAGGAGCCGCCGACGACCTTGCCACGCGGGGTCGCCAGACGCCGCCCGCCCAGATGCGGTTCCGGCTCGGTCGAATAGCCCCAGTCATAGCGCGGCATGTTCATCGGATAGCTGAGCGCGCCGGGCATCTGGATCAGCGGCCCGGCATCGGAGCCGCCGAACTCGATCACCAGAACCCGGTGCTGGCCGTCCCGCGACAGACGATCGGCCATGGCGCATCCGGCGGAGCCTGCGCCGACGATGATGAAATCGGGTTGCATCAGAACGCCGCCTCGACTGGGGACATGCCGACATAGACCGTCTGTGCCTCGGTGAAATGGTCCATCGCCATGCGCGCGTTTTCCCGCCCGATGCCCGATTGGCGCGATCCGCCGAAGGGCATTCCGGCCGGGGTCAAATTGTACTGGTTGATCCAGCAGGTGCCCGCCCGAAGCTGTGCGACCACCCGGTGCGCGCGGGTCAGATCCTGCGTGAACAGACCGGCGGACAGGCCGAACTCTGTATCGTTGGCGCGTGTGATCACATCGGCCTCATCCGTGAAGGTCAGCACGGACATCACCGGGCCGAAGACCTCCTGCCGGGCGACTGCCATGTCATCGGTGACGTCGGCCAGCACGGCGGGGGTGATCCAGAAGCCGGGCTTGTCCAGCACCTCGCCACCTGTGATCACACGCGCGCCCTCGGCCTGTGCGGTTTCCAGATGGTGCCGCGTGATGTCCAGCTGCGCCTGCGTGGTCATCGGGCCGAAATTCGTGGCCTCATCCATCGGGTTGCCAATCGTGGCGGACTCGACCCGCGCCTTGAGTTTTGCCAGAAACGCCTCCTGCACGTCCGCATGGACGAAGACCCGTGTGCCGTTCGAGCAGACCTGACCCGAGGAATAGAAATTCGCGTTGATCGCACCTGAGACCGCATCGTCCAGATCGGCATCAGCGAAGACGATGAAGGGGGATTTGCCGCCCAGTTCCATCGTCACCTGCTTCATCTGCGCGGCGGCGGCGGCGTAGACCTTGCGCCCCGTGGGCACCGATCCGGTGAGGGAAACCTTGGCGACGCGCGCGTCCCCGGTCAGGGCGGCGCCGACCGCCCCCCTGCCCTGCACGACGTTGAACAGACCGGCGGGCAGGCCGGCCTCGATCAGGATTTCCGCGACTTTCAGCGCGCAGAGCGGCGTGGTCTCGGACGGTTTGAAGATCATGGCGTTGCCGGTGGCCAGCGCGGGTGCGGCCTTCCAGCAGGCGATCTGCGTGGGATAGTTCCACGCGCCGATGCCGACGCAGACGCCCAGCGGGCGGCGGATGGTATAGGCCCAATCGCCACCGAATTGCATCGCCTGCCCGGTCACGTCGGCGGCCAGCCCGCCGAAATATTCCAGCGCATCCGCCCCCGACGTGGCATCGGCCACCAGGGTCTCCTGCAAGGGTTTGCCGGTGTCGTAGGTCTCCAACACCGACAATTCGCGGTTGCGCTCCATGATGATTTGCGCGGCGCGACGCAGGACACGGCCCCGCGATGTGCCGTCGAGGGCGGCCCATTCGGCCTGCGCGCGCGCGGCGGAGGTCAGCGCCTGTTCCACGATGGCGGGCGTCGCCTCGTACACGGTGGCGATCACCTCACCCGTGGCGGGATAGATCACCTCGATCGGGGTGCCGGAGGTATCCTCGACATATTGGCCGTCGATGAAGTGGCTGGCTTTCGGTTGGGTGGTCATGGTCGGTCCCTCAAATAACTGTCTGGCCCGGACGAAGGCCGGGCTGCCCCCGACCGCCCCCCCGGGCGGAGGCTTCGCCACCACCCGCGGTCGGGAGCAGCCCTTTGTTCCTTGCCGCGCGCTTTCACGAGTCCGGCTGCTGACCCCTTGGGAAGCGCGCCCGCTCCTCGACCTCGTTCAAATCCATGTGGTTGCGCATGAAACGCTCGGATGCCTTTTGCAGCGGCTGGTAATCCCACGGGTAATAGCCGCCCTGCCGCAACGCCTCGTAGACCACCCAGCGGCGGGCCTGCGATTTGCGCACGTCGTCGTCGAAGCGTTTCAGATCCCAGCGCGCATCGGCCTGCGCGCGGAATTTTTCCAACATCTCCGCCGCGGCGGGGTCATTTGCGCGGTTGGTCAATTCATGCGGATCGGCGTTGAGGTCGAACAGTTGTTCCGGGTCCAGATCGCAGCGGGTGTATTTCCAGCCGTCCTGCACCAATGCCACCATCGGGGCGTAGGATGCCTCCGCCGCGTATTCGATGGCCACGGGCGTTTCGCGTGCGAAACCCTGGGCCAGGGGCACGACGCTCTCACCTTGGGTCCAGGGGGCGACCTCCTCCATCGACAGGCCCGCCAGATCGCACAGCGTCGGGCAGACGTCGATATTGGACACCGGCGTCGTGACCAGACCGGGCGTCAGCCCCGGGGCGCTGATCATCATCGGCACGCGGGACGAGCCTTCGAAAAAGCTCATCTTGAACCACAAGCCCCGCTCACCCAGCATGTCGCCATGGTCCGAGACGAAGAGGATCACCGCCTCCTGCCCGGTGGCCTCCAGCGCGGCCAGCACCTCACCTATCTTGTCGTCGAGATAGGAGATATTGGCGAAATAGGCGCGCCGCGACCGGCGGATATCCGCATCCGTGATCTCGAAATCGCGCCAGTTGTTCGCGTCGAAGATGCGCTGCGAATGCGGGTCGTGATCGGCGTAATCCATCGCGGGCACCGGCGGGTCGAGGTGCTCGCATCCCTCGTACAGATTCCAGTATTTCCGGCGTGCCACATATGGATCATGCGGATGGGTAAAGCTGACCGTCAGGCACCACGGCCGCGCGTCCAGCCCGCGGCTGTATTCGCGCACCTTTCGCACGGCGTGATAGGCGACCTCGTCATCATATTCCATCTGGTTGCTGGTTTCGGCCACCCCTGCCCCGGTGACGGAGCCCATGTTGTGATACCACCAGTCGATGCGTTCGCCGGGCTTGCGGTAATCGGGGGTCCAGCCGAAATCGGCGGGGTAGATATCGGTGGTGGTCCGCTCCTCGAACCCGTGCAATTGGTCGGGGCCGACGAAATGCATCTTGCCCGACAGGCAGGTCTGATAGCCCGCGCGGCGCAGATGGTGCGCATAGGTGGGCAGATCCGAGGGGAATTCCGCCGCGTTGTCATAGATGCCGGTGACGCTGGGCAGTTGCCCCGACATGAAGCCACCCCGCCCCGGCGCGCAGAGCGGTGAGGCGGTGTAGCAATTGGCATAGCGCACCGAACGTGCCGCCAGCCGTTTCAGGTTCGGCGCGTGCAGCCAGTCCGCCGGGCCGTCGGGAAACAGCGTGCCGTTGAGCTGGTCCACCATGAAGATCAGGATGTTGGGCGTGCTCATGAACCGGTCCTTGGAGTGTGCGCGCGCA
>Ga0209345_10006962_pt1 | contig 10118 bp, 15 predicted proteins | sample Cruoilmetagenom7_FD_187294 | JGI IMG/M metagenome (GOLD analysis project Ga0209345, IMG submission 187294) | Oil polluted marine microbial communities from Coal Oil Point, Santa Barbara, California, USA - Sample 7 (SPAdes) (version 2) | ecosystem: Environmental > Aquatic > Marine > Oil seeps ... | reverse complement strand
GTTCCTCTGATCTTAATCTAGCTGCTTTTCTCCCCTCATATTCCGTATACAAAGGGAGTCTCCCTTCGTAAACGTCTGTTTTTCTTGCTATCCCTCTTAAAAGATGCTCAAGCTCAGCAAAAAAAGCAGGGGAGGGTTCTTCCACAGCTTTTAAATCGTCTCCATGGAGGAGGTCATTTATATATGACAAAAAATTATAGCCAAGTGTTTGTTCACTTCTGGTTGAAATGAGATTCCTGAAAACCGATATTACCCTGCGAATTAATACCCCTTCAAGGGGGGAGATGGATAGATCGTCGCCAAATGCATCATCGCCCAAATCGGACAGATATTTAGCAAGCCGCTCTTTTTTTAACTTCACTGAATCTGAAGAAATGAGGATCTTTTCCACTTCAGGTGCTATCTCTAAAATTTGTATACATTTTTGACGATTTTTTTTATTCATAGAATTAATCCGATCATTTAAAAAATTAGCTACAAAACATAAAATCAGCAATTAAAAACTTACAGATTTATTTAAAAAATCTAAAATCTGTATAATTCACTCAAAGCTAAAAAAGGGTATGCCCTTTTTTAGGTGCATACCCTTTTTATTTTTTGTAAGCTTTATTCGGTCAGTATCTTAGTGACCAGCACCTAATAGAGCCGCAATAGCTCCTGCCTGAGGATGTGCGTAGATTAAAATCAACGCAACCACAAGAGAATAAATACAAAGTGATTCGATCATTGCAAGACCGATCAGCATGGTAACTGTTACTTTTCCTGAGGATTCAGGATTTCTTGCTATTCCTTCAACTGCTGCTTTTAATCCAAGTCCCTGAGCAATGCCACAGCCAAATGCTGCAACAGCAATTCCAAAACCAGCGGCCGTAACACAAGCAATAAAAAATTGTAAAGCACTTGCTTCCATTATACAATTCCTCCTTCAAAATTAATATTATGCTTCTTCCATTTTCCCATTAAAAATATAAATTCTTAAATATACTTTTTTATATATAGATTTTCAGTAACAAACTAAGCAGATGGGCTCTAACTAATTGTAAATCAAAAGCTTTTGCTTTTTTACGGAATCATCGCCAAAAAATATAGAATGTACCTGTTATTTTGAAACAGGGGCAAGTCCCCTTGCTTATTAGCTATTCAGCACAGGGCCAGAGGCCAAAACGAGAAAGGCGTATGCAATACACAGGTGGCCGATGATAAGAGAGTGATTTTTTTTATTAATGAGCATGCTCCATTGCGCTACTGAAATACATGATCGAAAGTAAAAAAAAGACAAATGCCTGTACCAGCGCGACAAAAATACCAAGAGCCATTATTGGAAGAGGAGCAAAAAATGCTCCAGCCAGGCCAAACAAAATCCCTAAAACAAGTTCATGGCCCATCATATTTCCAAAAAGCCTGAAGGAAAGGGACAAAACCCGTGCCAGGTGGCCTATTAGTTCAATGGGAAATATTATAGGTATCATCCACCATACAGGGCCTAAAAAATGTTTTATATATTTTGCGCCATGATATTTTACCCCGATAACATGGGTAAAAACCACAACCGTGAGAGCACATGCCAAAGTAGTGTTTAAGCTTGCAGTTGGAGGAAAAAATCCAGGCACAAGCCCGATAAGATTACAGGCAAAAATATAAATAAATACTGTTGCTACAATGGGAAAGAGCCACCTGCCCTCTTCACCTGTAATATCGATCATAAAATCTTCGATACCGGAAATAATTAATTCAGATATATTTTGGCCTTGTGAGGGAATCATGGATATCCCTTTTGCCGCAATTGTACCTGCAATAATAAGCAAAGCCATTACTACCCAAGAATAAATAACATGGGGATTTGAATGGGCAAAATGTCCGAGACCAATTAATTCAAAGATCTTCACAAAAAACAGATAGGGATGTTCCATCCTTAAATTGCCTCCTTGAAAATAAGAGTTTTAAGTTCACGCATGGTAGCAAGGGTTATACTGGCAACCACCACAGAAAGACCAATCAGAAGACCAATAGGCTGCACAACTTTCCATACAATCAGAGCAAAAATAATAAATCCGCTTATGGTAAATCGGAGATAATATTTCCCCAATATCAACCCGACAGGTGAAATCCGGGGGGGAGTAAAAGCATTTTTAAGGGTTCTTTCCAGTAGATAAAAATTTATTGTAACTATTAATCCTCCAAATATTATCCCCCGGACAAAAGAAGGCTGCGCAAAGAGCAAACCAGCTCCGCTAGCAATAGAAAAAATAACCCAATTTGAAATTCCTATAAATTTTATAAGTCTCTTCTCTATTCCCACCTTACCTAAAGTCTCCTGCTTTTTTTTATTGCAAAAGCAATATTCCTATAACCAGCTGCAATTCCAAACCCAAGACAAATTAGCATAAAAACAGGGGCAGTATCAAACCGTCTGTCAAGATACAGTCCCAAAGCAAGCCCTATAAAAATTGAAAGGGCCACAGACAGACCAATACTCCCAAAATATGCTAAATCTTTCAAATTACCTTTTGCTTCTTTCTTCATACATATATAATTAACATTAATTTATAGCACTAATGATAAAATAAATCAATTAGAATCTTTTATGATAGCTCAATGCATTACCTAAATCAGGACTAAGCTCCAAAATCTGTTGAATCGAACACCGGGCCATCAACACAAACATGCATATATTTATCTGAACTGTTTTTGACTTTTACAGCACAGCCCAAACAGGCTCCCACCCCACAAGCCATGACAGATTCAGTGGAAACCTGGCATTTAATCCCATCCAGCAGAGCTATCCTTGCGACCTGTTTTAACATGGGAACAGGACCGCACGCATAAATAATATCTGCAACATCTTTTTTAAGCCTGATGTTTAACAGGTCTGTAACAAGTCCCTTTTTCCCATGGCTTCCATCCTCCGTTGCAATAAGAACCTCTGCTCCCATATCTGCGAAAGTATCAGCGCAAAGGATATCTTTCTGACCCCTCCCGCCAATAAAAAGGGTGCACCGGCAAAGATCAAACCCTTTTGAACGAAGGTGTAGCGCAAAAAAAAGCATGGGGGCTACACCAATACCACCCGCCACAATAAAAATGCGGCGAAAACTATTTTTAAATAAAAATCCATTCCCCAGAGGCCCAAGAATATCAACGAGCTCCCCTTTTTTTACATCTGCAAGTATTCCGGTTAACTCCCCCACAACCTTGTAGAGAAGTTCCACCCCCACAACTGTTCCGTTTTTTTCAATTAACCTGTGTATGGAAAAAGGACGTCGTAAAAAAGGATGCCTCCCCGGCAGACTGAGCATGAGAAATTGCCCCGGCTTCGAAGAGGAAAATTCTTTGCCGCATTTTATACCAATAGTATAGTATTGGGAAGCTATCTTTTTATTCCACAAAACAATGGTTTTTTCCCGAATCATCATCCTAAGGTCTATATCCCGCATATTTATTAATAATTGTATTAATAATTTCAGAAGTTGAAATGTCAGTCCTGAATGGAATCCTCACAACTCTCCCGCCATTTTGTATTACACAATCTCCCCCTATTATTTCATCTTCACCCCAGTCATCACCCTTTACAAGAACATGGGGCTTTATTGCACAGATAAGATTTAACGGGTCAGGTTCATCAAAAATAACTACAAAATCAACGCTGTAAAGAGCAGAAATAACCATAGCCCTTTGCTCCTGACAAATAATAGGTCTGTTTTTCCCTTTAATATTTTTTATCGATTCATCGGAATTTAATCCAAGCACGAGAACATCCCCCTCTTCTTTCGCAGCATTAAGATAATCAACATGACCTGCATGGATTAAATCAAAGCACCCATTTGTAAATACAATGGTATTCCCATCGCTGCAAAGGGCTTGAATTTTTGGCAAAAGGTCAGCCAATGTCAATATTTTGGAGGATATATCCATCAAGTCCACCACTTTCATCTATATCTGTAGAGTTTGCGCCAGGGTCAATACATCCACACTGGCTGCGCCGCCACTGAGTAAAACCCGGGAACATTCCCTGACAGTTGCCCCTGTAGTGTAAACATCATCCACAAGGAGTATATTTTTACCTTTAATGGAGGATCTTTTTTTTAAAGCAAAAGCTCCTTTGATATTTGCCGCCCTTAATTCACGCCCCAAACCGGTCTGTGGTTCTGTCCACCTGTTTCGTACAAGAATGTCCCTATCTATTTTAAAATGAAAAGAATCAATTTTCAATTGTCGGGCATTTTCAGGCCAATTACGAATGAGTAAAAAAGCCTGATTAAAACCTCGTTGCCGCAGCCTTTTTCCATGGAGAGGGACAGGAAAGATCATATCAATCTGTTCGATTTTAAAAAACTGTATAAAAGTCAAAAAAAGAATCATTCCAAGGGGCCGAGCAAGCTGAACTTTACCTTTATATTTAAAAGAGTGTATGGCCTCCATCAACGCCTGGTCATAGACTCCGAAGGATCGCGCAATCCTGAATTTCCCCGAATTTTTTAAACACCTGCCGCAAATATGATTCTCTGCTTCACCACTTTGAAACATTATACCACATTTTAAACAAAAGGGTTGCCTAACAGGGATAAAATTATTCAAACATGATTCACATATAAAAAAAGAGTTGCCCATCTCCCCTGTTTCCCATTGCAAAGTCTTTTGGCAAAAAGAAGAAAAGCCATCTTTTACATCAATCCATGATCCGCACACAAAGCATTTAACAGGGAAAAAAGCATCTGAAAAAACTCTTAATATGTTAGATATTATTTTTCTGCAAGTCATGGCCTCTTTGCATTCCGCTGCCGGTATGCCTCATAGAGTGCCACAGCTCCAGCTGCCGAAGCATTCAAAGAAGTAATTTCGCCTTCCTGGGGAATCGATATTAAAAAATCACATTCTTTTTTTACCAAAGGGCGTATCCCTTTATCTTCTCCGCCTATGATCAGAGCAATACCCCCAGATAAATCAGCTTCAAAAACAGACTTGTCTCCATTCATATCCAAACCAAAAAACCATAATCCATGCTTTTTTAAAGTTTGAATGGCTACAATCATATTTGTAACCCTTGCGATGAGCGCATACTCAAGGGCACCTGCCGAGCCCTTGGAAACAGAGGGAGTTGGTGGAGCAGCCCTGTCTTTGGGAATAATTATACCATTGACACCTGCACAAAGTGCTGTTCTGATTATTGCACCAAAATTGTGGGGATCCTGGATATTATCGAGTAATAATAAAAACGGAGGAGTATCAAGAGCTTTTATATTTGCGATGAGGCTATAAAAATCTGTAAAAGGGTATTGACTCACAGATGCGCATATACCCTGGTGCTGCCTGGTGTCGGCCATGGTATCAAGATCTGCTTTTTCAGCCCTCTTTATGCTAACGCCCCTTGCAATACCAAGTTTTTGTATCTTGCTAAAGTTCTGAAATGTTTTCCCCTTTGCGACATATATTTCAAAAAATTTTCGACGACCCGCCGATAATGCCTCAACAACAGGATGAATTCCATATATAATTTCTTTTTTCACAAGTCCTTTAAAAAACTACCATTTTTTGTTCCATAAAGGAAACCAGATTATTCATGGAGATCTCAAGATCATCATTTATTATAATATGTTGATACAGATCTTTTTTAGCCATTTCTTTTTCAGCCTCCAGCAGACGTTTTTCAATCTCTTTACTCTCATCTGTCCCTCTCGATTCCAGCCTGAGCCTAAGGATATCAAGGGAGGGGGGCATAATAAAAATTGTAATAGAATCGGGATAACGCTTTAAAATTTGAAGCGTTCCTTTAATATCCAGATCAAGGAGTATATTTTTACCAGAGCCAAGGTTATCATCTAAAAAACCAGACGAGGTACCATAAAAATTCCCATAAACTTCCGCCCATTCAGCCCATCTCTCTTTTTCTATATTTCGAATAAACTCTTTTTTATTTACGAAAAAATAGTCAACCCCCTGTTTCTCGACTCCCCTGGGGGGCCGGGTCGTGTAAGATACCGAATAAAGGAGATCAGGGAATCTCTTAAGCGCCGCCTTTACAAGGGTAGTTTTCCCTGCCCCTGAAGGGGCTGAGATAATAAAAAGTTTAGCTTTTGATTTCATGATTTTAAAAAAAGCCTTATTCTTCCCCGCACCTTTTTTTGTACTGGGCTTCCATCAGGGCTGAATATCGTTGTACCACAGTTTCTTCCTGGATTGCAGAAAGAACAACATGGTTGCTGTCCATGATGATTATTGACCTTGTTTTACGACCGAATGTTGCATCAATGAGCCTGTTATCTTCTTTTGCATCATCCTTTAAACGTTTCACAGGGGCGGAATTATACGACAGTATAGCAATAACCCTGTCAGCGGCCACAGTATTGCGATGGCCAACATTTAACAAAGACTGCGCCATTAATCCAGATTTTTTTAATTTATTCAACATTCTGCACCTGCTCCCGTATTTTTTCCAATTCTGCCTTAACTGTTACAACCCCATGGGATAAATCTGTGCATTGGACTTTAGAACCTATGGTATTACACTCCCTGTTGAATTCCTGCAATAAGAAATTAAGCTTTCTACCGGCAGGTTCTTTAGCATCCATGATTGCATTAAATTGTTCTATATGACTTTTAACCCTGACTATCTCTTCGGAAATATCACTCTTATCAGCCAAAAAAGCTGCCTCCTGTGCAATTCGAGATGGGTCAATATCCACGGAGTCTCCAGTTAGTACTGATATTCTGCTTAACAATTTTTCCTGATAAAAAGACAAAACATCCGATGCCCTGTTTTCCATTGAAATTACCGATCTTTCAATGAATTCAAGGCGCTTGATTAAATCTTTCAAGATAAAATTCCCTTCTCTTTTCCTCATTATTTCTGTTTCATCCAGCGCCTTTAGCAGGCACGCCTCAATTAGACTCCAGTCGGTTTCCGGATCTCTTTTATGCTGAACCCGCTTAATAATGTTTCCAGCCCTGACAAAGTGGTCCATTGAAATATCAGACTTTAAAGCAAACCTGCTTTTTAATCGGTTCAAAGCATTATAATAGGCCTCAGCCTCTACTTCATCAATTTCAAATTGGTATGCCTGATCTGAATCGTCCAATAGATTAAGCTTTATCTCCACCCGTCCCCTGGCCAGCTTTCCCGAAACCAGATTTTTTATCCTGCTTTCCATATTAAAATATTCCGGAGGAATGCGCAGGGCAATATCAAGATGTCTGCTGTTATATGTACGGATTTCAATTGAAACTGTAAAATTATCACGGGTAACTTCAGTACTTGCAAATGACGTCATACTTTTGATCATAATAGAATAGCCTGATATAGACCTTAGGAACGGAGACTAAATAAGTTCACAATTTTAAATGTTGAGGCGCCTGCCTGGCAAGGCGCGAAAATGTAGGAGTATCAAGATATTGCTACGCATTTGTAACGCAATCAGGCAGGATGGATCGGAGCTTAAAATACCAAGTTATTTCGTCCTCGTTCCTTAAGATGCAGATTATAGATGCGTTATCGGTAGGTGGTATACCTCGAACGGTTGCAAATTGCGTTTTTCCGGTGAGCAATGAGTATCAAAGCAAGGCGCGAGTATTCTATTGCGAGACTGAACAACGCAGCGATGATGCTCAGGGCCATTTTTAAAATGGGGTAACTATCTGATAATCTATAATTTGACCCAATACTGTCCGATTAAAAAATTGCAAGAAACAATACACTTCCCCCACGCAAAATTCTAACCGGACATTACTGATACTTTTTCACAAACCCATCAGATTTTAGATCCAGTGAATATTTTTGCCGCACCCTGGTTAAAAAATTTAGCATTTTTTCGTCGGAATAATCAGGATAAGTCCAGGGAAGCTTCTGGAATTCGCCCTCTGTGTAAATCAGGGTCAAGTCAGCATAAATCCCTTTTCCAATGTAAATTCTGTGGGTGTAATTCTTTCCTGTTGCAAGGACAAAACGTGCGTGGATCATATACCCTGGGTCGATATTTACCAGACGGTTACCATGGTTTGAATAATTCAGTTCACAAGCGTTAGTCGCAAGCTTGATCTCTGGAAGATCAGATTGCCTGATTAATTTTTTAAAAGCAAGTACTCTTTTAAAAAGAGGAGTACCCATTTCCCGTTGATAATATTGTGTATAATCAAATGGAAACCATGAGCTTATAATATCAATCTGGCCAAATTTTTCTTCAAGATCTTTTGCCACAGATGAAAGAATATTTTTATCTTTCAAAAACAAACTTATTACAAGTTTTGCCGACTGAGGAGGACTGGGTATGCTCATTATATTTGTATATCAATTATGCAACGGTTTTGCTTCTTCAATCAGCATTATCGGGATGCCATCTTTTATTTCATAAAAAAGTTCACACAGCTCACAAATCAATCTGTCATTTTCTTCATCTAAATCTATACTTCCCCTGCAATTTGGGCAGACAAGTATGTTAATGAGTTCCTGATCTATAGTCATGATATTTTTTCTCAAAGTTTATGAATACCATAGATTGTCATCTGAATAAATTCATCACAGCACATATAGACCTTACGGCCTAACTAGTCTTCAGTGTCCGAAAGAAAACTATCTTTTTTGTTACAACACTATCAAAATCAGCTACACCTGTTTATAAACAAAAATACTGCTAAAGCAAAATCAGATTTCATCTGATATTCTGAATATACAAAAATGTTAAACTACTATCAAACATTCCTCAATTTATTTACTTTTATACCTATATATCAAAAAAATTCCAACTTATCAATTTTTTTAAATTTTCATAGCCATGAATTTCAAACTTTAAGCATCTTGGAAATTTCCATGGTCAATTTTAGTTGACAAATGTTTAGTAACTTATATAGAACTATGAGTTAGCAACCTGACCATAAAATCAACCTGCTATTTCTTAAACACTAAAGAGGGCAACATGGATTTTAGTTTTACAAAGGAACAGGAAAAATTTAGCCTGGATGTTAGGGGATTTCTGCAAAATGAAGAAAAGAATTCTTCATTAAAAAAACGGAGCAATTATTTTCTTGAGATATCAGACCAGAGTTTCTCAAAAAAACTGGTTAAAAACGGGTGGATGTGCCTCACATGGCCAGCAAAATATGGCGGAGCAGGTAAATCGTATATTGACAGGGCTCTTTTAATGGAGGAATTACTGAAATTTAATGCTCCATTATTGTATCACATGTTGGGTGAGCGGCAAATAGGACCTGCTTTATTACATTATGGAAGCGAAGATTTAAAAAATGAATTTCTCCCTAAAATCTCCAACGCCGATATTTCCATGTGTATTGGAATCAGTGAACCTGATTCGGGATCTGATGTGGGATCAATCTCCACAACAGCAGTCAAAGACGGTGATTATTACATTATCAACGGCCAGAAAATATGGACAACAAACGCTCACAACGCTGATTATATATGGCTTGTGGTCAATACAGATCCTGATTTACCAAAGTACAAAAATCTGTCTGAAATAATAGTAGATATTAAATTGCCCGGAGTTACTGTGACTCCAATCTATAATATGATAGGGGTGCATTGCTTTAATAATGTTTTTTTCGATAATGCCCGGGTTCACAAACGTTTCATGGTGGGTGAAGAGAACAGAGGCTTCTACAATATAATGTCCCAGGTCGATTATGAACGTGCCGGATTGGAACGTCTCATGCAAAACTACCCTGTTTTAGAAAACCTGCGTCAGTTTGTCCAAAATAATGATTCACTATCAAAAGATTCACTGACAAGGGACAAAATGGCACAGCTAGAAATCGAATTTGAGGTGGGAAGACTCCTCTGTTACCGGGTTGCCTGGACCATCGACCAGGGAATTATTCCCAATAAAGAGGCTGCCATAAGTAAATGTTTCAGCACCCACTTTGAGCAGAAACTTGGAGATATTGCAACCCAGATACTCGGTGAATTCGGCCAGGTCATGCCTGATTATCCGGAAGCCCCCTTTGAAGGTGATATTGCTGAATCATATTTATGGAGTCCTTCATATACCATTCAGGGGGGAACAACAGAAGTGCTCAAAGGTATTATTGCTACCCGCGGATTAGGACTTTCTTTTAAATAAAAACTCTATTTTATTCAAACACGATTCAAGTTTAATAAAAAAAACAACGAATAA
>Ga0209345_10006958_pt1 | contig 10121 bp, 8 predicted proteins | sample Cruoilmetagenom7_FD_187294 | JGI IMG/M metagenome (GOLD analysis project Ga0209345, IMG submission 187294) | Oil polluted marine microbial communities from Coal Oil Point, Santa Barbara, California, USA - Sample 7 (SPAdes) (version 2) | ecosystem: Environmental > Aquatic > Marine > Oil seeps ... | reverse complement strand
GCTGCCGATGGCTTCGTCTTTGTAGAGGGGGTCAAGGGTTAATTTAACAGACCCGTCACTATAAAAGAAAGCAATAATATCCCAGTTTTTACCGCTACTGAGGCTTAACCAATTATGGATGAAATCAACATCCAGTTTTTCAGGGTCAGCTCCACCACCACCCGCAATAACAGGTTCTTTAGGGCCCAGTTCGGTACGACTTCTGGCGCCTTCCAGTTCATGAAAATCCAGAGAGATATCGATTTCTAAGCTACTTAATACAGATGCAGCTCCGGGGATGGTGACAAAAACAGGAAATTGAGTGGTATTTTCTGATATTTGAACAGATGCTCCGGCCTGGATAATGTTTATTCCCAGAATAGAAATAGAGGCATCCATTTCGATAATGCTTTTAACGGGGCCATTTTTGACGGCAACAATTTCGCTGGGTATGAGTCTATTGCTAATGGTGGCTTTAATAAAACCCAGCTTGGCTCTTACCCGTAATTTCATAGTATCCAGAAAATTGCGATTTTCAGTAAACGAATTATGAGTGTAGTCAGACCAGACAAGAAGATTATCGGGATCAACCTGCAAGCTGTAGGCAGTGGTTTTGATTAACCCGGTGTCTCTGTCAAAAGAAGTGTAATGAATTTCACTACGTTCGTTATTATTCTCAACAATATAGGCGTAACGTTTGTTGCTTCCTGCATCAATGTCAAGTTCATATATCACCTTGCCGGCAGTGGCCGCTATGTTGTCCGCTGTGGCCTGGGTGCCAGTATCCTTTAGCATAAAAGCCAACTCATCCTGTTCTTCCAGAATACCGACTTCACCAGTGACTTTAAGTTTACCACCCGCTACATAAAGTAGCCCTACTTCATTGCGGTCATCAAACTGGAAGGGGATGGGTACTAATTTACCGTCTGAAATAACCATAACGGAATAATGAGTAAAGTTCTTGCCTTGCAATAATGGCAAAATTTTGCCAGGAATAACAGTAACTTCAATCTGGCGAGCGGGAGACAGACTCTCAGCCTGCACAAGACTAGCGGGAGACAGGTTCTCTGTTTGCACAAGACCAGTGGGAGACAGATTTTCTGCTTGCACAAGACCAGAGGTAGTTAAAACAATTAGTAAAATAGTAAGCAGTAAAACATTTGGAATGGGTAAGGCGTGCAATTTCATTGATACTTCTCCAGCAGGTAATTCTTATTATAGTTTGTTTGTACGTCTGGCATGAGAAAATATGAATGAAAGGATTGCACCTTAATGAATTCATCTTGCCGGGTTTGAGGTATTGCCCAGGGTCATGAACACGCAACGAATCGAATCGCGATAAGGAAACAGACGACAACAAACTCATTAAATATTTCTTATTTTCTCCCTCAAACGGCGGGAACCATTCGATCACAAAAGAAAAATATTTTCCAGAGATTTATGATGTTTATCCGTACAAAGACGCTTAAAAACAGGTTGGAACTTTTAAATTGTAAAATTATGTAAATATGAGGCTGAAAATGTGTGCAGGTGACAGTGAAGAGGCATTTGGACACTACAAGCAGGTTTTATGTTGGTATATTCTCACACAGCCTGAGTTGATACCAAATTGAAGCTCCCTGAAACTATATAGACGTTCATTTATGGTTAATTTCAGATCAATTATTTTCCAGGAGAGTTGAAACATATCAACTCTCTGGAATTTTGGCAAAAAAACACTCCATTAATAAGAATAATAATAAGAGGAGAAGGCGATATGAAACTGGTTCTACGATGCCTGATAGTAAGTACTTGTACCGCAATTTCTGGCTATTCTGCAGCCAATATAGAATTACCCCCTGCAAGACAAATTGAAGTTGCCACGGTTAAAGGCGCCCAGTTAAGCGGTTTACTGGGAAAAAATATGGCCGATAATAATTATTCGGTAATGGCTATTTCAGGCGGTAAATTAGTGCCCATCCCCTTCCAGTTTGATGATGTTGATATCAAAGGTTTCCCCTTCGTGCCTGGCGGCGTGTTGGAGGTAAAGGGTGAGGAGGATATTTTTGAAGCACACGATGAGCTAGCGTTTATGTTGAAAGATATCGGTGAAAAAGCCACACAAGAACAGAAGGCTGCTGTTTCAGGCAAAGTCTTAAATGAGCTGGAATTTGCTGCGGGCATAAATGGAAGTATCTATGCCTATGTTGTTGAGGGCAATTCTGAACGCAGTGATGTGCGTTATGTAAGTTTTAATAAAGAGACGGGATTGGTTAAAACAGAATCTTATTCATTACAAATTTCACCTGATAATGCCCTGGTGTGGTCAGATTTTTTTTATGAAGGTTATAAGTCTGATGAGACTATTCTGGATACAATGAAACTCAGGATAAGAGCAAAATTAGGATTTATTAGCGCAACTCTTTCTAATAGATTAATTCCGAATAATATTCAGGCCGTTAAGGATGGCCCGGTTCGCAATGTGATTAGTGTGGATGCCACTATTGGTATTTTGGGTATCAATTTTGCCTATGCGGGCGCAGCAGTGACCCTGAATCGAGATTCTCTGGAGTTCCCAGTGTTTGTTGCTATTCCCACTGCGGCCTCTATTTTGAGTAGTCTGGATATTGATATTTCTCTGGATTTTCATGATCTGGACGGTACAAAAGTACGTACTGCTCTTGGGCCCGCTGAGCCCATTATCGCGGGATCATCTACCCCCAATACCGAACATAAAGTTACTCTTGAAGATAATTGGTTAAGTGGCTCGAGTGGAAAAAATTGGGATATTATAGCGATATACAATGGATCCGATAACTTTGAGCCAAGCATGAAATTTTTATATAAAGATAAAGCGCTTGGTGATAAAGCAGATAAACCGGAACGCTTTAAAGGCAGTTCTCCACAGGTGGGTTATGTTGTGGGTAACATACCAACGGGCATAGATGCGGTTATTGGTATTAATCTTTATTTCAGTGAAGACTTCTGGAGTAATGATGGGCTGGAGACGGCGACGGAGCAAGTACGCAAGCCTTTGGTAGCCACGGTGACCAATGAGTCTGCTATCACTGTGGGTGAGTTGTAATAAGATGTAAAAATATTTTTATATGATTTCTAAACTTATAAAAGGGTGGGTATTCCACCCTTTTTTATTTTTTGTTTGTGGTGTTAAAAATTTCAGAACAACAGGATTAATTTCGATCAGAAAAACCCCTTTACAGAGGTCTTATAGTTCGATTTTGGAATCAGGATTTTGACAGGTATTTTTCAAGTTGCTCTGCTCCACCAATGAATTGACCTTCGATAAAGACCATAGGAAATGTAGGCCACCCTGACCACATCTTTAGTACATTACGACGACGCCAGGCTCCAAAGTAACTACCGTACTCAAGGTACTTAAAAGATATATTGTTTTTTTTCAGCATTTTTCTAGCTTGTTTTACGAAAGGATTTTGTGCCATACCTATAATTACAAATTCATTATTGCTTATTGCCGCTATCACCTCATCAATAACATCTTTATTATTTTCGTTAATTTCTGAATGAATGGAAGGATGAATTTTATCTTGATCCAGAATTGGTCTACTCACATTGTATCTCCTTATTTAATTTATTTGAGAGGTGCCTCTAGCCCGGGCATTTCGTGAATACGCTACAATTCACCTTGTTTCCGAGCTAGAAATTTAAACCTGGATGATTCAGGAATATATGTTAAAAGTCGGTTCAAACTTTAACGGCTATTTGGGAAAAGGCAAGATAATTTTACATTATTTCCGGGTTTTATTTCTTTGCAAATTTGGAGTTTTCAAGAGCAAGACTGCCAGGTGGAAATTAACACGGGTTAATGTGCTAGCCCGGTATTTCATGAATACGCTAAAATTCTCCTTGTAGTCGGCATGATTGCCGGGGCTGTTGGCTTTACGCGAAAAAACAGTTTGTACCAGGCTCATATCTACCTTTTCCTTCATTTAATTGCGACGGTTGTTGATTATGGCGTCGTCCAGTTTGACCTGCGCGGCTCACCTGGATAAACGAAAAAATCACTGATTTTTAGATGAAGCACTCAAAAAAGATGATAAATAGAATAAAATAATCTCAAGCCAATATTCTATAGCATAAATGCGTCTATAAACCTGGTTTTCATCCTGTATTATTTCCTTATACTGGAAAAGATGAGGAACTTCTGACTGTTTTAGAGGCTCTAATTAAAGTATTTAGATCGTTCTTATTTTGATCTGGCTTTGATTGATTGGAATATGAATGTTCATTGTACTATGGTGTTGCACTATAGTGCTGAGGTAGTGCTCAGGTTTATATGTCCTGGGCTTAAATTTAAAAAGGGAATGGTAAAAAGTAGTAATAAATAATTTATTTAGTTAGGAGTGAAGGCGTATGCGACGTTTCTATTATCTAGCCGATAGATTGTTATCTGCCAAAAGTGTTTCAGATGACTTACATGCTATCGGAATATCCGACTGGAATTTTCACGTGTTGTCGAAAGACGAATCGGGGTTATTAAGCCACCATATTCATTCAGCCACACCGCTCGAAGAGAGAGATATTATTCACTCGGGTGAGCGAGGGGCGTTACTGGGTTTTGGCCTTGGATTTTTATTAATAACTGGATTAAAGTTTTTAAGCCCCGTGGGGCAGTATATGGATTTTACAACATTTATTGGCCTGGTGGTTTTGGTTACCTGCTTTGGTGCCTGGGTAGGTGGTATGGTGGGCATATCTCATGATAACTATAAAATTGTCAGATTTCATGATGACATAGAGGCAGGGAAATATTTGATCATGGTTGATGTCAGTAAGGAGCAGGCTCATAAAATGATAGACCTGATGGCAAAGAAACACTCTGATGCCATTCCGGTTGGAACCGGTTCACCTTATAGCAATCCTCTGGATGGCTTGCCCTGGTTTTCAAAACAGCACACTTACTAGTGTCCTAGTGTCCAATTCTGAATGAGTATTTAAAGTTACTCATAACATATTCAGAATCTGTCAAGTTTGTATTTCTTTAGATTAAAAAAATAACCCCTGATGACTATCGGGGGTTATTTTTATTCAGGACTGCTTTAAAATTTTAAATCTAGCTAGCCCGGATATTTCGTAAATACGCTACAAATAACCTTGTAGTCGGTATGATGTCTGGGATTGTTGCCTTTACGCGAAAAGACAGTTTGTACCCGGTTCGCCGCTTGCCAAATGCTAACGTGTTCTGATACGTAAGGAACGTACATGCTCCTTCCAACCTCTGAATAACCAGGTATTCCAGTCGCGAGAACGTTCCTTACGCATCAGTCCGGCGTTATCACCTTCGCAATTCACGAAATATCCGGGCTAGCCAAAATGGGAGGCATGGGGCAGTTTAAAGCGCTGGCGATGGCGCGTAAGGTTTCTGCTTCCTGTACCTGGATAATGCCATCATTTAAAACGCAATCAGCACAGGCGCTGAGGACTGTTTTTTTCAGGATGGGGTTTAGTAAGTCTAGTTTGTTCAAAGCGGCATCCAGAACTTTAATATTGCATACTGATTGTTTAAGAAAAGGCAAAGGCTTGTCTGAAAAACTGTTCAGGATTTGCAGATGAAGTTTGGTTTTTTCATCGCTATGTTCTCCGCCAATATGAATCATGGTCGAAATTAATATATTTAATTCCTTCATTACCGGTTTTAATTTTCGATAGCGAACTTTATCTGCTCTACCAGAGTGTGCGCCCAAATGTTTTTTCAATAAAGTTAAGGCAGTGTATTCAAACAAACTGACTTTTTTGTCTGCTTTAATTAGTAAATTAATATTGTTAAGAAACTTTTTCCTTTGTTTAAAATCAAGTTTTTTCAGCTGTGGAATAGCTAGATCAATTAATGGTAATCGCAGGCGAGTTCCCAGTTGATGAATGGCATCAAAATTTTCAACTACCTGATCCAGGTGATCCTGATCAATCTGATCTTTTAAAAGCGTTAAGCTGAGGGTTTTTATTTCGCCGTGGGCGGGGATCAGCAGGCAATACATAAGAGATTCTGCACCCGCTTTTGAATGAATCATGTCATGTAAGGTGTCAGGGATGACTGAAATCAAACTGGCCGCATAGACCATGTGCTCGGTTGTAGGATTACCCACTGAGGCAGTGATTGCATTGGCAGTTGTAGCAACGGATGTTGCAGATGTTTCTGTAGATGTTTTTGCCGATGCGTTTGTAGAAGCAAAGCCCGCTGCTAGTCCATCCAGGTTTGTGGCGCCGACTTGTGTTTCAGGCACTTTATATTTTTCGCGTACTTCAGCTTTTTTTAAATACGTAGGTCCAATAGCGGCGATTCTTTCATCCAGTGGTGGATGGGTCGCCAGTAAACCGCTGAATGCATAGTGCAGGGTTTCACCAAAACACATATGGCTCATGTCTTCTGCTTTTGGCGATAGTAAATGCGAACCGACACCATTGCGTATTTTAATCAGCGCCTCGGCAATGCCGTCAGGGTTTCGGGTAAATTGTACGGCTGACGCATCGGCCAGGTACTCCCTTTGCCTTGATACGGCGGCTTTTATCAGGCGACCAAAAAACAGACCAATAAATCCAATGGCCATTAAAGCAAGGCCCAATGCAAACTGAATAGCCACACCACCATTGCTGTCGGAATTTCTTCGGCGGGAAAAGCTGCTGTAATAGGTGGAGCGTAAAAGAAACTGGCCGATTTGACCTATGGCAAGAATCCCGGCAAGTATAGCCATTAAGCGAATATTAATTCGCATGTCGCCATTAAAGATATGGCTGAATTCATGGCCAATAACACCTTGTAGTTCATCCCGGTTTAAGGTTTCCAAAGTGCCACGGGTTATTACCAATACGGTTTCAGTGACCTGAAAACCCGCAACAAAAGCGTTGATGCTGGTTTCGTTATCCATAATATAAATGCGCGGCATGGGTATGCCGGATGCGATGGCCATTTCTTCAACGATATTAATGTACATTCTTTCAAGCTTGTCCTTGCTTTCCAGATCGACTTCTCTTGCTTTGACCATGTTGGCAACGGATTCGCCTCCACCACGTAATTGTGCAAATCTTATTAAGCTGCCCAGTGAGATAACGGCAAGGGTGCCCAGAGTGATGTAAATCCAGTAAGGATTTTGAAACCAGAGACTGAGTGCCTGGAATTTAACGGGATATTGTTGAGAGCCATCAACGTTCAGGCTGCCAGTAAGGAAGGGTACGGTGAAAAAAAGGGCCGCATTGACCATGAGTACAATCAGTACAGTCGCCAGCAAAAAATAAAAAATCAGCAATGATGTGTTTCGACGTGCTTTGGCCTGATGCTCGTAGAAATTCATTAGTGCGCTTTTTTCCTGGCTTAAGGGTTCAGATTAAAAAGAAACCTTAACGGCTTTTTTTGCTTCCTGATCTTCAAGTTCCAGAAGAGTCGCAGGTTTAAAGGTGCCAAATCCGGCCACAAAACTGTTGGGGAATTGCTCTCGGTAGGTATTGTAATCCATTACGGCATCGTTAAATGCCTGGCGAGAAAAGCCAACCTTGTTTTCGGTGGAAGTCAGTTCTTCCATCAGTTGCGACATGGTTTCGTTGGCCTTAAGGTCAGGGTAGTTTTCTGACAGGGCAAAAAAATTCGCCAATGAGCCAGAAAGCATTGATTCAGCCTGATTTAAACTTTTAACAGCATTGCCATCCTCTGGATGTTTTGAGGCCGCCTGTTGGGCACTGACTGCCTGATTCCTGGCCAGGATAACCCGCTCCAGGGTGTCTTTTTCATGAGCCATGTAGGTTTTGGCGGTTTCAACAAGATTCGGGATCAAGTCGTAGCGTCGTTGCAATTGCACATCGATTTGGGAAAAAGCGTTTTTAAAACGGTTTTTCAAAGACACCAGTTTGTTGAAAATTGCAATTAGATAAACAATGAAGAGCCCTATAACGCCTAGAAAAATCCAGAATTCCATAATGGTTATTTCCTTGATAAATAAAAAGTAAAACCTGGTGAAGACATAAATCATGAAGGAGGGTTGGCAAAACGGCAAGCCTTAAAGTGCGATATCTTGCAGTAAATCCCATCTAAATGATTAGGGTAGAGTCATTTCCTTTAACAATGTAAAATGGCCGCCCTTATCTGTCTTTCCATTTTATTTGATATTTAAACAAAGCATTCAAGCGCTATTAAATTATGGGCAATAAAACCGCATTATATGATCAACATGTAGCCGCCGGGGCGAAAATGGTGGATTTTGGTGGCTGGGATATGCCTATCAGTTATGGATCCCAGATTGAAGAGCACAATAAAGTGCGGCAGGATGTGGGGGTGTTTGATGTTTCCCACATGACAGTGGTTGATGTGAGTGGTGACGGTGCGGAGGATTACCTGCGTAAGCTGCTGGCCAATGATGTAGCTAAATTGGGCAAGGCAGGCGTGGTGCCCGGCAAAGCCCTGTACAGTGCCATGTTGAATGACGAAGGTGGTGTTATTGATGATTTAATTGTCTATAATTTAGGCAGCTATTTCAGGCTTGTGGCAAACTGCGCGACCCGTGAAAAAGACCTGGCGTGGATGAAAAAACAGGCCGAAAAATTCTCGGTAACTGTGGAAGAAAAGCCTGAGCTGGGCATTCTTGCTGTCCAGGGTCCTAATGCCAGGAAAATTATTGCTGAAATACTGGCTGAGCACACCCGTCAACTGGATCAGTTAAAGCCCTTTCAAGGTATTGAAATTGGAAACTGGCTGGTGGCCCGAACCGGTTATACCGGTGAAGATGGCCTTGAAATAATTTTACCTGAGGCTGATGCGCTTGAGTTGTGGCAATCCCTGTTAGCCAAAAATGTGTCGCCTATTGGCCTGGCCGCCCGGGATACATTGCGACTGGAAGCTGGCATGAACCTTTATGGTTCCGACATGGATGAAAGTATATCCCCACTGTCGGCTAATATGTCCTGGACAATTGCATGGGAACCAGCGGATCGTAAATTCATCGGTCGTGAGAAACTTGTAGTCGAGAAAATCTCAGGAACCCGACAGGTTCTGGTGGGGCTGGTTATGGAAGGCAAGGGCGTTCTTCGGGCGCACCAAAAAATTATTATTGAGGGCGCGGGAGAAGGTGAAGTTACCAGCGGTACATTTTCTCCCTCCCTGGGTCATGCCATAGCACTTGCCAGAATGCCAACCAGTGCGCTAGTGGGAATTGCAAGTGGTGCAATTGGTAAAGACAGGGTTAAGGTTGAAATCAGAAAAAAATTAATGCCGGTTAAAGTGGTGACATTACCCTTTGTAAGATCAGGCAAGGCATGTTTCGAGTCTATCTAGAGTTAGGGTACCAGATGTTCAGGTATATATGCAGGTGGCACGCATCGGAAGGTATACAGGAAGAACAAAAACACTTTTATAAAAGCGAAAAAGTAATGAGGATTATTTAAATGAGTCATTTGCCTGAAGAATTAAAGTATTTATCCACCCATGAGTGGACCCGGGTTGAAGGAGATGTTGTCACTATCGGAATTACCGATCATGCCCAGGATGCCATGGGTGACCTGGTTTATGTTGAGGTGCCTGAAGTCGGAGAACAAGTGAATGCTGGAGATGAGGCTGGTGTAGTTGAATCGGTAAAAGCAGCTTCAGATATTTATGCACCTGTTGCCGGCGAAATTTTAGCTGTAAACGAAAACCTTGAAGACGAGCCTGAGCTGGTAAACACCGATCCTTATGGCGATGGCTGGATGTTTCAAATTAAAATGTCAGACCCTGCTGAGCTGGATGCGATGCTGAGTGCTGAAGATTACCTGGCTCAGGTTGAAGCTGAAGACGATTAAAAATAGTTGATTGGTTCTGCTGTTTCTTTTTTTTTATTCTTCAGAGTTTAAGCAAGTAAGTTTAAGCAACAAGGTTCTTTATGCCCTACATTCCCCATACTGAGGATGATGTTCGAGCAATGCTCGACGTTATTGGTGTGGACAGCGTGGAAGCGTTGTTCGATGAAATTCCGCCTGCCTTAAGGGCTGGGCAATTAACATCAGTACCGGAAGGCGTCACTGAAATGGACGTGCTGCGAACCATGTCAGATCGGGCGCAGCAGGATTCCGGAGCACTGTGTTTTATGGGTGCCGGTGCTTATGATCACCATATTCCGGCGGTGGTCTGGGATATTGCAGCCCGCGGCGAATTCATGACCGCTTAT
>Ga0209345_10006955_pt1 | contig 10123 bp, 7 predicted proteins | sample Cruoilmetagenom7_FD_187294 | JGI IMG/M metagenome (GOLD analysis project Ga0209345, IMG submission 187294) | Oil polluted marine microbial communities from Coal Oil Point, Santa Barbara, California, USA - Sample 7 (SPAdes) (version 2) | ecosystem: Environmental > Aquatic > Marine > Oil seeps ... | reverse complement strand
TAAACCTATACCAGAAGTCCTGGTAACTTTGCGGCTTTCTCCCAGGCCCTTTTTTAAAGTTTGGGAAGTAAGCAGGAGCCCGGTTATCCACCCCTCTGTGTTAGCCGCCAGATCTTTTGCCTGCTGCGATGTGATTGGTTCATTGAATAGTTGGTTGAATAATTTCAGGATCTCATCTGGTTGGAACGCTAATTCTTCGACAGATAAACCGCCTACTTGGGAGCGCGCTACCATTAATGGGAGGTCTGGCAGGGTCAATAATTTCCTGGAAGTAATCGCTATATGACAGTTCTCGTCTGCACGTTGAACAAAATCACTGAGGAATTGGTCGATCTTCGGATTTGATTTGAGAAGATGGTAATCGTCTAAGACGATGATGAAGTGCTCAGTTATTTTTTCGAAAATATCATTGGTGATGGTTGATATTAAGAAATCTAAATTAATCTGATCCGATGGTGTGGTTTCTAAAAGTTTAATTGCATCTGCCCCAAAATCTGGAAATTTCTGTTTGATTGAATAGATGAAATGGGATAGAAATCGGGTAAGGTCCTGGTCGATGGGTTCTAGAGCCAGCCAGCAAATTGGCCAATCAAATTGGTGAGCGAAATCAACGAGCAGTGTAGTTTTTCCATACCCGGCAGGGGCAGCAACTATGATCAGGCGGAAATCGAAAAGATCACTTAGCAGCTCTAAAAGACGCGGTCTGGTCAGGTAGTCTTTTCGTCGCTGCGGCGTGATTATTTTAGTCTGGGTGATGATTAATTTTTCAGCCATCTATCTTTTATTTTATCAGTATACGAATAAACATATTTTTGGATAAGAGACCAAAAATTGTTATTTGAAAAAGAAAATTAGCAGTGGGGGCAATTATGATAGAATTTTGACGATTTATGAAAATTATTCATATAGTAGGCGCGAGGCCGCAATTTATTAAAGCAGCAATGATTTCCAGAGCTTGGAATTCATCTGATGGTGAGTATCTACTGCATACTGGTCAACATTATAGCGCTAAGATGTCACGGTTATTTTTCGATGAGTTGAAATTAAGAAAACCAGATATAAATCTAGAGGTTGGCAGCAGCAACCACGCGAACCAGACCAGTAAAATGTTAACAGGAATTGACCAGTATTTGGAAAATATCCAACCTGACCATGTGATAATTTATGGAGATACAAACTCCACCCTGGCAGGTGCGCTGGCGGCAAGCAAACGGGGAATTCCTTTATCTCACGTGGAAGCAGGACTGCGGTCCTATAACCGCAGCATGCCAGAAGAGATCAATCGCGTCGTGAGTGATCATTTATCTAATCTGCTTTTTTGCCCAACCGAACAAGCAGTAAGAAATCTTTTAATTGAAGGGGTTACAGATAATGTGCATCTTGTTGGGGATGTAATGGCCGATGCATTGTTTTTCTTCATAAAAATCGCGAATACGCAGTCAAAAATCTTAGAATTGCTTAACCTTCATCCAAAAAAATATGTTTTGGCAACTGCGCACCGAAGCGGAAATGTGGATGATAAGAGAAAATTATCACAGATCATAGACGGTTTGCGGGGAATTGATCAGGTCGTTGTTCTTCCTCTTCATCCTCGTACAAAAAAGATGATGGAAGCTTTCAACCTTTCTTTTTCGGAGAATGTCCGAGTAGTTGACCCGGTTGGTTATCTCGATATGCTTATTTTGGAAGAAAACGCGGAATGTATTTTGACTGATTCTGGGGGAATACAAAAAGAGGCATATCTGCTTGGAGTGCGGTGCATCACGATACGCGAGGAAACGGAATGGGTAGAGACTGTGGATGCTGGGTGGAACCTGTTGGTTGGGACGGATCATGAGAAGATCACAAGCGGTTTTTATGATTTTTATCCCGAAGGAAATAGGTTGCAAATCTATGGGGACGGCGATGCTGCTGATAAAATAGTGAAGGCAATAAAATCATCCTGATCGGGAGGTAAACGTTGGCCCCTTTAATTCACGCAACTTCAGAGGTTGCTGATAACGCAAAAATTGGAGAGAATACCAGCATATGGCATCAATGCCAGGTACGCCCTAATGCAGTGATTGGTGAAAACTGCAATATTGGCAAGGGTGTATATATTGATGCGGATGTTCATGTTGGGGATAACGTAAAGATTCAAAATTACGTTTCTGTATATCATGGAGTTACAATTGAAGATGGCGTTTTTGTTGGCCCGCATGCTTGCTTCACGAATGATATGCGGCCGCGTGCAATCAACGCTGACGGCTCACCAAAATCTGCCGATGATTGGGTGCTAAGCAAGACGCTGGTTAAGAAAGGTGCAGCAATTGGCGCGAATTCAACCATCCGATGTGGAATTACAGTGGGCGAATGGGCGATGATCGGGTCTGGCAGTGTGGTAACTCGCGATGTTCCAAATTACGGATTGGTGTTTGGTAATCCGGCACGCCTGCATGGATTTGTTTGCCCATGTGGGGAAAAGCTGGAAAACACAGGAGAGCAAGAAGATGCCGTCATGGCGAAATGTCCTGCGTGCGGTTATTCAGTAAATATAAAAAAGAAAATCTGGAGTGATGCAAAATGATACCCATGGCTAAACCAATTATTGGTGAGGAAGAAAAAAAAGCGGTTTTGGAAGTTTTGGATTCCGGGATCATAGCTCAAGGGCCGCGCGTAAAGGAATTTGAAAGCGGCTTTGCGAAAATGTGCGGTGTTAAACACGCCATCGCGACTACGTCTGGCACAACCGCGCTTCATTTAGTGCTGCTGGCTCATGATATTGGGCCTGGGGATGAAGTGATTACATCTCCATTTACATTCATCGCGTCCGCTAATTCTATATTATTCGTTGGAGCAAAACCGGTTTTTGTGGATATTGATCCAAGAACCTTTAATATGGATACGTCTCAGATTGAAGCGGCAATCACACCAAAAACGAAAGCTATCCTGCCGGTGTATTTATATGGTTTGTGCTGTGACATGGACGAGATTATGGCAATCGCAAAGAAGCATAACCTTGTTGTAATTGAGGATGCCTGCCAGGCTCATGGCTCTGAATTTAAAAGAAAACGAGCGGGGTCTTTCGGGACTGGCACGTTCTCCTTGTATCCGACCAAGAATATGACCAGCGCAGAAGGAGGAATGATCACAACGGATGACGATGTTGTCATGGAGAAATGCCGGGTGACCAGAAATCATGGAATGCGCCGCCGTTATTATCACGATGAATTGGGATACAACTTCCGAATGACGGATGTGCATGCTGCAATTGGAAATGCACAACTTGCAAAATTGGAAATGTTTAACAATAAGCGGAAAGAAAATGCGGATTATTATGATACGCACCTAAAAGATGTCACAATCCCGTTTGTGCCAGATGGATATACTCATGTATACCACCAGTACACAATCCGAGTGCCTGAAGGGAAACGGGATGATTTGCGGGTTTTCTTGAAGGAAAAAGAAATTGGTTCTGAAATTTATTATCCGGTTCCAATCCATAAACAGGGTTTTTATGTGGAGATGTTCGGTGATGATAAGACGTATTCGGAAGCGGATTTTGCTGCAACTGAAGTCCTTTCAATCCCGGTTCATCCATCATTATCCAAAGAGGACCTTGGAAAAACGGCATCGTCCATCAATGAATTTATGGCAAAAGGATAGATAATGAAAGTAGCTGTAATTGGAGTTGGGTCAATGGGGTATAACCATCTTCGTGTATATTCAGAGATGGGAGATATAGAGGTAGTTGGCGCTTCTGATCTGAACCGTGAACGCCTGCAATTGGTCGAGGATCGCTTTTTTGTTAGAACGTACACGAGCTTTAAAGATCTCTTTGAAAAGGAAAAACCAGAAGTAGTCTCGATCACAGTGCCTACTTCAGAACACGAGCAAGTGGCAACCTATGCGCTTGAGAAAGGTGCCCATGTTCTTGTTGAGAAACCGATCGCCGCGACTGTTGAAGAAGGCAAGCGATTGATCGCATTGGCAAATAAATTAGATCGCCAGTTGATGGTTGGGCATATCATTCGGTTTAACCCGGCTATGCAGTCCTTAAAAATCCGTTTAGAAAACGGTGACCTGGGGAAGATTTTCCAGATATTTTGCAGACGGGCGGGTCCTTTTCCCGCACGAATTCGGGATGTGGGCGTTGTTGTTGACCTGGCCCCACACGACGTAGATATTATGCGGTTTCTGACCGAGATGAACCCAATGCGTGTATACGCTGAAACAGAACAGCAAATCCATACAGACCATGAAGATTTGTTATTTGGCCTGTTGCGATTTCCGAGTGGGATCACTGGCGCGTTAGAGATCAATTGGCTGACGCCCACTAAAATGCGTGAAACACTTGTGCTTGGTGAAAAAGGATTGTTTCGGGTTGATGACCTGATGCAGGATCTTTATTTCTATGAAAATACTCAGGCAATAGGTGAGTTGTGGTCTCCATTCAGAGCCATCCGGGGTGTGAGCGAAGGCAGCATGACCAGATTCCCGATCAAACGACAGGAGCCACTGAAAGCTGAGCTGCGAGCGTTCATCGATGCGGTTCGTGAAGGGCATGAGATGCCGGTTACCGGACAGGATGGTTTGGATGCGTTACGGCTTTCGCTGGCGTTGGTCGAGTCTGGAAAAACGCACCAGGTCATTGAGGTATAAACATGTCCATAACTGCCCTTCGCGAGAAGATCGAAAACCGATCTGCTAAACTGGCTGTAATTGGGCTTGGGTATGTTGGTCTGCCTGTGGCCGCTCTCTTTTCTAATAAGGGATTTCAGGTTGTGGGAGTGGATGTTAAACAGGATCGGGTTGACTTGATTAATAAGGGCCGCTCACCGATTGAAGGTAAGGAGCCCGGTTTTGCTGAACTAATTAGCGATGTTATCGAAAGCGGAACTTTCCATGCGACCACGGATTACCAGGAACTGAGTGATGCGGATATCGTTCTAATTGATGTTGAAACACCTGTCAACGCAGACCATGTCCCTGAATATCAGGCGCTGCGCTCTGCTGTGAAGTCTTTGTCATCAGTGCTGAAGAAAGGCGCGCTGGTTATTGTGGAATCAACGGTGATGCCTGGAACGATCAGGAATGTGATACTGCCGATTATTGAGAAAGAAACCGGGATGGTGTGCAATCAGGATTTTTATTTGGGTAATTGCCCTGAGCGCGTGATGCCGGGAAAATTACTTCATAATCTTCGAAAAATGAGCCGTGTTGTAGGCGGGGGAACGCAAGAAACAGCGATGTTGATGGTGGACTTATACAGTATTGTCGTAGAAGCAGAGGTGGATACAGCGGATTGGATCACTGCGGAGATCGTTAAAACTGCAGAAAACACCTATCGTGATGTCCAGATCGCATTCGCGAATGAGGTGGCGTTGATTTGCGAAGCGTTAGGAGCGGACGTGTGGCGTGTGCGGGAATTGGTGCGGAAATCTCCGGGCAGGGAAATGCTTCTTCCGGGAGCAGGCGTTGGCGGCCACTGCATTCCGAAAGACCCCTGGCTGCTTGCCAGCAGCGTACGAGGGAGCGGCGTCCCGGTGCGATTGATACCTTCAGCTCGCGAGATAAATTCTGGAATGCCTGAACACATATTCAATGTACTTGAGAATCGGATGGAAGGTTTTGACGGTAAACGTATTTTGATTTTGGGATACGCATATCTAAATGATTCAGATGATGCGCGTAATTCCCCAAGTGAAGAGCTGGTTAAGTTGATCAATGATACAGGTGCGAGCATAGTCATCCACGATCCGTATATAAAGAAATATGCAGGTGATGTGGTTGAGAAAGCTAAGGATTGTGATGCTGTGGTTCTGATGACTGCCCATTCCGAGTATGCGTCTATTGATCTGAAGCAGTTGAAGCGAGTTATGCGAACGCCGTTCATATTCGATGGCCGTAATGTGTTAGATAAGGCGTTTGTAATTGATTTGGGCTTTGAGCTTGTCCGGCTGGGAGATACAAGCGGAGGGAATGAATAAATGATTTGGATAATGCTGCCCGCGTATAATGAGCAGACTGATTTACCCAAGTTACTTGAAAAACTTGAAAAAGTTTTGGTTAACAGCGACTACCGTCTGGTAGTTGTGAATGATGGCAGCACGGATCGAACTGATGAGATCCTCAATGCGTATAAAGACCGATTGAACCTCGATGTGGTTTTACATCCGATTAATCGTGGACTTGGCGAAACTGAACGGGATGGCTTTGAATATATCGCATGGAAAGCGGATCGGGATGATGTGATCGTGCGCGTTGAAGGGGATGATACACATGAACCTAAATACATCTTTGATCTGATTGATAAATTAAATGAAGGATACGATGTGGTCAATACATCCCGTTTCCAACCTGGCGGCGGGCAATTAGGAGTAAAATCCTACCATGCGTTCATCAGCAAATCCGCGAACATTTTTATGCGTGTTCTGCTGAGTATTCACGGCGTAAGCGATTATTCTTGCGGTTATCGTGCGTATCGAGTGGCGGTTATTCAAGACGCACTGGCTATTTTTGGGAATAATATGATTCAATTGCGTGGGCTGGGATTTACATCCACCCTGGAGATTATTGTGAAGCTGAACGTACTGGGCTGTAAATTTACAGAAGTGCCCTTTATCCTCCGATATGACCAGAAAAAGGGCGGGAGTAAGATGGTTGGCAGCATAACTATGCTGGGATATTTCATTATGGTGCTTTTATACTGGTGGCCATTTGGCGGGTGGCGTAGACGTTTTAGGGGATTAGATACGTTATACGCGCAGAACCCAGCCCAGGCTGTGGAGCAGTATAAATTGGGCGGCCCGAAAAGGAAAGGCGGGTCATCTGGTTTGAATCTTTAGATTACCAATATCAGAGTCATTTCCTGCTTTGTCCTCAGGAATGATCAGGTTTCTTCACAGTTATGCAAAAAAGCCGCTTTAGCGGTTTTTTTGTCAATAGAAGTATTATTGATCATTTCTATAAACCTGATCAGTTATTACTGCCATGATGATATCAACGGATCTGTATTTCCTCCTGATATTCTGCGTTCTTTAATTTAATTAAACTGCCCGGGATGGAATTAAACCAGAGATATCCTTTTTCTGTGGTTTGCATGAAAGAATATTCACAGCAAGACGAATGACGATTTTTTATTGATTAAGCACTGACGTATATAGCTTGATGGTTCACAGCAAACTGTGTGCTGATCATTTGATCTTGCAGAATTAGCGAAAATCACTGTGAAAACTGATATTTCTATACCCTGCTTGACACATATATTCCCGCATGGTATTATTGCTCCTCAAGTTGATGCGGGGTAGAGCAGCGGTAGCTCGTCGGGCTCATAACCCGGAGGTCCTTGGTTCGAATCCAAGCCCCGCTACTAAAACTATAAAAGCACCTGAGAAGGTGCTTTTACTAATTAAGTCACATTCCCTCGTTCTGGATGCAATACCGGTGATACAAGGTTGACAAAATTATATGGGACTGATTTCGAATCAGAAGATTGCGCGTTCGATTCGTGCCGAGGGCGCCTTTTTAGTTAGTTCTAATCAAAGAATAACTGACTCTTAATCTGTGAATTTCAGTTCGAGTTCTGCGTGCATCATATATAAGTCAAATATAAGTCTAAATAAATAATTAGAGCAATATCTAAGTTTATACTTTATTTCTGACGGAGTAACCGGGAAGAATTTCCCAGAATTCCTAAATCCGGTAATGATTGAGCCGCAGCTGCTAACACTGGTGGCAATAATCCAAACGCAGCCAAACCAATTCCGACAATATTATAAACCATTGAAAATCCCAGGTTTATTTTAATAACTTGCATGGTGCGTTGGGAAATTTCAAACACATGCGGGAGTTGCATCCAATCATCCTTCATCAGTACAATATGTGCTGCTTCAATTGCTATATCAGTTCCGGTTGACCCTATGGCAATACCAACTTGAGCCTGAGCCAAAGCAGGGGCATCATTCACACCATCTCCTACCATCACCACTATTCGGCCTTGTTTTTGATACTCTTTGACAATTCTTATTTTTTCTTCAGGCAGTAAATTTGAACGATATTGGATGCCTAACTGATCAGCAATGGCAGCTGCTGTTTGTTCATTATCGCCAGTCAATAGCTCAATTTTAGTTACTCCTAACTTTTTCAACTCCTCTAGAGCAAGGGGAACCTCAGGGCGGAGTGTATCAGCAGCCGCAATAATGCCCGCGGTTTCTCCATCAACTCTCACATAAAGTAATGTTTTCCCTTGGGATTGCAAAAGCTGACTTTCCTTCGGTATTTCGTAACCATTAAAAATACGAAAGCTGCCGACTTCCACCTGATTCTTTTCAATATTCGCGGTGACACCTTGACCAGGTATCGATTGAAATTCCTTTGGTTCTGATAAGTGAATATCATGTTCTTCCGCAGCTTTTCTGACTGCTTCTGCCAAAGGATGTCCAGAGTATCGCTCAGCTGATGCAGCTAAATGTAATAGCTCATTTTGATCGAAGTGATTCAAGCTGATGATGTTCGTAATAACTGGCTTACCAAGCGTTAAAGTGCCTGTTTTATCTATCAATAAAGTGTCTGCCCTTGCAAGAATTTCCAAATATTTACCCCCTTTGATCAACAAACCATTCTTAGCTGCTGCACCAATTGAAGCTAACATGGCAATTGGGGTCGCAAGTCCAAAGGCACATGAACATGCTACTAGGAGAACCGCAGCTGTGGACAATGGGTTTCTGCTGAAAATGAAAGTTACAAGTGCAATACTAGCAACAACAGGAAGGTAATAGCTGGTAAAACGATCCCCTATTCTTTGGATATCAGCCCGATTGGCTTCCGCTTCTTCCACCATGCGAATTATTCGACCAAATGTTGTTTCAGCACCAACAGAGACTGTACGAATCTTTAGGCTTCCCATTTGAGAAATCGTGGCTGCATAAACGCGACTTCCCTGAGCCACTTCCACTGGCATGGATTCGCCAGTAATCGCCGCTTGATTGATCGTTGCCTGACCAGAAATAACCTCTCCATCCACTGGGATCTTCTCACCCGGACGAACCACCACAACATCATCCTTCCAAACTTCTTTGGCTGGAACCTCTATTTCCTCTCCATTTCGTTCAACTCTGGCTATTGTTGGTGTCATGGCAGCCAGATCGCGAACCGCTTTTCGCGCCCGTTCAGTTGTGAATTTTTCAGCGAAGTCCCCCACCCTCATGAAGAAAACGACTACAACAGCGGTTGCCCATTCGCCCACAATTAAAGCAGCAATAACTCCAACCATCATCAAGGTATGTGAAATAACCTGTCGACGCAAGGTGGCTTGGATTACATTCTTAAAAACAGGAAAACCAAAAAGAATCACTATAGCCAAACCAACTGGAAATGGCACAAATGAAGTGACTTTCTCAAATAATCCCAACCATTCCCCAAACACAACTACAAACAAGACAACACCAAAGACAATCCCGAATAAGGTAAGGATTGGCTTTGTAAAATCATTTAGAGCACGAGGAGATTGTTCGGATTTCAATACAATTTCCGGGACACTATATCCAGCATTTGCGACCGCTTTTCGGATCATGGAAAGATTAACCCAATCTGGATCGTACTTGACTATTGCTTTTTCAGCTGCTAGGAGGATATCCACAGAATTGATACCAGGAAGGTCTTTAATTGCGCGTTGAACATGCATTGTGCATTCATTGCAATCCATTCCCATAATAGGAATTTCCATTATTGTTGAATCAGCCATGATCATTCTCCGTTATTGGTTGATATTTATTTATCTTCAGAGATATAGCGAGTGAATTCATAAACCCCTTTTGCCATATCAGAAAGTAATGCACTTGAAAGATTTAGGATAATATTAATTCTGTCATTACTTAATTGATAAAGAACAAACTTTCCTTGTTGCTGGGCACTGACCAAACCACATTCTCGCAGACGGTTTAAATGTCTTGATGCATTCGGTTTGGTTAAACCTGTTGATGGATAATTTCATCAACAGTTGCCTGCATCCGAGATATCATCGAAGGTACCGTAATCCACCAGCAGATCGAAAGCACTGCTCAGGTGTTGCAGGTTGGTCAGGTTATCCTGATTGAATTTGGCTTGCACACCGGCTTCTTTAGCCATCCTGCGACCTTTTTCA
>Ga0209345_10006954_pt1 | contig 10123 bp, 6 predicted proteins | sample Cruoilmetagenom7_FD_187294 | JGI IMG/M metagenome (GOLD analysis project Ga0209345, IMG submission 187294) | Oil polluted marine microbial communities from Coal Oil Point, Santa Barbara, California, USA - Sample 7 (SPAdes) (version 2) | ecosystem: Environmental > Aquatic > Marine > Oil seeps ... | reverse complement strand
ATCTTTAGTGGCTTTGGATTGTCCTTCAGTTGGCTGTGGGGCGCATCGGTTCCCAAGTCTCAATTCATGGGATGGTTTGAACGCTGGCGGTTGTTGCGTGCGTCCAATCAGGGGCCATTAGTCGATGGTCGCTCATCGCGTCTTACCGAGAGCGCAGGCTATGAAAGCATTTTGGTTCAGGGCGGCATGGGGCGAGGGAAAAGCTCGACGTTTGTCCTGCCAAACTTGCTTTCGCCACCCAGTAATCAGCCCAGCTTTGTGGTGTCTGACACGTCGGGGGAATTGTACCAGGCCAGTTCCGGCTATTTGGCCAGTCAAGGGTACGTGGTTCGTGTTTTGAACCTGATGGATCCAGCGCATTCAGAGACCTACAATCCGCTGGCGAATGCCAAGGCGTCGCAAGACTTGGCTGATCTGGCGAAGACACTGGTCCGATCCGCCAGTGGTCGGAGCGCCGGACAATCGGCTAGCGATCCATTTTGGGATCAGTCGGCTGAAAAGCTGATCCGAATACTGGCGCAATGCCTGCTGAATCAACCTGATCCAAGTTTTCGCAACCTGGCCAACCTGCGCCATCTGGTGCTTGGTTTCGATGCGCATGTCGCGCCGCAGGGGCAATTGGGGGCCATCGACCGGTTTGTGCTGTCCGCGACACAGAACGACCAAAGCACTTTCGCCGCCTATCGAGCTTTTGTTCAGGGCAACCTTAAAACCATCCAATCGGTGTTGATGAGTGCCGACGTCGCCCTTGACGCCGTGGCCACGCCAGAAATGGCCGCTCTCACGGGGACTAACACGCTGGATTTTTCTGAGTTGCGCCAGCGCCCGACCGCTATGTTTGTCATCGTCAACCAAACGCAGATGGAACTGTATTCGTTTCTGTTGTCCCTGTTTTACGCGGATTTGTTCAAGTCGCTGTTGAAGGATCCAAGCAATCCGGGACGACCGGTATGGTTGTTTCTCGACGAATTTGGTCACCTCCAAATCCCAGGATTCGAGGTCTTTGCGACCACATCGCGCAAATACAAAGTCAGCTACGCCCTATTTTTACAGTCCTTGGCGCAACTGGAAGGTCGCTATGGTTTGCAAAATGCACGTACGATCATCGAAGGTCTGGGCACAGAAATCTATTTGCCGGGAACTTCGCTCGACACAGCCCGTAACCTCGAAGCGCGTTTGGGACGCACCACCAACGCGCCGTTGATGGCGGCCAACGACATCATCCGGATGGATGAGAACGAAGCGTTGATGCTTTACTCAAACCGCTTGCCGGTCCTGCTCAAGACCAAGCGGTATTATCAGAGATTCGACTTGCTTCGACGCGCACGTGTCCTTCCCGCACCATTTCCGCAGTCTGGCGGGCGCAGCCCAAACCTCATCCAACTTTGAAAGGGAATGTCATGGAACCCCACGAACTGAATGATGCCGGTTTTACCGAAGGCTATAGCCATGCGATTGACGCCAAACCGCGTCGACATGGTGCACCGATGGAAATGATCTTGCTCGTGCCAAATCGTATTGTCTACTGGCGCAACGGTTATGAAGAGGGCTTTGCCAAAGGCAAAGCCGATCGGCGGGCACTTGAAGCATGGAGAGAGAAGGTCAAAGCGGCAGAAGCGGCGGAGAGGGAAGCCGTTGACCAGGACAAAGACCATGAGCGCTGACAATAATGGGAGTAGTGACGGACGGCGTGACGCGGCATTTGATACCGGGCACGATTTCCCGCGCAGGCCGCGCCCTCGGATTCTGCCTTCGTTGCTGTCTGATCGCTATCGATTGGCTTACATGGCCTCGTATAAGCAACACTATGACTTCCGGCTGCGACGCAAAGAGGAACAGATCGGACGAGAGCTCGCCCAAAACTCGAAGCTGATCTCCGGTGATCAAGTGCCAAGAGATCAAGTTTATGAGCGAGGCTGGCGCGATGGCTTTGACGGCAAGGACACGCCTCCGAAGGAAATGTCACACGAGGAAGTCAGAACCTACGAACGGGGTCATCGCATGGGACGCCAGCATCGGGAGTACGAGTTGGCCAATCAGTTGCGGCAACAGAGTCGACACAAGCATCACCGATGATTGGCAAGCCTTTTGTCACGCTGAAGCTGGATGGAACGTCATTTTCAGATACACTGTTCAAACATGACGAACCATTCAGAACGGCTGACGGCGGTAACAGCAGAACAGATGGCGCAGTTGCAGGCGGAGGCCGATGAACGTGCCCGAATGCAAGAGATCCTGAGCGCGTTGCCGATGGGGCTGCAGATTGAAAGCCTGCCAGACGAGGCCTTGGTCCGCTTGCGCGAAATTGTCAGATCGCCTGTTACAGCACTTTGTGGTGACAGTTTGCTCCTATGGAACAACATCTGTCGTGCCAGGGTGGGGCTCGAGTTCCAAAACTAACTTCGCAATTTATGGATTATCCCAAACCGGCAACGACACCGAGGTTTGGGGTGGCTTTGCTACGTGTCTCCACAGACAAACAGTTTCAAGATGGAGAAAGCATTGAAAACCAACGACGTAAGGTTGAATTTGTCGCGCGGCGCGAGCAGATTGACGTCGTCCGCTTCTTCATTGAGCACTACTCGGGCCGAAAATCTGACCGACGTATCCTCGACGATCTGTTCGCCTTTTTGGACGAAAACCGTGATATTGACGCCGTCATCGTCGGCGATATCGACCGCTTCACGCGCGGCGGCACCGAAGTCTACCTGCAACTGAAACGCCAACTTCGAGAGCTTAATGTCAGTCTCGTTGATACCACCGGTATCATTCAGCCAGAGCGCAATCGGCTGGAACACCTGGGCGTTGAGTATCAATGGTCGATTGAATCTCCCAGTCACTATGCGGAGATATTTATGGCTGAAAAGGCTCGCGCCGAGGCGTCTGATATTTTGACCCGTACGATCGGGCAGCAAATTCAGTTGACGCGGGACGGATATCAATGCCGAGCACCAAATTTTGGATATCAGAACCAAAAAATAGTCACGGAAGATGGGAAAAAGAAAACGATCATGGTGCCGCACGAAATCGAAGCACCGTGGATTGTTCGGATGTTTGAACTCAAAGCCGATGGCAGCTGGCGTGACGACGCGGTCTGCGAAGCCATCAACGCCATGGGGTATCGTTCGCGGTCAATGAACCTGTTCGACCCGGATACCCGGCGTGTGGTTGGGCAAACCGGCGGCAAGCCGCTCGAGGTCAAACAGCTCAACCGCTATATTGAGAAGACGATCTATTGTGGTGTTCGCTGCGAACAGTGGAACCAAGACCAGCCGGTTCTGGCTCCGATTGAGCCGTTACTGTCGATTGACCTTTTCAACCGCGCCAACAGAGGGACGTTGCGAATAAATCAGCTGAAGGACGGCACCCTAGAGATCAAAGAGGCTCGGGCAGAGCAGGGGAACCACCGTCACAACCCGGAATTCTTGCTGCGGCACGTTGTGGCCTGCCCAAAGTGTGAAAAACCCTTGGTGGCATCAAGGTCAAAAGGTAAGTCCGGTAACTACTTTGGCTATTACCACTGTAACCGTGGGCACAAGTACTTTGGGGTCAGCCAGAAAGAGTTCGAAAAGACGGTAGGCAATTACTTGGGCAGTTTGCAGGCCAAGCCGGGTTTCTTGCCTTTGTTTCGTGAGGTGGTACGGGATGTCTGGATCCAGAAAAACCGCTCTCGCAAGCAGGATGGGGATCAAATCCGTCAGCACGTCTCGGCGTTGGAGCAACGACAGGCTTCGTTGGTGGGCAAAATTGCCAGCAGTAAGTCAGCGATCGTCCAGGAAAAGCTGGAAGCACAGATCGAGGAACTCGAGGATACCATCAAAGCCACGCGGCGGCAGCTACAGTCTACAGGCGTTAAAGAAGACGAAATCGATGCCTATTTCGACATCGCGAAAAAGCTGATGGAACACCCCACAAAATACATCATGAGCGCGCCCACCAAAGAGAAAACCGAGAAACTGTGGTCCTTTGTTTTCCAAAAGCGCCCAACCTACCAAGATCTGGTCGATGGAACCCCCGAATTGACGCTCATATACCGGCTTAACCGCGATATTGGTACGGACGAAAACCTGTTGGCTGGGCACCTGTCCAACGGATGGAACACCTTCGAGACCCAGTTGGGGACTGGGCTAGAGATCGATTTGTCGTGAGCCATAAACCAGAAGGCCTAACTTTGCTAAATGGCTAAGTGGTAACGAGTGCCTTTTCGTTCACCGGTGCGAGTTAAAGCCCCTTTAGTTACGAGGTCTGCTAGGTCTCGACGAGCCGTGGCCGGGACGGTATCTGTAATAGACATGTAATTTTTGGCGCTCAATCCACCGATAAAACCCTCTGGCCCCGCCTCAAATACTCTTATCAAGGCTTTTTCTTGCCGTGCATTTATCTGCCCACGCAAGCGGTCGAGCATTTTAGTTTTAGCGATCAAGTGATCCATTAAGGCGATTGAGTAAGCCTGGGCTTCAAGAGCTGTTTCAGCAAACCACACGAGCCAGTCGGTAACGGCCAAAGATTTGTTGTTGGCTTCCAGTGTGCCGTAATACTGTTTGCGTTGCTTCTCTATTTGTCGTGATAACGCCAACAAACTTGGTTGCCCGAGCGCCTGCGCTAAAACTTTTTCACTGAGGGCACGCGCGATTCTGCCGTTTCCATCTTCGAATGGATGAATGCACACGAAATAGAGGTGTGTTAGCCCCGCCTTGGTTAGTGCTGGCAGGGGAGTGTTTTGATACCACTCTAAAAAGGTAGTCATTTCTGCGGTCATAGTGGCAGAAGGAGGCGCTTCAAAATGCACTTTTGGTTTTTGCAGCGGTCCGGAAACGACTTGCATTGGCTCAGGATGGGTTCGGTAGCTGCCAATGACTTTTAAATCGGTGCGATCGGCACAAATCAAGCGATGCCAGCCAAACATGACGTCATGTGTCAGCGGCTCATCAAAACCTTTAAAGCAGGCTACCATCAGTTCGGCGATGCCCGCTTCGGCGGCCCCGGCCTTACGATCGACACTCATGCCAAACTGACGACGAACGGAAGATTTCACCGAATCCCGATCTAGGTATTCGCCTTCAATTTCAGAAGTTTTCAGGGCTTCATTGCTGAGCAAGTCGATCTTTATCTGGTTTTGGCTGTCAGGGGCTAGGTGTTGCCATGCGCCGAGCAAGCGTCCAGACTGCAACAAGAAATGATCCTCAAGTTGACTAAGCCGGGTGGCGTGGAAACGCCAGTGCGGCCAGTCGAGATCTTGCCAGTTCCAAGTGTGTGAAGTAGTCATGAGCGATAAAGACCTTGCTTATCGCTCACATTATAGCCAAAAAGTGAGCGATAACAAGTCAACTTATCGCTCATTAGTCGATGGATCTATCATATAAAAACCTAAAAAAACCGCTCTGTGAGTGACTTAAAAGGATTGGCTGGGGACCTGTCCAACGGATGGAACACCTTCGAGACCCAGTTCAGGGCTGGGTTAAAGGTCGATTTATCGTAGTTATGAGAAGCCCCCCACTTTTCACAACCTACCAACCAGAATTCTGTGAGGTATGTAGGCCGCTGCTATTCATTTGCTGTGATTGTATAATCAATACCTTTTACGAGTAGTAGTAGCTCGGGGCGAGCTTCAATTATGCAGTCGGCAGTGCTTTGCAGCCACTTAACAGTTTCCTTTAAATTCATTCGTTCCCCCGTATCGGGGTGCTCCCATTGACGTGCTTCGCGCATACAAATTAGGAGACAGCCCACACGACAGCGTTCGTGGTTGAGGTAGCGCCCCACGAGTTGGTCGATCAATGCTGCCCTCAGTTGTGTTCCACTCCATCGATTTCCTGTATCATCCAGCTTAACTTCAATTGATGCGTACCGGTCCAAGCCCGTTGCATGAAGCCGGATGTCGGTACGTTTTTCCGCGATAGAGGCGGCCTCTTGGGTTATGGTGTACGCATCTCGTCTGTTTTGTGATAGCCAGTACGACAGAAACCTACGGAGCTCAGTTTCGCCTTCGACTTTGCGCAGCGTGTCAACGGTCGTCTGCTCGTCATTAAGGAGATGGTGCTCAAAGTCTTCCAATCGGTGTTTCATGACAGCAAAAAGCGACGGATTGTCATAGGCCCGGTAGTTTCGTTCTTGATCGAATTGGTGGAACGTCACAGCATTCATGGCGTCGGGTTCTGACAAATTGGCCGCCAATTCCGTACCCATTTGTTTCAGACGATCGGTTAGGTGAGCAAACTCTGGCATCGCCGACAGATCGCAAAGGATCCCCAGCGTTCGAGGCGATTTGGTCGATTTCAGGCTTTGTAGCAGAAATCCACGCGCTTCCTCAGCATGATCTCTAGTACCGGGTGTGTAGCTGCCCTCCCGTCGATGATCATCCTGCGGGCGCACGGCCTGGTAAGCTCGGATGACCAGTTGTCTTAGCAAATCGAGGCGGCGGCCATTTTCCACCCCATCAAAAGAAGGTTGCCCGCCCCAGTGACGATCACCGAAAATCGCCGCAAACAATGCAACAGCCGCGTTCCTAGCATCTGGGGTTGATAGATCGGCGGTCGTAGCGATCACGCTTTCACACGCGTGTACCAAGTCGAGTTGTGCCAGCATTCTGAGCCAAAACTGGCGACTTTCTGCTGTAATTTGATTCGACGTCTCAAGGTGATGCTGAATCGCCTCCGCAGCTTGTGTCGATGCATCGGCTGTTCCATGCGCGGCAATGATATCAAACGCATATTTGAGATCGTTCTGGATATCAGCACTCATTACCGTCTGTAATGCGGGTAGGCTCTCTGTAGCGGCTTTTGCCGCGATCTTCCCAATGAGTGGTGTCCCTTGATGGAGCGCATCATGCAGAATAGGCGCTCTGCCTACATCCATCAATGTGACTAATTGGCTTCGGATTTCCCCACCAATAACTTCTTCTATGGCTTGTGGATGGGCTGCTTCTAGCTGCGGCAGGAATGCGCCAAAGCCATTCAATTCGATTGTTGAAATTCTAGCCGCCTTAACGGCTTCTTCATGAGAAAGAGCCTCAGCCCAGTTCACGCCTTCGGCCTCACATTTCAACGCAGCCAGAGCCATAAGACTGCCAGCCGAGTAGCTGTTTCGTCCACCCTCTGGCCGTTCACTGAACAGCAAGACATCGGTGCGCCGCCAAAGTTCAGAAAATGCCGTTCTCACCCCAGCGAGAAAGGCAGATGAAAAGGCCGTCTCGACAAACTCCGCGTCCCAATGGGCCCAAGTCCCATGGTCACGGTCGTTTTTCTGTAGGACGTTGTGTAAATTGTAGAGAGTGTTCTCTCGGTCGGCTTCGCCAAGCTTCAGATGCTCGTCTGCTAGAACCGCTTCTCTCCATTGCTTCCAACCTGCTAGTCTTTTGGCGTCCTTTGCTTTCTGTTTTTTGTCCCACTTTCTATGCTGGAGTTCATATTTATCGGGCTTTTGTGCCGGCGGGTTAAGAACTTTTTGAAGTTCTTCAACTAAATCCAACCGATCTGAAACGAGCTCGTTCATTTTTGCCGCGAGATCGGGGTTTTCTTCGTTCCGGACGAACATGCTCAAGGTATAGAACGCCACCCCACGGCGTTCTTCAATCGTATCTGGGCCGAGTGCGCGAAGGATCCACGGAAAATCTGCTTCCGTGAATGGATGTAGTGAATGATCATAATCTGATCTCACGTACCTATACCAATCATCCTCCGGTGCTTCGAGTTCTTCGGCCAAAGCAAAGCAAGCCCAGTAGTAGGCCTCGCGCAAAACCAAATCTGAAGAGAGTCGCTCATGTAGATTTTTAGTTTCTTTCTCTGCGATTATGCTGCTGCGGCGCTCGCCAAAATGAAGCGCCACTGCCAAGCTCCAAGCCCATGATGAAATCAATTCGGCGGAACGGGGGAGAGTTAGGTGGCAGGCTGCGAGCACAGGATCAACAAAGTGATCATAACGTGAGTGTGCCTGATAGACCTTGCTATCCTCGGTTCGATTTTTCCAAATTGCATCGACCAGATAGTCCCTGACAAGAATCCTCTGCTCAACATTCATCGCATCTGACTTGATCGCTTGGAGAACGGAATAACCCAAGCCATGGACTGAGCGCGGTACTTCGTTCAGTGAAATTGCTAGAGCGAGAAACTCGTCCAGGTTTATTGCTTCAGGCAGCAGATCGGGCAGTGCATTTCGGACGATACGTTCAGGCCAACCTCCCGCAACCATACTGGATCCGATCTCGCGTTTCTGCTCGCTGCTGCCGCACTTCAGGACCGCCCAAACAGCATATGTTCGGTGGTGCGAATCTAGGGCCGCATCAAAAGCCGCCTGAAAGGCCAGATCGGCGCACTCAGCCATCGGTGTTAGATAGACCAACTCCAAAAATAGTTCACGAGTGTCATGGCCAGTGTAGGCGAGATCCCAAAGCTCTCGGATCAGCGGAGCCAACTCATCGGTCGTCACGCGCTTTAGTTCTTGATGACCGACTCCGATCCGTCGCCATTCATTGCCAGCAAACTTTTCAGTAAACCTACGCACCAGTTCTGCGCGTAGCTCGACGCTCAGGAGCGCCGGAATGCCCTGCCGGAAAAGTAACAGAGGGTTCCGCACTTTCACTTCCGCTAATATGTCAGTGTTCCAAATTGCCATCCAGGCCGCAACGGGTTCCATGCTAGGGATCATCACTCGCTCTTCGCCCACATCTGCAAACAACAGATTGTGAAGATCGCTTGTCGCTAGACCTTGATTTCTTAACTTCTGCAGGCGGAGCGCCGCCAAGTATTCCTGCGTTGAGCGGTGGTGGAAACGGACGGCTCCAACTCCGGTAGGGTCAAACAGAGATTTACCTAGCAGCTCCGTCTGCTCATCATTTGACCAGTCCGTTAGGATGTCAGAGACTCTGACGCCTTCAACGTCGCCCCGTGGAGCTTCGAAGTAAATTGACCGGCGCTTCATTAAAAAGAGCGCCAACGCAATTCGCTCAGCACCTTCTGCAGCTTTTTCTACGCTCAGAGAAATCCGTTTCTTGTTCGATTCCTCTCTGAGGCGTTGGCTAATTCCAAATGCTAACTGCTCTTCGAGATTTCCCCACCTACCTTCCACTGCCACTTGGTCCAGCGCTGCCATAATGTCTGCTGGAAGTTGGTAGAGATGCCAAAGCTCCTTTTCCTCTAGGTGCTGTGAAAAAGCATCGGCATATTTCCCTGCATAGAGCCTTGCAAATTCGATAGTCTCTGCCCGTGCCAGCGGTAATAACGCAAGAACTTTCACCGGTTCTTCTGGCGGGACATCTGCTTCGTCACCATCTTGGATAGAGGCACCACCATCTCGTGATACCACCGCTGTGAATACTTCCTCACCAGCTGGAGCAACGGAAACCTCGGCAGTTCTTTCTCTGGGCGCTACTATCCCCGCCAAGGCTTGCAGATCCAGTTCTTGGTTCCAATCGTTCGGTCGACAAGAAATGAAAAATCGTGCCCGATGGGCCTGTGAGCCAATGGCAGTTTGGATTTTCCGCAACGCCTTGCGTAGTGTGCCTTTGCGTAGTTTCAGTTCGTCGACCGCGTCCAAGAAGAACACAGCTTCCGTATCGGTCGCATTCAGCCAGCTTTCAAACTCACGCTCTTCGTCTATGCTGATCGCATCAAGAAAGTCACCGTCTTGAAGCAACTCTAGTGGAACGAAAAAGGCGGTCTGACCCTTTGACTGGATTTTATTTCTTTGTTGTTTAAATTCGTGTGTCTTTCCGCATTTGCCTTCGCCTAAAACAACGACGCATCGGAGTGAATATAGATCAGGCCAACGTAAAGAGCCTTGTTCATGGCTTCCCCAAATAGACAGATAGTCAGGATCACGCAGCCGCTCCTCGGAAGGAGATGCAAATCGACGTTCGAACTGGACATGCTTCATAGTTGCTTCTTGTCTATGGAAGTAAACGGGAGTTTTTACCTTGGGCGCGACGGCCTTCGTCAATCCCAATATATGCCCTTAGTGGGAAAACTCAACGCAACATGCAGCTCCCAAGGTCACAAGGTCACAAGGAAAAGAAGCTGTGACCTGCCCCCCGAGGCTCCCTCATTCATAACGAGAGTTTTCGGGTTTGGATTTCATATTCTTTGTTGTCAGTTTGGGCAAGCGCGTCGTGCGCGGAGCCCTCAGATAG
>Ga0209345_10006953_pt1 | contig 10124 bp, 8 predicted proteins | sample Cruoilmetagenom7_FD_187294 | JGI IMG/M metagenome (GOLD analysis project Ga0209345, IMG submission 187294) | Oil polluted marine microbial communities from Coal Oil Point, Santa Barbara, California, USA - Sample 7 (SPAdes) (version 2) | ecosystem: Environmental > Aquatic > Marine > Oil seeps ... | reverse complement strand
AGGCCTTGTCAAATCTTACACCCGGGTTTCCATTCCGCATTTTGAAAACGTGTTCATAGCGGCTGAGCAGGTCGGTCACGATTTGATTTGCCTGGTTAAGGGTGAGACACTGCCGGGCAACTGCATGGCCCACTTCGCCCATCCAACGTGCTTCAAGGCCGGTTCCGTTAGGGTAGAGTCCATCTGCCGAGCCGGCCCCTTCCAGATGCCCGCCGCTGACAGTGATGACGATCGCATTGGCTGTTACTTCATAGAGCAGTTCTCTGGTCAGCGCGCCGCTTTTTGGGTAAATATCGGAGAAAATGATGCAGGGAGCGTTGCGAGCAAACGCCTGTTCGACAGCAGACTGCACCCACATACATCCGCGTGTGCTGGTTGCCACATGGCGGATATGGATGGGGTGCAATAAGTGATAATCTGCCCGGCATACCCAGTTGGCTAGAATAAAAGACGCCACCTGTACAACTGCGGCTCCAGGCGCATCTCCACCTAAGCCGCCAACCATCACGGCAGCCAAAGACGCATTTCGCATTTTATAGTCCACAGAGTTTAATGCGCGAGTCATGTTGATTTGATCAATGATGAGTTCATTGAATAATGTGACCAGGTGAGAATCTACTGGACGTAAGTAATCCGGATGTGATATCGCCAGATCGCCGATTTCAGTGACGGCACTTTGTCCGGCCAATAGCCCCATACCTGGTCTGCCAACACGGTGAAGGGCATCACGCAAATGGCGTAGTTCCCATCGGGCGGCGTGGACTTCCATTGGGCTTCCGGTTTCCACAACCCGACCATCCACTTGAGTGATAGAGCCGCAGGTAGCTAAGTCAACGATCGGCTCCTGCATCCAACTCATGACACACGGCATAAATAATTCTTCTGGTGTGGGCGCTCCAGGATTCCCAGCCCAAATTAACGGAGGGCGTTCATCCATGACCTTGCGGGAATACAAACAGCGCACGTCCTCACCCTCGCCCATTTGTAAACTTTGAGGCATCCGGCGTATCCCCTCGAGGAGTTCTTCTTCGCTGAATGTGATCACCCTCCTGGTGGTAACACAATAGATGCCTGAAGAAACTGCCAACTCCAACCCTGCCTGGAAAAGGCGGTCCACCAGGTCGTCATCCTCGGGGATAGCGTGCTGTTTGTCCCATCCCAGTCGGTATTTTTTAACCAACTGCCTGACAGGCAGGACTACAAAGTCCATGTCCCAATCATTTTTTGCAACTAGCTGCCCTGTTTTTGATCGATCCAAAATATCCAGATAAGAGTGAATCAAAACGAACCTTCCTTTCGGGGATATTATAATTATATATGCGGTGTAATAAACCTTATTATCGAGAGAAGATGTCTTTTTTTGCTTGTATTATTGGAGTTTAATGGGGGGGGTAATGAACAAGTTGAATGGCAGTCTGTATAGGGCATGACTTTACAGAACATCATTTTGGTATATGAATTAACTAAGGTAAACAGCCATGAAATAGAAGGAGTTAATTGCACAGCATTGGTTCTAATGGTTTTTAATTGATAATTGATTAATTGTCACATTGTAATGTGTTCACCTTGTTATGATTATGCCAAGCACATTTACCCATGTAGTATTATTGAAACGAAAATAATTTAGACTTATATTTATAAAAGGAGAAGGATTATGAATCAGGAAACACCACATCGACAGCATCACATCAACCTCCTGCCGGGCGAAGCAGCCCCGACCATTCTGGTTCCCGGGGATCCAGGACGGGTCCAGCTTTTTGCGGAGCTTATGGACGAGGCATGGAAAGTAACAGAAAAGCGTGAATATATAACATATACAGGTAAGAAAGACGGTGTACAGATCAGCTGCACAAGCTCTGGTCTTGGCCCTTCACCTACAGCAATTGGTGTTGAGGAGTTCATCCGAATAGGGGCGAAGAATATCATCCGGGTTGGCACATGCGGAGCGTTACAACCTTTCATGAAGGCGGGGGACATAATCATTGCCACCGGCGCAGTACGCGGAGAACGCTGTACAGAAGAATTTATCTCGATTGATTATCCGGCGATCGCGGATTACCGCATTGTGCGCGCGTCGATTGACGCGTGTGAGCGATTAGGTTTGACTTATCATTTGGGTTTGGTGCGTACGCATGACGCGTTTTACCTAGAATCACCCTGGGCGCACGGCGATTATAAAGCCAGATTGCAGAAATGGATTGACCTGGGTGTGCTGGCTGTTGAGAACGAATGCGCGACGATGTTGGTGGTCGCGAGCATGCAGGGTGTCCGGGCTGGAACTATACTGCTGAGCAGTGATCCGATCTTTGGCAAGGGTGAAAGTGACCCGAATCTGGAAAAGCACAAGAAGGATTTGGTACGCGTTGGTATCGAAACAGCTAAGATCCTGCATGAAAAGGGTCTTGATTAGGTTAGAAAAAACTGGAGATAAAAATCATGGAAAAACAACACCACATTCAATTATTAACCGGTGATATTGGCGAAACTGTATTCCTTCCTGGTGATGTCAGCCGAGCGAAGATCATCGCGGATCATTTTGATTCAGCGGAATTAGTGGCTTCGAGCCGCCAATATAATACTTTTACCGGCATGTACAAAGGGGTTAAGGTAAGCGTGACCTCAACAGGGATTGGCAGCGCAGCGGCGGCTATTGCGATTGAAGAACTGGTTAAGGTTGGGGCGAAGAATTTGATCCGAATAGGTACAGGCGGAATGATGCAGACCTGGCTGCCAAACCCAGCGATACTGGTTATCACGGGCGCTGTATGCGGCGATGGTCTCACGCGAGAATATTTTCCGCAGGGGTTCCCGGCGGTAGCGGATTTTCATACAGTTGAAAGTATGCTCGCATCCGCTGAAGAATTGGGTATCGAAGTGCACGCGGGTTATGAATGGTCGCATGACGCCTTCTACGCTGGCTCAACTTTATCTAAGTTGAATATTTTGGAAATCGAAAAACCATGGATTGACGCTGGTGTATTGATCGCTTCACAGGAAGCTTCAGCTGTTCTCACAATGGCAACAGCCAGAAAAGTCCGCGGGGGCGTTATTTTAGCGTCGGCTGGCTGCCATCAGTACCCGGATAAAGGAGCGACCCCTGAAGAAATGGTTACAGCAATATCGAATGCAACCAAGATCTCTTTAGAAACAGCCGTGAAACTGCATGCTTTGGATCATGGAAAGTAGGCGAATTAAACACTAGAGAAATTTATATTTGTTAAGAATTTCCGACAACCATATTGTTGGTTTTTAAAAAGTATACTGAAGATATTATTAATCTTCAGTATATTAATTTAATAATTGCTTTAAGAACCCTTATCCAGTACAGTTATTTGGTTTTCTGCTGGTGAAGTTGAAGCGGCTATTTGGAAAAATAAAAAATAATCGGTAAAATATAAGGAAAGAGGCACGTAAAATGGATAATCGTTTAGCTGAGTTTTCTCAAAGGAAACTGTTTTACCCAAGTGTCTTTTTTATATTTCTCTTAATTTCTTTTCTTCCGCTAATCACACAAAAATCTTATTCTCCAGAAAACACACAACAAGTGATTATAGAATTGCTTAAGGTGTCTATAAAACCATATCAAGCCCTTGGAGTTCTATTTCATGTTGTTACAATTTTTTTCGCAGGATTGGTTTTGATTAATTCAAAAATATCTGGACGCCTTATGTTTGCTTACATGGGCGTGAATTTTATTGTCATCGCGTTAGTTCAGTCATTTGGTATAACAGATATGTATGGGGAGGTAATTCACACAGGCGGTTTTGTGGCGTTCTCTTTACTCGGAATACTTTGGATTTGGGCTGCGGTAAAAAGTGATGCGAAACCTTTGATAATCAAATTCAGATGGAAGCATATATTACTTATACCTTTTGCAGTTTTAGCTTTTTGGTCGCCATATCAGGTGCAGGCAGATGTGGTTTTGCCAGATTTCAATCCGTTTTTACTGCTCACATCTCCGGATTATGGGCTAACTTTTTGCTTTACCACACCGGTTTTTTTGTTCTTTTTGTTTGTTATTTTTCCAAAGGTCAATATACCTGTATATCGCATCACTGCATTCAATGGTCTTCTATACGCAATATTTAATCTTGCCCACTGGTTTAATCCGGCCACACGATGGATGGGTTTTTTGCACCTTCCTTTGCTTGTTCTTTCCATTGCGGCGCTGATCCAGTCAAGGAAAAGAGCCGTTTCTCAATAGAAAAATTATTAAGGTAAGATCGAGCCCGATTACCAGTACTTCTTATTGCTGTCCAGGCGTCGTAAACTGCTTATACATCCGTGATTATTAATGGTCAGGTATCCTCTACTTCTTACTTATGTTTGCCTTGGAAGAAGTAGATTGAAGCTAGGGGTTCTAAAATGGAGCGACGATTGTATTTATTAGCTGCACAAGTTGGCGGGATTGTGAATTCAGAAAGGCAGGTACAATAGCGGATGGATTTGAAATGGACAACATAAAGTTTAATGACATCAACCTGCGTGATTACAAACTAGTTGTTTTTGATATTGACGATACTCTGGTGGGGAAACAGCACGTGTTAGATCCGTTCACGAAGGAGGTATTGTTTCGGCTGCGGGGAGAAGGATTCTCTTTTACTCTGGCAACCGGAAGGAATCTGCCATCAACAAAACCACTGGCGGATGAGTTGCAGATTGAATTACCACTTATCCTGACGAACGGGGGTATGCTGCAAACGCGGCACGAGGAAATGCTAAGCAAGACAGCACTCCCTTTGGATGCTACCCGGCAGGTGATCGAGATTTGTGAAGCTCGGGGGGTGGACCTGGTCGTTTATATTGACAATGGGATCTATTTAAAAGAAATGAATGAAAATATTTACCCGATTTACAGCAATGTGGTATCCGGACTGTTTGAGGTCGGGGAGTGGGATGCGATCACAGGTAAACTGGCACATGCGAATAAATGTCTGGTGGTAGATAGTTATGTGCGGGAGAATCTGATCGAAATAGGAGGGATATTTGAAGAGGCACTGAAGGGGCGGGTAGATATTCTGCATACAAGCATATCATTAGTAGAAGTAATGCCAAAAGGAGTCACAAAGGAGGTGGGCATTCGCAAACTGGCAGACAGCATGGGAATCCCATTACGTGAGATCATGGCGTTTGGTGACTTTAATAATGATGTTGAGATGTTGGCAGCAGTGGGGTTGGGGCTCGCGGTGGAAAACGCTTCCTCAAGAGCGAAAACAGCCGCGGATTTGGTGATTGGATCCGTTGAAGAACACGGACCGGCAAAATTTCTACAGGAGTTATTGGACCGCTGATACTGGAATTTTATGATCAGCGGTCATATAGTGTGTTTGTTATCCTTCCAGTAGTTTTGCGTCATCCTTGGAGAGGAATTTGAACAGTTTGTTGCCGGTTTCTGGATCCACTGCTTCCCCAGCTTTGCGGCCGTTCTTGAGAGTTCTCAAAGTAATTTTGTCTAAGTCAATCATCACGTGCTTTTTGTCTTTGAGCGAATAAAATTTCATCTGATCCATTAGTAATACTCCTTTAAGAATTAGTTAGTGAGACTGCGGGGAACCCCCGTTTTATGGAAATTCTCTTTATCCTCTATATTATACAGGATGGGAAGAGAAATTTTGCCTTAAAATTACGAAAAATAAGATCGTTTTTAGAACGATAATTCTAAACTTTCCTGGAAAAAAACCCATTAAGTTCACAAAACTAAAGCGGTAGATATTTAAACCGCTAATACAATTCGTGCTGATCTAATAAAATGTCGTTCTAATGAATGCTTGGAAAAAATTATTTCTGTGAGTGTAAACCGGGTCCATTGGGCATTCCATTCATACTGGTTTACGCATCAGCGTGCGATTAGATATAATCAGTTCCAACTTTCTCCGCTGGGATCGTAATTTAAACACAGAAGAAAGATGGATTTGGTATATTATCTGATTCTTATAAGAGCATTTGGTTTTCTTATTCTCATCTATAATAAATCCTTCTAAATTTGCAAGAGGAATGTATGGGAAAAACACCTGCTGCGCAAGGTACACACACAAATCGGGGATTTATAGCGGCTGTAGGGAGCGCTCTGTTCCTTTCCACGACAGCAATCTTCATCCGTCATTTGACACAGGATTATGCAATACCCGCACTGGTGCTGGCGTATTGGCGGGAAGTGATGGTGGCAGCCGCATTGGCTGTGGTTTTCGCAATCGGTAAACCAGAACTGCTGCGAGGTGTACAAGGGCATATTGGTACTCTGGTAGGTTATGGATTGATACTGGCACTTTTCAATGCTATGTGGACATTGTCGGTAGCACTTAACGGTGCAGCAGTGGCGACGGTGCTGGTGTATTCTTCAGCAGGGTTTACGGTACTGTTGGGATGGCTGATATTAAAAGAGGAGCTCACGTTTACCAAAACACTGGTTGTGGTGCTGAGTTTATTGGGGTGTGGGTTAGTAGTAAATGTATTTAATCCTTCTTTATGGGAATTGAATACAGCAGGTGTAATTACCGGAATATCAGCAGGGTTGTTCTATGCTGTGTACAGTATTATGGGGCGGTCTGCATCGCAGCGCGGGCTAAACACTTGGACAACATTAGTATATATTTTTGGTTTTGCATCTGTGTTCATGCTGGGTTTCAACCTTTTATCAGGAGGGAGAATACCAGGGGCGGCAGGGGGTTTGGCGGATATGCTGTGGTTGGGAAGCGAGTGGCTGGGATGGTTGATGTTGGCAGTATTGGCGGTAGGGCCAACTTTGATGGGTTTTGGGTTGTATAACGTGAGCTTGCGGTATTTACCGTCGAGTACGGCAAATTTGGTAGTGATGATCGAACCGGTATTCACGGCAATTTTTGCGTTTGTTGTGTTTGGAGAAATGCTGGCACCAACACAATTAGCAGGCGGTATGTTGATCCTGGGGGCGGTATTGGCACTACGTTTGAGAAAGGAATAACCCTTTTACTTAACACTCAAGAGAATATCTCGTACTAATCTCTGTATGATGGACGGATAGGTTTTTTCCTCTCTCACTACTGATATTTAATTAATGGGATAGAAAGTTTATGAGCGCAAAGTGTGTGCCCATAAGTTCTGAATTGTTTAGTTGATTTTCCATATTTTGGTGATGATGGATGTTGTTTACTTCATGAGCTTTGTTCTGCTCCTAATTGCATTCTTGAGTGTATTAGCTGGCTTCTTTGGTAAAACTGGGGGAATCGCCGGCGAGGACGATCAATTGGAATAGAATTTGTTTCATTTCGTGCTTTTCAGTCAAGCTTCCTTTTTACAATACTTTTTTTATTGTAAATGACTGCCATTATCAACATAGATGGGTTGCCATTTATTTTCCTTAAAATGAAATTCTGATATACCGCAGGAAATCCAGGGGCCGATCTCGCAGCAACCTGCAAGGTCTTTTCCCTGCAGGTATTGCGTAAGGATACTGAGTACACCCCAATGAACTACCATCAAAACACGATGTCCTTTGTGTTTGGTAATAATATCTTCAAAAGTATTAATTACCCGATCAATTAATTGATCGGGGCTTTCGCCGGATGTTTTTAGAGCGAATTTAACAAACGGGCGTAATAACATTGGACCGGCGAGATCCGGGCTAAAAAAATATGAGGATTTGTTTTCCAGCCATCCATAATAGCGTTCTTTAAACCCGTCTGTGGGAACAGGTGTTATGTTAATGACATTCCCGATGATCTCTGCGGTGCGCATGGCGCGGCCAATTGAACTGGAATAGAGTGCGTCAAACGACTGTCCGCGGAAATGTTCTGCGGTTTTTTTTGCGTCTTGATTTCCTTTTTGTGATAGGGGACTGTCGGAATGCCCGTGAATACGTTTTTTTGTGATCATTTTAGTCTGTGCGTGACGTACTAAGACTATCTTCGTTGACTTATTCATGAAAAAATTTATGTAACTCCTTTATTATTCATTATCCCATCTGTCAAAATTACGGGGTGCACAACAGTCTTTCTAATAGTAATTATTAATTGTTCACTTAAAAATTATAATATATGCGCTGCTGTCAAGACAAAAATTTAACAAACTTCGCAAGGTGATATTATCTAACCTTGTAGAAAGATCGTGTGTTTACCCTCTCGTTCCTTAATTATCAATATAAATTTTATAGCTATAATAGGCACTGTGATGCGCTATTGGCAGCTATTTATTTTGATGCATGTATTAAATAGACTTGTGTGAGAAGTTATAAGGGGAATTAAAGAATCGCCGGAGCGGTCTGATGCCGAAGGTGGGAATCGAACCCACAATCCCAGGGGAACACGAGTTTGAGTCGTGCGCGTCTGCCAGTTCCGCCACTTCGGCAATTATGATGAAAGTATATCCAAGAATGGAAGCATGGTCAAGATTGAGAAAAAGCACTTAACGAATATAATTGGTGGAAAATAATAACAGGAATATAATGCAATTAGGTATCATTGGGCTGCCCCAATCAGGAAAAACAACAATTTTTAATGCTCTAACTCATGGCGATCAGCCAACCGGTGTGGCCGTAGGCCGGATGGAGGTGCATACCGCTGTGATCGATGTGCCGGATGAGCGCGTGGATCGATTATCAGAAATGTTCAATCCTAAGAAAACGGTGTATGCGAAGGTTACATATGCGGATATTGCTGGGTTGGGAAGCGCAGCCGACAAGGGTGAGATAAGCGGCCAATTGCTTAATCAATTGACACAGATGGATGGTTTCATTGAGGTGGTGCACTGTTTTGAAAGTCCATTTGTTCCGCATGTGCATGGAAGTGTTGATCCTGCACGGGACATTCAATTGATGGATGAAGAGCTCATGCTGAATGACCAGATCATGGTGGAACGAAAACTGGAACGGTTAGCAGAAGAACATAAGAAGGGCGGAGGACGGGAAAAAGGTGTTATTGAACACGAGATCACTTTGTTCGAAAAACTGCAGGATGCATTATTTTCAGCGATACCGCTGAGAGATATACGATTAACAGTTGAGGAAGAAAAAACACTTTCTGGATTTGGTTTCCTGAGTAGAAAGCCGCTCTTGATCCTGCTTAATTTAGGAGAAGGTCAAGCGCAGCCGGAGATCCAATATGACCATCAACGCAGCCGGATCGAAAGTTTGCAGGGAAAATTGGAGATGGATCTGGGCCAATTATCTAATGAAGATGCCGCTCTGTTCATGCATGAGTATGGGATCGAGGAATTGGGGCTCAGCCGCATGATCCGATCCTCTTATGAACTGCTGGGGCTGCTATCATTTTTTACTGTTGGCGAAGACGAGGTACGCGCCTGGACAGTTCGGCGCGGGGCCCTGGCGCCTGAAGCTGCTGGAGAGGTCCACACGGATTTTCAGAAGGGATTCATCCGTGCGGAAGTGATCACCTATGATGAGCTTATGGAAGCTGGCAGTATGGCGGAAGGCAGATCGAAGGGAAAATTACGCTTGGAAGGGAAGCAGTATCCTGTTCAGGATGGGGATATCATATCGATCCGGTTTAGCACGTAAAAACCCTCTGTTTTATCAAGGGTGCTAATTATTCGATCGCAATATCTTTTCAAAATCCAAAAGATTTGTGCGGGATGTAAGGTTGATGCTCAGCGGGGTAACGGATACCATTTTTTCCGTGCGCACAGTGTAGATATCATTTCCTGGTTTAATGTGTTCCTGATCTAGAATATGTGCTGTGATACGGCCTTTATCCTCAAAGCTTCCTTCCCTGACTACAATCGGCCGAAAATATCTACAATCAGCCAATGGGGTCACCTTCCAGGGGGTTTCACGGGTAGCACCAACCGGAACAACCACATTCAATACATGCACATCCTCTGGAAGCTGTTTTTCAAGCAAGAGTTTTGCGAAGAATTTTGTGAAATATGCTGATATGGTGAAATCGACATTTTCATGGTAATGGTCCCAGTTCTCGAAAATTATTTGCTGAGACATTGCCAATCCAGGAATACCAAGAGAAGCGGCTTCAATCGCACCACCGACTGTGCCAGAATAGGTTACATCGGTGCCTAAATTTTCGCCGAAATTAATGCCAGTCACAACTAAATCGGGTTTTTGGGGAACGATCTCCAAAATACCGTGGGCAACGGATTGGGATGGAGAACCGCCGACAGCATATACATCCCACTCT
>Ga0209345_10006952_pt1 | contig 10125 bp, 8 predicted proteins | sample Cruoilmetagenom7_FD_187294 | JGI IMG/M metagenome (GOLD analysis project Ga0209345, IMG submission 187294) | Oil polluted marine microbial communities from Coal Oil Point, Santa Barbara, California, USA - Sample 7 (SPAdes) (version 2) | ecosystem: Environmental > Aquatic > Marine > Oil seeps ... | reverse complement strand
CATCTCAAAATAGGTTGGCCAGTATTCTTCACCAACTGCCTCAAACATTTCAATGGAGGCAATCCGGTCGAACTTTTCCTCGACGTCGCGATAATCTTGGAAGCGGACATCGACTTTTTCGCTCAATCCTTTTTCGTGTATTCGTTTCCGGGCAAATTCCAACTGCTCGCGGGAGATGGTGAGAGCGGTGACATTGCATCCAATCTCGCTCGCGGCATATTCCGCAAACCCACCCCAACCACATCCAATTTCAAGGACAGAATGATCTGGTCCAAGCTCCATGCGTCGCGCGAGAGATTGGTACTTGTTTGTCTGAGCGACGCTCAAATCTTCGCCTGAACGGCGAAAGCGGGCGGCCGAATAGGTCATCGTCGGATCCAGCCACCGCTTATAGAAGTTGTTGCCTAGATCATAATGGTAGTGAATGTTTTTTTTGGAACCAGAGCGGTTGTTCCGACGGAGCAGGTGGCCTGCGCGTTCAATAAGCTGGGCAAACGACAGACCGTTCAGAGCGCCAGTGAAGACATTGCGGTTCTCTGCAAAAAGTTCCAGCACCGCGACCATGTCGGGACTTTCCCAATGACCTGCAAGAAAGGCTTCTCCTGCGCCAAGACTTCCATTCAATGCAATCGGCCAGGCAAAACGGTATGAATTTATGGAAAGGCGGGCTGTTGTACCTTCATTTGACCCTTCGAAGACAAGCTCTCGTCCGTCGGGCAGCGTTATGGTAAGGCGACCGAACTCCAGAGCGCCTGCCGCCCTTAAGACACTTCGTGCTGGCCAGGGAACGCTATTGAGCAAAGCCATTTGTTGTGGTTTTCGGGGCATCCCTGCTGCTTGTCGGGAATGTCCGGTGGTGCTGTCTGTCATTGCTTACCTCCAAGGCTATGAGCACAAGGACTTCGTTCAGCATTAACTCGCGGCAATGTCGGGCAACCAAGGGCGGGACATCCGACGTCCGCATGGAAAAATGATACCCCGATTGCGCGCGGACACAAGGAAAAGCGAAGAGCGTGTGCCAAATGGTGCGAGTACTTGAGCAATTGCGGTGTTTGACCGAATTGTGAACACACGATCGTGTGTTGTTTTGCTGAACCGGTTTTTTATGATTGTCAGATGAGAATTAGGCGCAATTTTTTCAGCATGCTTGTTTTGGCCTTAGTGGCTACCGCTGTCGTAGTGAACTTTGCGCGGACCGCCCCGTTTGTTTTGTCGGTGGACGGTAGCAGTGACGCTTATGCAGACCTGGGCCCCGCCGGAATTCAGGAAGAGGATGAGCGTTTAAAGTGTCCTTGCCCGACAGAAGTCGAAAAAACGGATTGTGATGAAGGTCTGTGCAGTGTTGGGCTTGTTTCTCCATCGGTAGAACATCAGAGAACAGCTGGGTTGTTTCTTCACGGCCTGGCAACAGCAGAATGGTGGACCACCAGTACTGCACCTGAACCTGACCCTCCACGAGCTGCAGTTTGAGACCGGTCTTCATTATTGAAGGCTGACCTTTGTAAATCGAAATAGCTTTTGTGGAGAAAACTGTGTTTTCCAAAATACTGGGTGATGTCCCCACTGACATCAATTCTGTGCGCGCAGATATGATCGCGCTCGTGCTTCGCTGCGGCCTTGGGTCCGTATTTGTTGTCGGGGGATGGTGGAAGCTGTCTCGCGCCCTCAGTTCTGAGCATGCCGATGCTTTGGTCTCGCGCTACATGGCGTCGGATGGCTACATTAATTCCTTTTTTGAGCACTATCTCTTTTCAGATCCTTTAGGAGGCTTCTTGACCCCCTTGAGCTTTCTTATACTGCTTTCAGCATTTGAACTCGTTTCTGGGCTCGCTCTTCTCGCGGGCCTATTTGTGCGCATACTGAGTTTCTTCTATGCATTCCTCATGTGGGCGTTTGTTGTGGCGCTTCCAGTGGTCACCGCGCCGGGATATTCAACAGATCTTGTGTCGCACTTCTCGCCCGCATTGTTGGTGCAAATTAGGGATGTGGGGCTATCGGGAATGTTTTTGGTCTTGTTCCATCTCGGGTCTGGTTCTGGATCGCTTGATAGGAAGCTCTTTCATCGAGGGGCTGCACCTGAGCAGGTCAACTGGAATGGATATGGCTTACTTCTTCGACTGTCGGTAGCCCTTGTGTTTTTGGTTGGCGGGTTCTTTGCGGGTTACGGGCATATCAAGACATTCGTTCCCATGCCGCTCATGTTGGTTGGCATAGGAGTGCTGCTTGCGAGCGGACATCTCACCCGTGTTGCTGGGCTTGCAGCATTCGCGGTTGTTGCCTGGTACTCGGTTGGGAAATTGAATTTAGATGTTTCGTTCTGGAATAATCTAAATGCCATAAAGCGCGAGCTGGCCTATCTGGCAGCGACGGGCTTGCTTGTGTTTTTTGGAGGCGGGCGCGCATTTCGCCCAGGCGATGGACTCCGCACACCGGGCTTTATGCTGCTTGGTATCCCAACCGTTCGCTGAATTTGGGCTGACTTGATGTGACTGATCAAAAAGAAACGGCCGGAACAAAGTTCCGACCGTTTCAAATTGGCTCCCCGGGCCGGACTCGAACCAGCGACAAGTCGGTTAACAGCCGACTGCTCTACCAACTGAGCTACCGGGGATCAGATTGGCGGACATATCCGTCAATGAGCGGTGCATATAGCAAACCGTTCCCTGCCTTACTAGCCTGAAATTGTCGCCAAACCTCTAAAAATCTTGAGGTTTTGACGTTTCGTGACTAACTGGTGGCTATAGCGGTACCGGTTCGCCCGCTGAGGACGGTTTTGGAGAGATTTTTGACGTTTATCAAGTTCAATGGACGGAAGATTCCGCTCCCGGGATCAGCCCCGATTCGACTGATTTCAGGCATGTTGTTGGTGATTGGCGGCATTTTGGGTTTTCTGCCCGTACTGGGCTTCTGGATGATCCCCTTAGGCATCCTCTTTTTATCAGTTGATCTTCATGTCGTCCGACGATGGCGTCGGAGGGTGGAGATACGGTTGGGACGTCGCAGACAAAGAAAACGCGAGGAGCGTCGTTCAGGCGGTCTCAACAGTGGGCAAGATGTTAGCCAGCGCGAACGGTAGGCCGCTCATCAGCACTTCCAACATTCGCAGATCCTGATAATCACCGTTTAGCGACAATCGTGGGATGGCGTGTGCATACGAACCGAGATTTTCAGTCAAAAAACCCTTTTGGGTTGTGACGGCAGTGTCGAAGCCGAGGAACCGGGCCAATTCGTATTCGCGCGCTCCTGCTGACCCTCCATCTCCATATGGATAGGCCAAATGCCGTGGCCATTCTCCAGTTTCCTGTTTGATGCGGTCAGCACCTTCAACAATTTCGCGACGGGCTTCTGTCTCGCTCAGTTTCGCCAGGGCGTAATGATCGACCGTATGAGCGCCGAGCGTGCAATAGGCGTGGTTGGCCAACTCCCTTGCCTGATCCCAGCTGAGAGCACTGTCTCGCGTCACCTGTCGCATGTCGACGCCGCAGCGGCCTGCAAGATCACGGATGGCGATGCGCTGTTCCAGTTCAGGCAGGTTTCTTAAAGGCCAGTAGAGCGTGTCGAAGGCCTTTTGCTTCTCATCTGGGGACGCTGTCTTAAGAATGTAGTCCGTGCCGTTGAGCGACCACTCAAGGACGTCCTGAGCGCGGATACAGGCCTCCAAACCCATCCACCAGAGGTCGACCGTTCCGTCGGGCATGCCGGAGCTGAGATAGACTGTGAAAGGGGTCTGATGTTTTGCGAAGATCGGAGCAGCAACTTCAAGATTGTCTTTGTAGCCATCATCCAGTGTGAAAACTGCGAATTTCTTGTCAAAATGGCGTTGTTGCAGCCGACGATGCGCCTCATCAAGGCTGACAAGGTCATAGTCGAGTGCAGCGACAGTTGTGAGAACAGCGTTCAGATATTCTGGTGTGATTTCTAAAAGTGCATTCGGCCCAAATCCGTTCGTCTCTGGAGCAGGTCGAACCCGGTGCAGCATGAACACAACACCGACTCCAGATAAGCTGCGGGGGGTGAGGCCATGGAGGCGTGACCTGTGCAGTGTCAGCAGTGCTGATCGAAAGAGGGTCGATTTGAGGCTCATGGCGCTTCTACAGAGCTCCGTTCCTGGCTTCTGAGCAAATCAATGCCGCACAACGCGAAAGTGCACACTGTTTGCAACAGTTGGTGTGAGCCGCAGTTTGACTGTCTTTAATTGAGAAAAGATTGCTGTGCGGTGGTTTGCTGCGCGTAAACGCGCCCCAAAACGAAACACGAGCTGCTAGGGAAAAGCACCGATGTCCCTTCCGACCGAGGAATCTGCGAAAAACAGGCTCATTGAAGTGTCGATCAATGACACTGTGAGTACAGCTCGCCCCGCCGTCCTATTGTCGGTTCATGATGAGTTTTCGTCTGTCGAGGCTATTTGGCGGCAATTTGAAAAGACGGCTGATTGCTTCGCATTCCAGACGTTCGACTTCTTGTCGACATGGCACGAGCATATTGGCAGCTGCGCTCAGATTGATGTGCAGATCGTCGTTGCATGGGGAACCAGTGCTAAACCCTTGATGATTTTGCCGCTTGGCATCGAAAAAAGGGCGTCGTTCGTAAGCTGATATGGCTTGGCAATGATATCAACGATTACAACGCGCCACTTCTTGCGCCTAATTTTGCTGATCATGTGGCGCACGGTGACTTTGCAGCGCTCTGGACCGACATTCAGCCGGTTCTTTCACCTCACGACTTTGTGGAACTGATGCGCCAGCCTGCGATGGTTGAGGGGCAGGCCAACCCATTTTTGGAACTCGACACACAGCTCAACGCGAGCGGCGCTCATACAACATTTCTGGGCGATGACTTTGATGCCTACTATGAGCGAAAACGTAGCAAAAAAGCGAAGCGCACTTTCCTGCGAAACCGACGAAAACTCGAAGAATTGGGTGAGACGACATACGTACACCCGGAAACGAGACAGGATATCGAAGCCTCTGTCGACAGGCTCGTAACTCTGAAATCTGATTCCCTTAATGCCATGGGTGCGCATGATTTTCTCGCACAACCAGGGTATGTTGCGTTCTACAAAGCGCTGGCTCTTCAATCCACCTCGAGTGGTCTTGCTCACGTTTCCCATATGGAAATCGCTGGAAACTATGTGGCGGGAAATTGGGGGCTCGTTCACAAGCAGCGCTTCTATTATCTGCTCGTGGGTTATGACGCTCTGAAATTCGGCCGTTATACGCCCGGGGTCCAAGCCCTTGTCGAAACTATGCGGTGGGCTGTCGACGAGGGCATAACCGTGTTCGACTTCACAATAGGCGACGAGCGCTACAAGGATGAATGGTGCGAGATCGGTATTGATCTCCATGATCACCTGACGGCGAAGACGCTGCGCGGTTCCGTCTTTCTGCTCCTGACGCGGCTCGTCCTCGTGCTTAAGCGCAAAATCAAACAAACGCCCATTCTGTGGGAAAATTTCACGAAACTGAGGGCGAAATTCAGGACAAGATGACCCAGACAAGCCTGTAGGTCTGGTCATTTGTTTTTTTGATTTGCTCCAGCCGACCCCCGCATGTTGGTGGTCACAAGAATGTGCACGCTCCTTGCAGCTGTTGGTGTGAACTGCAGGTAAGCTGTCCTCAATCGAGAAAATACAGCAACCCTGCGGTTTGTGGGACGGGAAACTGTCCCAGAACGAAACACAAGCTCTCAGGGAGACACCCCCATGTCACTTCTGGCCCAACAGACGACCGCTGACACTCCAAAAAACGTGTCCAACAACGACCCAGCAACAGAGGCGCGTCCATCCGTGCTGCTGTCGGTCCATAACGAGTTTTCGTCCGTTGAAGCTGTATGGCGCCGGTTCGAGAAGACCGCCGACAGTTTTGCATTTCAAACATACGACTTCCTGGAAACCTGGTATCAGCATATTGGATCCAGAGCTGATATTGACCTGCAAATTGTGGTTGCCTGGGGTACCAGAGCCAAACCTTTGATGATTTTGCCCTTTGGCATCGAGCAGAGCGGCTCGCTTCGCAAGCTCACCTGGCTTGGAAACGAGATCAACGACTATAACGGACCGTTGTTGGCCCCTAATTTTGTCGATCATGTTGGACCAGGAGAATTTCCTGATCTTTGGAAAGATATTCAGTCTCTCCTGCCAGCACATGATGTCGTGGAGCTGATGCGCCAGCCTGCCATGATTGAGACACAGGCCAACCCGTTTTTGGAACTGGATACGCAGCTCAATGCGAGTGGCGCGCACATGACGGCACTCGGAGATGATTTTGATGCTTACTACGATACAAAACGCAATGCCAAGGCAAAACGTCACTTTCGCAGCCGTCGTAAAAAACTCGAAGAGATGGGTGAAACTGTTTATGTCCACCCTGAAACAGACGGCGAAATCACTGCCTCATTGGAAAATCTTATTCAATTGAAATCGGATGCTCTGAATGCGATCGGCGCATATGATTTTCTGGCACAGCCCGGTTATGCTGATTTCTACAAAGCGCTCACTGTGAAGTCTGGTGATGAGAGCATCGCTCACGTTTCTCACATGGAAGTTGCCGGTGAGTATGTCGCGGGTAACTGGGGCCTGGTGCATAAAGGCAGATTTTATTACCTCTTGGCCAGCTATAACGGCCCAAAGTTTGGTCGGTTTGCGCCTGGTGTTCAGGCCCTCGTTGAGACCATGCGTTGGGCTGTTGATAAAGGCGCGACGACGTTCGATTTCACGATTGGTGATGAGCGGTACAAGGATGAATGGTGCGAAACCCAGATTGATCTACATGATCACCTGGCTGCAAAGACCCTTCGTGGTTCACTTGTTCTGCTCAGGTTCCATCTGTTCCTCGCGCTAAAGCGGAAGATCAAACAGACGCCTGTACTTTGGGACAATTTTTCGAAGTTGCGGACCAAGCTCCTGGCGAAATAGGTCCGTCAGCTAGACATCTGTCGCATCATCTGTGAGCCGGCGATATTGTCGCCGGTCCACACCTGTCAGGAAAACACCTACCCGACGTGTTGATGCGGCCGCGAGTGATTTCAAAGCGCGCATGACAGAACGCCGGTTGGTTGCCCCCCATTTCACACACATCACCGTAACATCGGTGAGCTGCGAGAGGACGGGCGCTTCTGACGCGGAATGGACCGGAGGTCCATCGATCACCACATAGTCATAGTTCTGTACTAGGGCATAAATGAGCCAGCTCATCCGCGACGAGCCCAACAGGGCCGTTGGGTTCGATACTTGACCACCTGCCTGGAGAATGTGCAGGGAGCTTGAGTGATCGCGAACGACGACCCGTTCAAATTCTATCTGCCCACCCAGAACTTCTGACAAGCCCCAGGTTGGGTGTAGTCCAAGCGTTTGATTGATCCCGGGACGACGCAGATCCGCGTCGATCAGCAAGACACGATAACCGCTCTGGGCCATAAGCCGCGCCAGCCCACCGGAAACACCACTCTTTGCTTCTCCATCAACGGCTGAAGTCACCAAGAGGGTCCTGGCCGCCTTGCCGCCGATACGGGCCATTAACAGATTGGACTGAAGCCGCCGAAGCGCTTCGGCTATGTGGCCGTAGGGATTGCGAACTGTGTTGGCTGCGATCCCCGCAGATGATTTTGCGCCAGAGATTTCGGGCATCGTGCCTAGAAAAGGCATGCCCGTCTGACGCTCGATTTGTTCAGCTGTGCGAAATCCCGGTGCCATGGCTTCGATAAGGAAGACGAGGGCAATGGCGCCGAAAGCGGACCCAATGATCGCGAGCAGCATTGCGGACTTGCGGTTTGGTGCGGCCGGGCTGTTGGGAATTGTCGCGCGCGAGACAATGGAGGCATTTGCGACCGATCCATCGGCAGAGGCACGTGCACTTGCTGCTTCGTATCTGCCTAGAAATTGCTCAAGCAGTGTCCTGTTTGCAACAGCTTCGCGCTCTAGTGCCCGCAGCTCGACTTCCTGCTGGCCCAGGCGAGCCATACGTCCTTTAAGACGACCAACTCGGTCACTCAGTGTGCGTACGCGTTCATTTGCGATGTGGGCTTCGTTCTCCATGCTCCGGATCAGTTTTGCAACTTCACGTCCGATTTGAAGTCGCAAGTCCTGCAGATTTGCTTGTGTGGTTCTCATACGGGGATGAGAGGGCAACAAGGTCGCAGACAGTTCTGCAATCAAAGCACGAAGTTGTACTTCCTGCTGCCGGAGGTTCTGGATGAGCGGAGATGCCAACACCTCAGCCGTCGTGTCAATTGCACCTTCCGTATCGACAAGTTCTTTTGCAAGAGACAAGCGCGCCATAACGGACGACCGGTCTGCCTGCGCCTGCACAAGCTGAGCGCTCAGCTGCGAAAGCTCCTCACGTGGGAGCGTTGTGTTATTTGCCGGGAAGAGCCCTGTCTGCCCTCGAAACTGCTCAACTGCGGCTTCGGAAAGGGCAACCTCATCCCGCAAGTTTTCGATCTGGTCCTTCAACCAAAGGGTTGCTTCTGAGTTGAGGGCGTTGCTGTCAGCGACCTGTTGTGAGATGTAAATTTCCGCGTAGGCATTTGCGAGCGCTGCAGCTCGCTTTGCATCGCCAGATGTAAACCTGACTGCGATGACGCGACTTTCACCCCGGCGATAGACAGACAGTCTTTCGAGCACGTTTTCGGTGATGGCTGAGACGGTTGCGGGCTCTGGTTTCGATGTAAGACCGAAAATCTGCATGAATTGTGAGAGCACGCCGCCGCCGCGCAGAGCCGGATTAAACTCTGCAAGCTGGTGCAGGTTCAGCTTCCGCACGAGCGCTGGCACCAAGGCACCTGAGGTCAAGATCTGAACTTCGCTTTCAATCGATATTGGATCAGCCTGTTGCGGCCGCTCAGCGGTATCAAAGCGAGAGACTTCTCCAGAGCGCGGTTTGATAGAAAGCTGTGCCTCAGCAACATAGCTTGGGCTCATGGTCAGCACCCAAAAAGCACCAACGGTCAAAAACAGAACAAAGAGGATGAGGAGGCGCTCTTTGCGGGCCCAGATTGCGCGCAGAAGATCCCAGGGATCAATGTCACTACTTGTGGGCGCACGGCGGCGGTCGCCGAAACTGGCATCAGCGCGGGGTGCAGCCTGAGAGGGTGCATATCCGGTCATAGAAGGTGTGGCTGACGTATCGCTCATAACCCAGTTTTGTTCCCGCACACAGCAGATATCGCCGGAGCCAGAGGCCCAGACACAATAAAGAGGGTTGAGTAGACGGCGTTTAGGTAACGGAAACCTTAACACGACGGCTTCAAGCCCCGGAAAACCTATCTGCGTTTGGTTTACACGGGGTTCGGTCTGCCATTTCCTGGTCGGAAAGTCTTAATGATTTGGCCTTAGCCTTGAGCCTGACCCAAGATCACAAAAAAGGCCCGTCATGAGCCGGTTTTTTATCATTGCTGTCACCGCTCTCGCATTGAGCGCTTGTGCCAATACGGGCGTCTTGTCTGAGATGCCTGTCGCTGGCCAAAACGCTCCCTATCGATTGGACAGTGGAGACCGACTGCGCGTCATCGTTTTTGGTCAGGAAGACCTGACGGGCGAGTTCGCTGTTGATGGCGCTGGCGAGATTTCAATGCCGCTGATCCAGGCCGTTCAGGCGCGGGGTCTTACGCCTGATGAGCTTGAGTTCTCGCTGGTTAGTGTTCTCTCGCAAACATTGCTCCGCGATCCAAGCGTGAGCGTTGAAGTTTTGAACTTCCGACCGTTTTTTATTCTGGGCGAAGTCAGTAGCGCGGGGCAGTACCCGTTTGTTGCGGGTATGACGATTAACACCGCAGTCGCAATTGCCGGTGGATACACCCATCGCGCCAATACTGACATTGCCCGGGTCACCAGAAATCTGGGAGATCGTATTGTTGAGATAGGGACAGAGACAACAGCAGCGGTACGTCCAGGAGATACGATCCTTATCCGCGAACGATATTTTTGAGGCCTCACCATGAGTACCCATCGAGGAGACAAAAAGTTCCGCATTCTTCATTGCCTTCGAGCTCCCGTGGGAGGGCTCTTTCGGCATGTCTGCGACGTGGCCAAAGCCCAAAGTGACGCTGGCCATGCAGTTGGCGTCCTGTGTGCCGATGAACCAAACGACCCTATGACTCTGGAACGAATCTCTGACCTTGAGAAGTCCT
>Ga0209345_10006951_pt1 | contig 10125 bp, 13 predicted proteins | sample Cruoilmetagenom7_FD_187294 | JGI IMG/M metagenome (GOLD analysis project Ga0209345, IMG submission 187294) | Oil polluted marine microbial communities from Coal Oil Point, Santa Barbara, California, USA - Sample 7 (SPAdes) (version 2) | ecosystem: Environmental > Aquatic > Marine > Oil seeps ... | reverse complement strand
CGTTTCGCCGGAGCGGCGGCTGGCATCGATGCAGGTGACGGCCGTGCAGATTCCGGGCACTGAGGGCGACATGACGGCCATGGCCGATCATGCGCCCACCATCACCACCCTGCGTCCGGGCCTTCTGCGCGTAGAAAGCCCCGAGGGCACGTCCGAATATGTCGTGACCGGCGGCTTTGCCGAAATCGGCGGTCAGGGCGGTGGCGTGTCTGTGCTGGCGGAACGTGCCGTGGCACGGGCCGACATGACCCAAGAGCAGATGGACAGCATGGTGGCAGAGGCACATGCCGTCTATGCCCGCGCCAAGGACAACTGGGAAAACGAGCCCGGTCCCGTGGATGATGCGGCCAAGCTTTTGGCCGACATGGTTGCCGTTGGCGATCATATCGGACTGTCGAGCAAGCAGCCGAACCTGTAATCCGTTCCTATCGCTTTATGAAAGCCCCGCCTCGGCGGGGCTTTTGTGCTTTTATGCCCTATCGCCCTGCGGCATCATGGGGGCAACAAGACCCAAGGCAGGCCGATATCTCTTATGAAGAAACTCCGTAGCCATACGATCGGTGTGGACAATGGCGATGTGCTTCTGTTTTCAGATTACGAAGACGGCGGGCCGATGTGGACCGGACGTGGCCAGCGCGAACGCCGACGGCGGATCAACTTCTCTGAGGCCTTTCGCGAAGCGCCCACAGTGCAGGTCAGCATGTCGCTTTGGGATGTGGACAGCAGCACCGTCATGCGCGCGGACATCAGCGCAGAGGCGGTGACAGAGGCCGGGTTTGACATGGTATTCCGCACATGGGGCGATACCCGCGTGGCACGGGTGCGGCTGGCATGGTCGGCGATTGGGGCTGTGGGGGAAGACGATGATTGGGCTGTCGGCTAGACATAAGCCAAAGTTGGGGGGAGGGCCGCCCACACAGGCAGCCCTCGCTTTCATCTAGGTCGGGCCTTAGCCCTCGTTATACATGCCGTCGTAGATCGGGCCGAGGGTCTCTGCCTCAAACAGGGACGAGACCGAAGTGCCGTTCCAGATGTTCAAGATCGCCTGAGCAAACATTGGCGCGGTTGGCACGATGCGAATGTTCGGTGCATTCTCGACCGCCGCAGTGGGGGCGATGCTGTCAGTGATGACCAAGGATTTCATCACCGAATTTGCAACCCGCTCAACCGCAGGGCCGGACATGACGCCGTGGGTGATATAGGAATGCACTTCCTTGGCGCCGTTTTCCAGCAACACTTCGGCGGCCTTACACAGCGTTCCTGCCGTGTCGCAGATGTCATCGACGATCAAGCAAGTCTTGCCTTTCACGTCACCGATTACGGTCATTTCGGCCACTTCGCCCGCCTTTTCGCGACGCTTGTCGACGATCGCGAGGGGGGAGTTGATCCGCTTTGCCAATTCACGCGCACGGGCCACGCCGCCGACGTCAGGGCTGATGACCATCAGCTCATCCATGCGGTCTTTGAAGGCGTCCTTGATGTCGAGCGCAAAGATCGGCGAGGCATAGAGGTTGTCGACCGGGATGTCGAAGAAGCCTTGGATCTGGGCAGCGTGCAGGTCCATGGTCAGGATGCGTTCGATCCCGCTTCCGGTCAGCATGTTGGCGACCATCTTGGCAGTGATCGGGGTCCGCGCCTTGGTCCGGCGGTCCTGACGGGCGTAGCCAAAATAGGGCAGGACAGCGGTCACGCGGGCCGCAGACGACCGGCGCAGCGCGTCGGCCATGATCATCAGCTCCATCAGGTTGTCATTGGCGGGGTTCGATGTGGGCTGAATGATGAACATGTCTTCACCGCGCACGTTCTCATAGACCTCGACGAAGATTTCGCCGTCGTTAAACCGCTCAACCCGCGCATCGACGAGCCCCACGTTAACGCCGCGGTGCAGCGACATGCGCCGTGCGATGGCCTTGGCAAGCGGCATGTTGGCATTGCCTGAGATCAGCTTGGGTTCTGAAGTGCGTGGCATAGGGGCTCCGGAGCAGCGGTTGATTGCAGATTCGTGACGTTGACACCGCTTAGCATGCGCTTACGGTCGGGCAAAGCTGCACCACCCTCGAAGGAGAGCCAAATGGCCCGTATCGATTATTTTTTCGCAACCCTGTCGCCCTATTGCTACCTTGCCGGGAACCGGCTTGAAGAGATTGCCGAAAAGCACGGGGCGGAGGTGGTCTATAAACCCTTCGACATCGTGGCGGCCTTTCCGCGCACCGGCGGCTTGCCCCCGGCGGAGCGGCACCCCAGCCGGAACGAATACCGCGCCCAAGACCTGCCGCGGCAGGCGCGCAAGCTGGACATGCCCTTTCATCTAAAACCCGCCCACTGGCCGACCAATGGTGCGCCTGCGGCCTATGCCGTAATCGCGGCGCAGAACGCGGGCGGTGGTGATCTGGGTAAGCTGACCCATGCGATCACGCGGGCGGTCTGGGCTGAGGAGAAGGACATCGGCCACGACGATGTGGTGCGCGACTGTCTGGTTGAGGCCGGGTTCGACCCCGATCTGGCGAATAGCGGGTTGTTGCAGGGGGCCGAGACCTATGCCGCAAACCTTGAGGAAGCCGTCGCGCAGGGCGTCTTCGGCGCGCCTTTCTATATCGTCGGCGATCAAAAGTTCTGGGGGCAGGATCGGCTCGCAGACCTTGACCTGCATCTCGGGGGTAAGCTTTGACGCTTGAAATTAACGCCCGGCGCTTTGGCTATGGCCCGCGCCCGGCATTGGCGATCCATTGTTCTCTGGCCCATTCCGGCGCTTGGCGCGGCGTGGGGCAGGCCTTGGCCGATGACCTTACCCTCCGCGCCTTTGACCTGCCGATGCATGGCAAATCTGGCGATTGGGACGGGCAGCGCGATGTTCACGATGTGGCCACCGACATAGCGCTCAGCCTGCTTGAGGCGCCGATGGATCTGATTGGCCATTCCTTTGGTGCTACGGTTGCGATGCGGATTGCGATTGAGAGGCCCGAACTTGTGCGCAGCCTCACGATGATCGAGCCGGTCTACTTCGCTGCCGCCTCGCAGGATGATCCTAGCCAGATGGCAGAGTACAACGCTGAAAATACTGCTTTCGAGGCGGCCTTGGCGACGGGCGACAAAGAGCAGGCGACCCGGCTGTTCAACCGCGTCTGGGGCGATGGCACGAAATGGGATGACATTCCCGCACCCACCCGCGCCTATATGGTTGACCGGATCGACTTCATCCCCATTTCATCGCCGTTTCTTGGCCAAGACAGCGCAGGATTATTGACGCCGGGGATGTTTGAGCGCGCTGCAATGCCTGCGCTGCTCATTGAGGGCAGTGCGTCGCCCAAAGCCGCCCACGCGATCGGCGATTCACTGATGCGCCGACTGCCGGACGCGCGCCGCGTGGTCGTAGAGGGGGCGGGGCATATGGTGCCCATCACCCATCCTACTGAGGTCGCGGACGCGCTGCGGGACTTCCTAAGCGACGTACCTCTGACGTGAACGGATTAGAAGTGGCTTAGGAATTGATCGATCTGCGCGCGGCTGATTGACCAATCGCAGACCAGACGGGCGGCAACCAAGGCGTTGTCGTCGCCTTCCAGCGGGCCGTCCCACAGATAGTATTGCGCCCCGGCCTCGTGTAGTTTGCGGTGGATTGCACGGGGGAAACGGGCAAAGATCATATTAGCGGCAGGTTCATGCAAGAACTCCGCCCCTGCTTTGCGCAGCCCATCGGCCAGATGCGCGGCATTGGCATTGGCCTGTTTCGCCATCTCCAACCATGTGCCGTCTTGCAAATAGCCCGCCATTTGGGCGGACAGGAATCTGTGTTTTGAGAACAGATGCGCTCCACGCTTGCGGCGCAGTTCAAATTCCCAGGCTTTCTTCGGGTCAAAAAAGACCACCGCTTCCACCCCCATGCAGCCGTTCTTGGTGCCGCCAAAGCTCACCACATCGACGCCGGACTTCCATGTCATTTCTGCTGGCGTGCAGCCGAGAGCGACCAGCGCGTTGGCGAAACGCGCGCCGTCCATATGCACGGGCAGATCGTAGTCCTTGGCAACTGCGGTTAGCGCCTGCAACTCGGCAAGGCTATGCACCCCGCCGCGTTCGGTCACTTGCGTGATCGACACCGGGCCGCGCTGTGGCGAGTGGACGTCCCCTGCCACACGGGCCTCGATGGCTTGGCGCAGGGCGTCTGGCGTCATCTTGTCGTCTGTTTCAACCAGCGTCAGCTTGGCCGCGCCGCTGTAGAATTCCGGCGCGTTGCATTCGTCCACTTCGATATGCGCCACCGTCGAGCAAAAGATCGTCTGCCAAGGCTGGCAGTAGCAAGCGAGCGCCAAAGCGTTCGCCGCAGTGCCGGTGGCCACGAGGTAGACCGCAGCCTCGGGTGCCTCGAATGTGTCGCGGATCTGCGCGCGCACTTCTTCCATGATCGGATCTTCACCATAGGGCTTAGCATAGTCCGTATTCGCGGCGATCACGCGCTCCATCACCTTGGGGGCGACGGGGCCAGCGTTGTCAGAGGCAAAAAACATCAGGTGGGCTCCTCAATAATATGGTCTTCCCATTCCTCGAACGGGGTATCGAATTCGGAAACGGTATCAAATTGCACGCTGATCCCGGCCTCATGCACACTTTCGGGGGTGCCGGTCAGCAAGGGGTGCCACTCAGGCAAAGGCTTGCCCTCCCACAGCAGGCGATAGGCGCAGGTTTGCGGCATCCAATAGGCGTGGGTATCAAGGTTGTCGGGGCGCAGCACGATGCAGTCGGGCACGAACTCATGCCGGTTCTCGTAATGCACGCAGCGGCAGGTGCTGTCGTCGAGCAGGCGGCAAGCGACTCGGGTCAGGGCCACTTCGCCGCTGTCCTCGTCCTCAAGTTTGTTCAGGCAGCACTTCCCACAACCGTCACAGAGCGCTTCCCATTCGGTCTGCGACATGTCCTTAAGCGGCTTTTTCTCCCAGAATCTGGGTGCCAGACCTTGGCGGGGGATAGGGTCGCTCATAGCGCCGCCAGAATAGCGCGGGCACGGTCGCAGTCGGTGTCCATCTGTGAAATGAGCGCGTCGAGACTGTCAAATTTCTCCTCGCCGCGCAGGTGCTGGACCAAACCAACAGACAGGGGCGCGCCGTAAAGATCGCCTTTGAAGTCAAAAAGATAGGTTTCAAGATTGGCCTTGTTCACCCCAAACATAGGCCGCACGCCGATGCTCGCTGCACCATGGTAGCTACCCTTGTGCGGCCCGTCTAACACATCCACCAGCACGGCATAGACGCCGAACGCAGGCGGATGCAGCCCGTCAATAGACATGTTCGCCGTAGGAAAACCCAATTCGCGGCCGCGTTGCTCGCCTGAGATCACCGGTCCGTCGATGCGGTGCCAATGGCCCAACATCGCTGCCGCCTCGCGCGGGGCGCCACGGCTGAGAGCCTCGCGGATCGCGGTGGACGAGACGGTAAGGTCGTCGCGTTCCATAAGTGGAGCAATGGTCACGCCAAAGCCGTATTGCGCGCCGAACCGGACCAGATCATCCGCCGTGCCCGCCCGGCCTTTGCCAAAGCAGAAGTCAGCGCCTACGACGACATGCGCAAGCCCTAGACCTTCGTGCAGGACATCGCGGGCAAAGGCTTCGGGCGTAAGCCCGGCCAACGTGCTGTTGAAGGCGAGTTCATAGAGCCGCTCGACGCCAATCTTTTCCAAGCGGTGCGCGCGGGCCTCTCGGCCCATCAGACGAAAAGGCGGGGCATCGGGGGCGAAATATTCACGCGGATGCGGCTCGAATGTCACCACGCCGAGCGGCGCGTCAGGGGCGGCTTGCTGTGCCAATTCGATCACAGAACGATGGCCCAAATGCACGCCATCAAAATTCCCGATCGCAGCGGTAGCACCGCGATCTGGCAGGTCGACAAATTGATAATCTCGGATGATCCGCATAAGCCTTGCCTAGCCGTGCCACGGGCTAAGAGCAAGATGCAGGCGAAGCGAAACTACTTGGTCAGTCCAGCTTGGCGGAGGGGGCGAGCACCGTGGCTTCGCCTGCCAACACAGGTTTGCCATCGACGGAGCAGCGGCAGTCCATCTTCACGCGCCGTTTGGCGATATCCATGTCGGTGACAGTCACTTCGGCCAGCACCATATCGCCGGGGCGTACGGGGCCAAGAAACTTTAGCGATTGGCCGAGGTATATCGTGCCGTGCCCCGGGAGTTGTTCGCCAATCACAGCAGAGATCAGCCCAGCCGTCAGCATCCCATGCGCAATGCGCCCGGCAAATATCGTATCGCGTGCGTAGTCGTCGTCTAAATGCACCGGGTTATGGTCGGTGGAAACTTGCGCGAACATCTCAATATCAGTGTCGGTCACGACCTTACGAAGGTGCCGTGTCATCCCGATTTCGATTTCTTCGATGCAAATCGTACCGCGCGGCAGATTGTCCAACATAACGGCTCCTTGATAACAAAGTGACGCCGTGCGGCGGCGTTTCGCAACTTTATTACTTCGCGGCCGCAGAAAATCAAGCGGAAACTGGTTTAGCGCAAGAAGCCGATCGCAAAGGTAGGGGATGAGGATTCACGCTTTAGGTAGTCTGCCAGCATCTTTTCTTCAGGCTGTTTTTGCGTTGCTGTCTCTGACGCAGCCAGCCCACCTGTGATGAAGAGCGAATCAATGCCTTCGTCCATCGCACCTTTAATGTCTGTCAGGACGCCGTCGCCGATGGCGAGGATGCGGCTATCGGGGATATCGACGTCCAGCGCAGCAAGGCGGCGGCGGGCGAGGTCATAGATCGGGCCGTGTGGTTTGCCGAAATAGAGGCTCTCGCCGCCCATCTCAGTATAGAGCGCCGCCAGCGCCCCCGCGCACCATTCACGAACTTCGCCCCGATCCACAACGATATCGGGGTTGGCGCAGAGCAGTTTCAGCCCGCGTGCGATGGCCTGTTCGAACTCTGGCTTCATCACCTCGGGATCAGCTATTGGATCTGCGGGCCCGGTGCAGACAATGCCCTCGGCCTGCTCAAGGGGCACAGTTTCGATCGATATCGGGTTGTCGAGGATCGTCAGCGGCTCAAAGAATTTGCGTTCGCCGGGATGACCAATGAACCATACCTTCTCGCCCACCGCGCCACGGAACATGGCCGAGCGTGCGGAATCGCCCGAGGTGGCGATGCTGTCCCATGCGTCGTCGGCAACACCGAAGTGCTGCAACTGCTTTTCCACCCCGGTGCGGGGGCGGGGGGAGTTGGTGACCAGCACGACCTTGCCGCCGGTCTTGCGGTAGGCTTGCAGTGCCGCGACCGCATCGGGCAGCGCCTTGCGTCCGTCATGCACACAGCCCCAAAGATCAACAAAGAGCGCGTCGTATTGGTCGGAAACGTCCGGCAAGGCAGAGACAATGCGGGTCATGGGGCGGCCTTTCAAAAAGCGAGGGCGGACCCTTGGCCCGCCCCGTTTGGCTTACATCTTGAGGTTAGGAATGATCTGCTTTTTGCGGCTCATCACGCCGGGGAGCACGACCGTGTCACCGGAAACCTCAGCGCCAAAGCTCTGTTCGGCGATATGCTTGACCATGTCGTTGGGCACCAGAAGCGTTGCCTCTTCTTTCAGGATGTCGACGATGAACAAGAGCACCTGTGCGGCACCATCGGCTTCGGCCACTTTGGGCATCTGAGCCATCAGCGCGTCTTTGCGCTCCAGTAGCGGCGCGGGAGAGGTGGTTTCCAAGACGCTCACACGCAGGTTCGTGCCGTCGAGGTCGAATGCCTTGCTGTCCATGCGCAGCAATTCCGCTTCGCTGAAGGACGACACATCGGATTTCGCCGCGAACATCTCGGCCGCGTAATCGCTGATGTCGACGCCCAAATCCTGCGCGATGTCATTGGCGATGGCGCGGTCTTCTTGGGTTGTGGTCGGGCTGCGGAATTCCAGCGTGTCCGACAGGATGCAGGACAGGGCCGCCGCTTTGACGCCGCGCGGGGCTTGCGCCCAATGTTTGCCGATCATTTTGTACATGATCGTCGCGGTGCAGGCGAGCGGCTGGATGTTGATCTCAATGGGCCCGCGTGTTTCCAGCCCGGCCACCAGACGGTGGTGGTCGATGATGCCGGTGATGTCGGCGTCATTGATATTGGCGGGCAGTTCGGCGGGGTTGTTGGTGTCGACGATGACAACCTTGGTATCGGCCTCAAGCTCGGTCAGGATTTCCGGCTTATCGAGGTTCCATTTGTCGAGCATGAACAGGGCTTCGGTGTTCGGCTCGCCCAGCAGAACGGGCTTGGCGGGGATGCCTTTAATTTCATTCAGGTACCAAGCCCAGACGATGGGGCTGCCGGTGCTGTCGGTGTCGGGAGATTTGTGGCCAAAAACAAGCGTTGTCATGGGGCGGTCCTGTCTATTCGGGTGGATTTGCGCGCCTTATAGCAGGTTGAATAGGCTTGTCACCTGCGCCTGCCGCAATGCGGCATTGCGTGCAGCACCTAGAGGCCCAGTTCCGCGCGTTTCTTTCTGGTCAGCGCGGCGACGATCATGTCATACGAGACGCGGATGTGGTCGCGCAGGCTGTCGTCGCTGAGGCCCGGTTCGGCGTAATGCTGGATCCACTTCATTCCGCGAGAGGCGAGATAGGGTGCGGGGCGTAGGCCGGGGCTGTCGGAGAGGACTTCGAACGCCAGTTCGGTGACCTTGAAGGTAAAGGCGGGCGCGTCCTCGGCCCAGCCGCAGATCGCGAAGACCTTACCGCCGACCTTCTAGACGTCGGCATTGCCCCATTGGACGACATGTGTGGTCTGGGGCAGGGCGGCGCAGAAGGCGTTGAACTCGTCGCGGGTCATCGGGGGAGTTTAAAGGCCCATTGCCCCTTTGCATAGCGCTACCGCATGGGGCAGGTTGGCCGCTATGACCAATCCCCGCGAAACCGATCTGTATCCGCCGATCAAGGCCTTCCTTGAAGATCAAGGCTATGTCGTGAAGGCCGAGGTCGGTGCGGCGGATGTGGTGGCCATTCGCGGGGCAGAGCCGCCGGTGGTGGTGGAGTTGAAACTGGGCTTCTCGCTCGCGCTGTTCCACCAGTGCCTTGCGCGGCTCAAGGTGGCGGATGACGTGTACCTCGCCGTCGCGCGTCAGCCCGGCAAACGGTTTGCTAAGGCGGTGAAGGACAATGTCACGCTGGCGCGGCGGCTGGGGCTGGGGCTGATCACCGTTCGGCTGTCTGATGGGCTGGTTGAAGTGCATTGCGATCCCGGCCCCTATGCGCCGCGCAAGAATACCAAGCGTCAGGCGCTGCTGCTGCGCGAGTTTGCACGGCGGCAGGGGGATCCGAACGATGGCGGCCAGACCCGCGCGGGCCTTGTCACAGCCTACCGTCAAGACGCGCTGAAACTGGCGGTGTTTTTGTTCGAGGCAGGGGCCAGTAAGGGCGCCGACGTCGCCCGCGCGACCGGGGTTTCAGCGGCAACCCGCATGATGCGCGACGATCACTATGGCTGGTTTGAAAAGGTCGACAAGGGGGTGTACGGCCTCACCCCAACAGGGGCCGAGGCTGTCGCCACCGCAGGGCGCATACTTGGGGCCGACTAATTGGTTCCAATCGACCGAAAAATTTTCAACGCCGTTGTTGACAGATCTCAGTACGCTCCTTAGCTATGCCTCGTTATCACTCACAAGGGTTGAGTGCTAACGGCTGCACCCCTCGACCGGAGGGGGTGGCTTGGAAGAGTAACTTTGAGCCTTAAGGAGCTGCAAAGATGGCATTGAAACCGCTTCATGACCGTGTGCTGGTAAAGCGTACAGAAAGCGAAGAGAAAACCGCCGGCGGGTTGATCATTCCTGATTCCGCCAAGGAAAAGCCTTCTGAGGGTGAAGTCGTTGCCGTAGGCACCGGTGCCCGCAAGGACAACGGCGAGCTGATCGAAATGGCCGTCGCCCCTGGTGACAAAATCCTGTTCGGCAAATGGTCCGGCACAGAAGTCACCGTCGAAGGCGAAGAAATGCTGATGATGAAAGAAAGCGACATCATGGGGATCATCGCGTAAGCCACCCGGCTTGCCGACCCCTGACGACGCTCACATCAATCCAAGATTTTAGGAGAAGACAACATGGCTGCTAAGGACGTCAAATTTGACACCGATGCCCGCAACCGGATGCTCAAGGGTGTGAACATCCTTG
>Ga0209345_10006950_pt1 | contig 10125 bp, 9 predicted proteins | sample Cruoilmetagenom7_FD_187294 | JGI IMG/M metagenome (GOLD analysis project Ga0209345, IMG submission 187294) | Oil polluted marine microbial communities from Coal Oil Point, Santa Barbara, California, USA - Sample 7 (SPAdes) (version 2) | ecosystem: Environmental > Aquatic > Marine > Oil seeps ... | reverse complement strand
ATTCAGGATCACATCCCTGTATATGTTGGTAACGGGAACTTCAGCAGTTGGAATCAGATAGAGATTATCCCCGGTAACGTGGTACATCTGGCCCTCCTTATCGGGAAGCGACCCGGTACCAAATCCTGATGCCTCATTCACCATCAGGGGGGGAAGAATCTCTTCATACCCGGCCTTGATGTTCTGATCCAGGAACCAGGATATAAGGGCACGTTGCAGCCTGGCACCCTGACCGCGGAAAACCGGGAATCCGCCCCCGGTTATTTTCACTCCCAGCTCAAAGTCGATCAGCTTATGTTTTTTGGCCAGTTCCCAGTGTGGCAGGGATCCTTCAGCCAGTTGGGGGATCTCACCTCCCCGGCGAATCTCTTTGTTGTCGGCTTCGCTATTCCCTGCAGGTACAGTTGGGTGGGGAATATTTGGAACCTCCACCAGCAGTTCGTTTAGTTTTGAACTGGTAAGCTGAAGATTTTGTTCCAGGTTTTCCAGTTCGTGTTTTATGGCTGAAGTTTGCTCCTTTGTCTGGTTGGCCTTCTCTTTTTCACCTGTTTTAAACAGCACCCCTATTTCTTTACTGAGCCTGTTCATCTCAGCTTGCAATTCGTTGGTCTTTACCTGCAGGGAGCGTCGCTCATTATCCAGTTCAATAATCTGGTCAATCAGCTCAGGAGTTTTGAAATTCTTGATCTCAAGCCCCTTGAGGATAGTTTCTTTGTTATCGCGAATATAGGGAATGGTAAGCATGTTGAAAGCATAAAAAAACCTGTAATACACTTTAAAGGTAGTGCATTACAGGTGAAGATATATATTATTTAAATAATTCTACTGGTTTTCAACCGGCTCAATGGAGACATAGGATTTGTTGTCTCTTTTTTTGGTGAATTTCACCGTGCCATCGGTCATTGCAAACAGTGTATGGTCTTTACCCATTCCAACGTTGCTGCCGGGATGATGAACAGTACCCCTTTGTCTTACGAGGATATTACCAGCCTTTACGATCTGTCCGCCGTAAAGCTTCACACCAAGTCTTTTGCTTTCTGATTCGCGACCGTTTCTTGAGCTTCCGGCTCCTTTCTTGTGTGCCATATCTTTTGACTTTTACTTTTTGACTTTCAACTTCCTTACTATTTTGCCTTATCTCCGGACTCCTTTTTCGGAGCGGCTTTGGCAGCTGGTTTCTTGGCTGCTGGTTTTTTAGCAGCGGTGGTTTTGGTGGTAGCAGTTTTGGCTGCGGGCTTTTTAGCAGTTGTTGCTTTAGCAGCAGGTTTTTTCTCTGCGGCTGCCTTTGGAGCTGCCTTTGGAGCTGCCTTTGGAGCTGCCTTTGGAGCTGCCTTTGGAGCTGCTTTTGCAGCAGGCTTCTTCTCAGCGGCTGCTTTAGGAGCCGCCTTTTCTGCAGGAGTTTCTTTCTTGGCTGCTGCACCTTTCTCCGAAATGGCTTCAATCTGGATCTGGGTCATATACTGACGATGACCATTCAGTTTTTGATATCCTTTTCTTCTCTTCTTTTTAAAGACAAGAACTTTGTCCCCTTTCATGTGGGAGATAACCTTAGCAGCAACGGAAGCCCCTTTAACAACGGGGTCGCCCACTGATACCTTGCTTCCAGTATCGATTAATAAAACTTTCTCGAAAGAAACTTTTTTTCCTTCTTCTACTTCAAGCCTGTGTACAAACAATTTCTGGTCTTTTTCAACTTTAAACTGCTGTCCTGCTATATCAACAATTGCGTACATTCTACAATGCTTTTTACTTTATATCAGAATTTTGGGTTTGCAAAGATAGAAAAGATTGTCTGATCGACAAAGGTTTTAGGTGAATTATTTTATGAATAAATATGTCTCAGTTATTTCTATATTTGTGATTAAAGAGTGCAATAAAAGGTATGGGGAAAATCAAGTTAAATGTTCTGGGCATCTCTTACAGCCAGACACAATCAGGCGCCTACGCTCTGGTTCTTTCCGAGGAGGATGGAAACAGAAGGATTCCCATTATAGTTGGCGGTTTCGAAGCGCAGGCCATTGCCATAGAGCTGGAGGGCCTGGCACCACCTCGTCCACTTACTCATGATCTGTTTAAGAATTTTGCTGAAGCCTATGGAATAAGCATTACTGAGGTGAATATTCATAAGCTGGAAGATGGGGTGTTTTTCGCCAATATTCTTTGTGATAATGGCGGTCAGAGCATCACCCTGGATGCCAGAACCTCCGATGCCATCGCACTTGCTCTCAGGTTTAACTGTCCGATCTATACCACTGATGCCATTGTGGAGAAAGCCGGGATCGTGCTGGATTTCGAGAAGGGATCAGAATTTGAACATCCTGATGCTTCCCAGGAGGAAGAGAGTGAGATAAAAATAGAAAAGACAATAAAGGGGGCCTCTCCAACTGACCTGTCCAAAAAAAGCATGGATGAGTTAAGAACCATGCTTGCAGAAGCAGTTTCTAAAGAGGACTATGAGAAGGCTTCTGAAGTTAGAGACGAGATAAACCGCAGGTCCAGATGATTGCAGATACATTGATGGTTGATACGGTGATTAGCGTTATTCAGCAGGCACCTGTCGATTCAGTTCCATTATCCAATATAATTCCTGAAAGAGCCGGCTTTGATTTTAACCTGGTACGATTGCTCAGGGGATTACTGGGCATGGCCGTATTAATCGGCATCGCCTATCTGTTCAGTGATAACCGTAAAGCAGTTAATTGGAAAATGGTGGGGACCGGACTGCTTTTCCAGTTGATTCTGGCCATTGGCATACTCTATATTCCTTTTGTACAGGTATTCTTTGAATTTGTTGGAAAGGGATTTGTGAAAATTCTGGCATTTACCAACGAGGGAGTTACCTACCTTTTGAAACGTAACGATACAGGTGCTATTGATCCTGGACTGCAGAATTTTGCTTTCTCGATCCTGCCCACTATCATTTTCTTTGCTGCGTTCTCCAGCCTCCTGTTTTACCTGGGCGTTATCCAGATATTTGTGAAGGGGTTTGGCTACCTGCTATCACGTGGATTGGGATTGTCCGGGCCCGAGAGCCTTTCCGTTGCCGGAAATATTTTCCTGGGTCAGACCGAATCACCGCTGCTTATTAAACCCTACCTGGAGAAAATGACTAAATCGGAGATCCTCCTGGTGATGTCGGGGGGGATGGCTACCCTGGCAGGAGGTGTGCTGGCGGCCTATATTGGTTTCCTGGGTGGAGGGGATCCCGTCCAGCAGGTGATTTTTGCCAAACATTTGCTTACGGCCTCCATCATGGCTGCTCCCGGCGTGGTGGTGATCTCAAAAATTATTGTTCCCCAGACAGATAGTGTAGATAAGACCATGGAGGTGAGTAAGGAAGAAGTGGGTAAGAATGCCCTGGATGCCATCTCTAACGGGACTGGTGACGGATTAAGACTGGCAGTGAATGTGGGGGCCATGTTGCTGGTGTTCATAGCATTTATCGCTTTTGCCAACTTTATCTTCGTAAAGATTGGCGACTGGACCAGCCTGAATGAAAGGATTCTCGCGGCTACCGACGGGAAATACAGTGAACTGAGCCTGGAGTTCATCCTTGGATATGCCTTTTCGCCACTGATGTGGATGATTGGGGTGACGGGGGACGATATCACGCTGGTTGGATCCCTGCTCGGAAAAAAATTGATACTGACAGAATTTGTGGCCTATATAGATCTGGCTGATATGAAAGCTGCCGGCTCTTTCACCGATACCAAATCCATCATCATGTCCGTTTATATGCTTTGTGGATTTGCCAATTTTGCATCCATTGGAATACAGATAGGGGGGATCGGTGCGCTGGCACCCGGACGAAGGGTATTGCTTGCCCAATATGGAATGCGTGCTCTGCTGGCCGGCACCCTCGCCTCACTTCTTTCGGCAACTATTATCGGAGTTTTAATGGGCTAGGAATGGCTGGCGGGGGTAAATATGATTTTGATTTTTCCGACAGGGTAGTCCTGGTCGTGGAGGACAACCAGATCTCCTTCAAGTTGATGCATGCGATTCTCAGGCAGGTACAAGCCAATGTGGTTCATGCGCCCAACGGAAAAAGGGCCATTGAGGAGGTTGAATCTGAAGCCCATTTTGATCTGGTCCTGATGGATATGCAAATGCCCGAAGTGGACGGACTGGAGGCAACCAGGAGAATCAAACAGCTCCGCCCGGATCTGCCGGTGGTTGCTACAACGGCTGATATCTACGATGAGAATGCACAGGCCTGTAAAGAGGCAGGATGCGATGCTTTCCTGGCAAAGCCTTTGCAGTTCAGGAAGATGTTTGAATTGATGCAGTCTTTTTTTGACCAGCAAGATTAGTGCAGTTATGGCACTTCCCTTACTCCTTTTCCTTCTAATCAGCTACGCCTACTCCTTGCTAATCCTGCTCTTCCATTTAGAGATTGAGAAGGAACCTGACAAGCCGGGCGATGAGGTGAAAAACCCCCAGCCACTGAGTGTCATTATTCCGGTCAGGAACGAGTCAGAGCATTTGCCCGGATTGTTGGATGACCTGGTGAAGCAGAGCTATCCCGGAGAGTTGTGGGAGGTTATATTTGTAGACGATCATTCGGAAGACGGATCGGTATCTGTTTTGGAGGCCCTGTTGCAGTCCCGGGTCCCGGAGGGTAGATATTTCTATGTTCTCTCCCTTCCAGCAGAAAAATCCGGGAAAAAGGCAGCTCTTTCCTTTGGCATCGATCACGCCAAACATAAACGCATTATCCAGGTGGATGCCGATTGTAACCTGGGTCCCCGCTTTTTAGCTTCCCATATATTCTTTCAAAACCAGCACCCATCTGACCTGACAGCTGGTTTGGTAAGCACAGGGAAGGGCAAGGGGAATTTCCTGGAGATTTTTGAGCGTCTGGATCTTTTATCACTGATAGGAGTTGCTGCAGGGTCATTCGGCGCGGGCCGGCCCATGATGTGCAGCGGGGCCAATCTCTCCTATTCCAGGGAACTTTACCAGGAGACCCGTTCTTTTGATCCGGAGCATACCATCCCTTCCGGGGATGATATGTTTTTGATGATCGGGGCCCGAAAGCTGGGCAGAAAACTCACATTTACTACAAACAGGGATTCGCTTGTACTTACCCGGCCGGCGAAAAATTTTCGGAGCCTTCTGGCACAACGGATTCGCTGGGGTTCTAAATCGCGCAGATACGGGATGATTGATATCCAGTTTCTGGCCATCCTGGTGAGCCTTACCAATCTCTCCGTTTTCCTTATGCCGCTCTGGATGATTATCTATACGGAATGGTGGCCCTGGTTAGCCGGAGCCCTGCTTTTTAAAACCCTGGCCGATTTTTTACTTCTACACAGGATTACCGGATTAACGGGACAACGGTCAGATCTTCGCCTTTTTATTCCGGTGACCCTATGCTATTATCCCTTCTTTCTGATCTCAGTGATCGGGGGGCTTCTGGGAAAATCTGAGTGGAAAAGATCTCTTAAGTGAACCTTTGGCGCTGCATGAGCCGGTAGCTGAAAAAGACAGCCAGGGAGGTATAAAGCAGTACCATAAGGATATTAAGCCATGCCGGAAGTCCCTCCGGCAGGATATCCATGGCCGACTCGTTGATGGGCTCAGAACTGTTCAGTTTCCTTTGGAAAATTTCAATCAGGTCGGGCAGGGGAGTCAGCTGGGTGGTAGTTCTCATAGGGAGATACCATCGCAGCTCCTGTTTGCGAAGAATCAGGAACAACACCGGATCAACAAACACCCTCAGGGCGATGAAAGTCAAAAGTGAAAGAGCGGTATTTTTTATCAGGAGAGCCACCAACAGCCCCAGGGACATATACGCAAAGGAGGAGAGCAGGTATCTGCCCAGGATCCAGGTATTCTCCATGGCTATCTTAAAGGTAAGCTTATAGCTGTAGATAAGTCCCAGCGTAAGTGAAGTGAGCCCCAGCAGCAGGGTGGCAAACAGGGCAAGTACCGCCACCAGCAATAACTTTTGCAGCAGCAGTTCGCTGCGACTTAGCCCGAAAATCAGCTGGGTTTTAAAAGTATGGTTGTTGAACTCCTTGGTGGTGATCATAATGACTATCAGTGCCAGCAATATATTATAGGGTTCGGTGACCCAGGTGAGAAATACCCACACGTCGGGAAAACGGAACAGGTCACTCAGGGAGATAACCGGGATCTCCTTATCCACGGCCGGATAGATAATCAAGCCCAGGGTAAATGCCAGGAGGTAGAGGCCCAGCGTAATCCGGAAAGGATTATAATTCAATAATTTGACCTGTTCGATATGTAGTAAGCGCCGCATCTATTTCTCCTCTTTTACCAGTTCAAGGAACTGTGATTCAAGGCTTCTTTTCCGGCTCAGCATATGATGAATTACCAGCTTGTTGGCAAATGCAAAAGCATTGACTTCGGCCGGACTAACTTTCTCGTTCAGGGTCAGGACCAGCAGCCCGTTCTCTGTTTCAAGCTCCTTTACCAGCGGGGTGTCCATCAGCTTCTCCCTGAGAATTTCGTTATTATCACAGGAGATCTCGATTATCTCATCTTCGGCCAGAAGCTCCTTTACCGGTCCGTTGGCCAGAAGTTCTCCTTTTTTCAGGATGGCCACGTGAGTACATATTTTTTCAACTTCACTCAGGATATGTGAGGCCAGGATTAGTGTCTTTCCCTCTTGCACCTGCTGGAGGACAATCTCCCGTACCTCAGCAATGCCTTCCGGATCCAATCCGTTGGTGGGTTCATCCAGGACAAGTACCCTGGGATCGCCCAGAAGTGCTGCTGCAATTCCAAGTCGCTGTTTCATTCCCAGGGATAGGGTAGAAAACCTGGATCTTTTTCTTTCAGCCAGCTGAGCAGTTTCCAGGACTCGATTGATATCCCTGTATGGCATCCCTTTGATATCGCAAATAATCTTCAGGTTTCTCTCCAGGTTCAGGTAGGGATAAAAATGAGGTGTTTCAATCAGAGATCCAATGTTTCTTCTTTGGCTTGCCTCCGGCTCTTTTCCGAACCAGAGGAAGGATCCGCGATCCTGCCGGATAATCCCTGTTACGATCGATAAGGTAGTGGTTTTCCCGCTTCCATTGGGGCCAAGAATGCCATAGGCCTGTCCTTCTGTGATCTGAAGATCCAGGTTCCTGATAGCTCTGACATTTTTATAGGATTTGGATAAACCCTGAATGGAAAGAATCTCCCTCATATTAGTTAGCAAGCTCGGAAAAGAATTTGATTCGAACAAGCCTTATCTCCTCCTCTGAGAAATACTCTTCTCCCAATTCAGCAAGAGCATCGTCGATGGACTCCGTCTCCGCTTCACGGAAATATTCAAAAATCTCTTCAAGTTTCTCATCATCCATGATCTCATTCAAATAATAATCGATGTTCAGTTTTGTGCCTGAACCTACAATGGCTTCAATCTCCTCAATCAAATCCATGAGGGAGAGACTTTTTGCATTGGCAATATCATCCAGACTTAACATGCGGTCGATGCTCTGAATGATATAGACTTTGACTCCCGATTTATTTACCACAGATTTGACCACCATATCCTGCGGACGGATGATATCTTTCTCTTCCACATATTCCTGGATCACCTCGGTAAAACCCTTGCCGTACTTTTTGGCTTTGCCTGTCCCAACGCCAACAATATTTTGTAGCTCATCTATCTTCACGGGATACTGAATGGCCATATCCTCCAGTGAAGGATCCTGAAATATGACGAATGGCGGAAGATTTAAATCCCTGGCCATCTTTTTCCTTAGATCCTTCAGGATATGTAGCAGCTCCTCATCTACTGCCCCGGTTCCACCGCCACCTGCAGACACACTTTCTTCAGGTGCTATATCAAAATCATGATCCTGTGTCAACATCATCGAATATGGCTTCTTAATAAACTCATGACCGGCTTCGGTCAGCCTCAAAAGTCCATAATTCTCAATATCCTTTGTTATAAATCCAGCTATCAGGGACTGCCTGAGTACGGCATTCCAGAACTTAACATCCTTCTCCTTTCCGGCACCAAAGTACTCGGAATGGTGATGATTGTAGGTCTTAACAGCACTATTGGCGATACCTGAAAGAACGTTTGCGATATGTTCAGATTTGAATTTTTCCTGAACTCCTAAAATAGCTTTCAAACTCAAAAGAATTTCTGTTTTTCCTTCAAATTTTTGTTTTGGATGTAAACAGTTGTCGCAATTGTCACAACCCTCCTCCATAAACTCGCCGAAGTAGTTGAGCAAGAGTTTGGGACGGCACACTGCCGATTCGGCATAAGCCACGGTCTCCAACAGCAGCTGTTTCCCGATTTCCTGCTCAGCCACCGGTTTTCCCTGCATAAATTTCTCCAGCTTCTGGATATCCTTGTAACGGTAGAATGCGATACACCTTCCTTCACCCCCGTCCCGGCCAGCCCTTCCCGTCTCCTGGTAATATCCCTCCAGGCTTTTGGGCATATCATAGTGAATGACGAAACGAACATCAGGCTTATCAATTCCCATCCCAAATGCAATGGTGGCTACAATGACATCTACCTCTTCCATCAGGAACTGATCCTGGTTTGAAGAACGGGTCTGAGCATCCATGCCGGCGTGATAGGGCAATGCTTTTATCCCATTCACCTTTAAAGTCTCAGCCAGTTCTTCCACTTTCTTGCGGGAGAGGCAATATATGATACCAGATTTGTTTTGGTTAGCCGTTATGAATTTGATGATCTCCTTGCTGGCATGGACCTTGGGCCTTATTTCATAGTAGAGATTATGGCGACGGAAGGAAGACTTAAACACTTTGGATCCAAGCATATCCAGGTTCTTTTGAATATCGTGCTGAACCTTTGGTGTGGCAGTGGCTGTAAGTGCAATAAGAGGTGCGGGGCCTATTTTATTGATGATGGGTCTTATTCTTCTGTATTCCGGCCTGAAGTCGTGTCCCCATTCAGAGATGCAATGGGCCTCGTCGATGGCATAAAAAGAGATATTTACCTTTTTCAGGAAATCGATGTTTTCCTCTTTGGTCAGACTTTCAGGAGCCACATAAAGCAGGCGGGTTCGTTTGTCCAGTACATCCTTCTTTACCTTTGCAATGGCGTTTTTTGTAAGAGAGGAATTGAGAAAATGAGCCACACCATCATCAAGACTGAAACTGCGCATGGCATCCACCTGGTTTTTCATTAGTGCAATAAGCGGGGAAATCACAATGGCTGTACCATTTTTTATAAGTGCAGGAAGCTGATAACAGAGTGATTTACCACCCCCTGTAGGCATCAACACAAAGGTGTCGTTGCCTGCAAGAACATTGCTGATAATATCCTCCTGGTTCCCTTTAAAACTATCAAATCCAAAATACTTCTTAAGGTTGAAGTGAAGTATCTCTCCAAAATTCTCCATTCTGCCTATTACTTCTGAAGGAAATTAAAGATAGTATAATTTGATCTCTGTTTCAAGGGGGTCAGTTTTTTTTTGTTACTTTGCACGTCCTTTATCCAGACTGAAAATGAGTAAGAAATCTGAAGGGGAAATGTCTTTCCTTGAGCACCTTGAGGTGATGCGATGGCATCTCCTGCGTTCCATAGCGGCGATCGTAATCCTGGCCCTGGTGGCTTTTGTATTTAAGGATATTGTATTTGATAAAATTATCCTGGCCCCCAAGGAACCGCCGTTTCCAACTAACCGCTGGTTATGTCAGCTGGGAGAGATTCTCGGGTTTGAGCGCATCTGTATTAACCAAGATCCATTTTCTCTTCAAACCGTGAAGATGGCGGAACAGTTCTCCATGCATATTATTGTCTCCCTGGTTGCGGGGATCGTGGTGGCTTTCCCCTACATTTTTTGGGAATTCTGGAGGTTTATTATCCCTGCACTCTATGATAAGGAGAGGAACACAGCCAGGGGTGCGGTTTTTTACACTTCACTGCTTTTCATCCTGGGTGTATTATTCGGATACTATATTATCTCACCCCTCTCGGTCAACTTCCTTGGTAATTACAAGGTCAGTGAAAGTGTCATAAGTGCTCCCACACTTCGATCCTATGTGCAGACCATTACCTCTGTGGTGCTGGCTGCCGGGCTTGTGTTCCAGCTGCCTATTCTAGTTTACTTTTTAAGTAAGGTAGGTCTGGTTACTCCTGACTTTCTGAAAAAATCCCGGAGGCACTCTCTGGTT
>Ga0209345_10006949_pt1 | contig 10126 bp, 8 predicted proteins | sample Cruoilmetagenom7_FD_187294 | JGI IMG/M metagenome (GOLD analysis project Ga0209345, IMG submission 187294) | Oil polluted marine microbial communities from Coal Oil Point, Santa Barbara, California, USA - Sample 7 (SPAdes) (version 2) | ecosystem: Environmental > Aquatic > Marine > Oil seeps ... | reverse complement strand
CTGAGCCAGTTCGGAAAACAAAAATTCGTTGCCCATTTGCTTGGCCGGATCCCCGGTACAGCGGGCATCTTCAAGAATACCAAAAGAGGTGCTCGCATATTTTAAAATCCGTACCATGGATCTGGCAATCTGATGGGCGCGTTCCTCATAGGTAACAGAGCAGCCGATCCACAGCAGATATTCTGTTTCTCCCTTTTTGAAAATTGGGACATCAAGATCTTTAGACCAGTCTTTGGGGCCGGCACCGGTTCCGAAAAATGGATGGCCCCTAAGTTCCAGACTGCTGTTGGCCTTGCCCATTAGTTCGGGAATTTCAGATCGCTCCATGACGAGATTCTGTCTGAGCTTCAGGATCGTTTTAGGCTGATTTATCAGGGCCGGGCATGCTTCCATGCAGGCGGCGCAGGTTGTACAGCAAAAGAGCGCTTCACTGGTCACTGCATCGATTAAAGAATCATCCTTCGTTTTACCGTCTTGTAAAAATTCACCCAGTGTAAGAATTACCCCCTTGGGGGATAACGGTTTACCGGTCTGTGCTGCAGGACAGACCTCATGGCATCGTCCGCACCACAGACAGGTGGAATAATCAAGTAAACGCTTACGTGTTAAATCTGTTAGTGTTGCAGCCCCCAGTGCAGGCATTTCTTCTGCGTTTTCATCCTCAAAAGAGGAAAAATCAATCACACCCATCTTTGTACCCGGCATTGGATTAGCCAGTGCAGCGTTTACCGGCACCAGCAGAATATGTACCAGGGGAGAATATGGAATATATGCCATAAAAACCATGGCAAGAAATCCATGACTCCACCACAGGTAACGATGCAAGGAGAGCGAAGCAAAAGATTCGCCTGATATTGCCGACAAAAAATTACCGATAAAAGAATAGGGGTCAATACTGGTACATGCAATCCTGGCGCTTTCCGTCATGAACCCCGTAATAATAACCACCCCAAGCAAAAACACGATGGGAATAAATCCTGCCCTTGGTTTTGGCACGGTTAGCCTTTCAGGAGGAAATAACAATCTTCTGATCAGGAAAAAAATAATGCCGCAAAGAACGGCAATCCCGGCAAAATCCAGTGTGAAAGACATAAACCATCGGTTAAATCCTCCGCGAAAAACAGGTATGCCGAAGAGCACATTAAGAAACAGCAGAACGGTCCCCGATAACAAAATAACCATTCCCCAAAACAGCGCCCCATGGGCCACTCCGGTGTAGATTTTTTTGTATATCCGGGAGCCTATGATTCCTTTTATGAGCAGTGGGTAAACATAAACCGGACCAATTTTTCCAGGCCTTTTTGATAAATCAGGATTAATTCTGACTTTGCCCTGGCAAATGCGTTTCCAATGTCCGTAGATGCCATAGGCAAAAATGATGACCATCAGCACCGCAAACGCATCAATGAGAATACCAAAGTCGATGTTCCAATAAGGTATTCGTTCCATTTAAGCTTCCTCTTTCAATGCTTCAACCAGCACAGGTATAATTTTTTTATAATCGCTGATAATTCCGAATCTCGCACGCTTGAAAATGTTGGCCTCTTCATCTTTATTGACAGCAACAACGCATTTGGCATTTGCAATTCCAGCCAGATGCTGGCTGGCTCCGGATATGCCCACTGCAAAATAAACACCGGGAGCAACTATTTTTCCCGTTTGTCCAATCTGCTGGGTTGGTTGTGCCCACCCTTCGTCAACAGCGCCTCTTGATGCACCAACAGCGCCATTGAAAAACTCGGCCAACTCCTGAAGCATGGAAAAGTTTTCAGAAGCGCCAATGCCTCTACCTCCGGAAACAATCACTTCAGCATCCTCAAGGGGAACTCCTTCAGTTTTCGCTTCCTTTTCGGAAATTAAGTCTACTTTCTTTTCAGTGAGCTCCATTGGTACTGATTCCGTAAATCCCTGCAATTCAGCCGCTTCAAAATATTTCCTTCGGATGGTCAGCACGACGGGCGTTTTTTTAAGCTTGTAGGTTGCCATCGCTTTCCCGCCGTACAATGGCCTTTCAACAACAAGATCCGGTTGGATTTCAATGACTTCTGAAACTATCGGTGCTGAAAGTCTGACGGAAAGCGGGGCAGCGATCCCGGCGCCGAGGGTTGAAGCGCTTAACAGGATGATTTCATAGCTCTTTTCCAATATCAATGAAGCAATATCCGAAATTAAATTGGCAGCTACGGTATCCTCCACCTGATATGCCGTACCAAACGATCCCGGGACTTTTCCGGCCCCCACAACAACAATATCCGGCTGATCACAAAATTTCCTGCTTACCGTTAACAATTCACCAAGCCGCTTTGGCTCGACAATTTCAATGATCAATGTTTTCATATATACCGTTCCTCCCTCAACCTTCTCAGCAAAAATTTAGCGGTTTCCGCCAAGTCATCTTCTGCTGGCAGGAATTCACAAACAGATTCCATTTTTGGAATTTTAAGCGAAATTTCATCGATAGTCATGGCATCGCTTTTTATTTCGGCAATTTTATCAACCGGCTTTTTTTTCGCCGCAAAAATTGATCTCACTATTGGAATTCGGGGGACATTTTCCGGAACACTGGTGATTGATAATACAGCTTTGCCGCCAAATTCAAGCTCACGGATCCCGCTCTCCGTGTTCTGAATAACTTTCCACAGATTGTTTTCATGCTCAATTTGGGCGACCTGAGGGATAAAAGCAAATCCTAGCATCTCGGCCAATATGCCATGAACCACACCTCTGTCCATATCTGCCGACTGCTGGCCGGCCAATATCAGGTCTACATTTCCCAAACTGTCCAAAGCCATTTTAAGATTCGCCGCAATAATTGAGGGATCATCCGAATTCCCTGTAATTAACTGAATACTATCTCCTCCCATGGCCACTGCTTTTCGCAAAACCGGAATATCATCCGTATTGCCATATGATACAATGGTAAGAGCCGCCGAATATTTTTCTTTCAGTTGCACGCCCGATTCGACTGCATTTTCATCGTAGAGTCCCATCATCCGCTTATAACGCTCATGGGCGCGATTATTTGTCAACTCAAAGTCGCCAGCCGGAACTTCATAATCCGGGACAACTTTTGCCAATACAGCAATATGCATTGCAAAACCTCCTTTTTAGAAAAGGGTAAAGCGAATTAGCCGCTCCATTATTTTCCCTTATATTCCGGCGCTCGCTTTTCTGCGAAGGCCTGAAAACCTTCCTTGCGATCTTCGGTATCACGCAGAACACCCCACAGCAAATGGGCAAAAGAAAGAGCTTGATCCAACGGCATGTCTATCCCCATAACAGCCGCCTGCTTAGCGGCCTTGACGCTCAATGGCGCATTGCCGGCGATCTTTTCAGCATACTTTTTTGCCAGGTCCATCAACCCGTCCGGTTCAACGATATCACTTATCAGACCAATCCTGTGTGCTTCCTGAGCGTCAATCAACTCACCGGTTAAAAGCATTTTCATGGCAACTGCTTGTGGAATAGCTCGCGGTAAGCACTGGGTCCCATTAATCCCGGCCAGGCTTGCTACCTTGACCTCTGTCAATCCAAACTTACAGTTTGAGCTTGCTATCCTCAAATCACAGGCCATGGCCATTTCAAGACCACCTCCGACGGCAAAACCGTTAATTGCGGCAATGATGGGCTTCCACATTTTCATGTTGGGAATAATCGGCATCCCATCTCTCAAATAGATTGCGGCCATGCACTCTTCAGGTGGCGGTGTTTTTTTCATGTCATTACCAGTGCAAAAAGACTTCTGGCCGGCGCCTGTCAACACCGACACGCGAATATCGGGATTATTTTTAACTTCCTGCCAGATCTCGGTCAACTGGACCATAGACTCCGGATCCAGTGCATTCATAGCTTCAGGTCTGTTCAGTGTGATATAAGCAACATGTCCATCTTTTTTAAAATCTACCATTTTATTTCCTCCCTGATTTTAAATAATAATTACAAAAATATGGCATCCAACATTTTCAAATCCTAATCTGATTTCCTGGCCTGTCGATTGATGTTTATGGCATAACATTTTGATTATGCCATAAAATAATCTTCATCGTGGATCTTCGACTTGATTTTGAGCTAAAATCCTCATTAATCATCAGACACATTTCTATACGCTTACAAGCTTCTGTTGAATTCAATTTACATAGCGATACGAGTTCTGAATTTATGCCTCTTTTTCCAACAGAAACGGGTTGTACGTTTTTTTCTGTTTGAGCAGCATTCTTGCTATTGTCCAGCGATGAATTTCGGAAGGGCCTTCTAAAATCCGGAACGATCTGACCATTCGAGCGACATATTCAATTCCCAATTCATGTGAAAGACCAAGGCCCCCGTGGAGCTGAATCGCTCTATCCGCCACTCTGGTTAGCATTTCGGTTGCCGCAACTTTAATGGATGATCCCTCGAACCGCAGATCCTTGTATCCCTGATCGGACTTCCAGGCTGCGTAATAAAGAGGCCAGCGAACGCTTTCCAGTTCAATTGTTGAGTCCGCAATCCACTGTTGGACCATTTGGCGCTCTGCAAGTGGCTTTCCCCATGTAATTCGGGTATTGGCCTGATCGATCATCATCTGAATCAATCTTTCTGCCATTCCGGTACACTTTGACGCAACTTCTATTCTGCGCACTCCGAAGCGATTCTGTAGTGGTATGAAGGCCTGACCGATTTCGCCAAGCACGGCATCATCTCCGACTTCAACATCTTCAAGGACAAGGTCCCATGTCGGCATGGCGCAGATAACCGGGATTTCACGGCCGACTCGCACGCCCGGTGTTTCCCGATTGATAAGAAATGCCGTAAATTTATTCCTGGACGACGCCTCCTTATCCGTGACGGCAATCAGTATGAAAAAGACCGAAGGATAGTCGCATTTGCTGATCCAGGTCTTTGTGCCGTTAATCACCCACTTGTCGCCCTTGCGGACTGCTGTTGTTTTTAAACCGCTGACATCGGAACCGGCGCCCGGTTCAGAACACGCCATGGCTGAATCGATCTCAGCGTTACAATAGGGTTCAAAGAATTTATCCCTCTGGCTTTCCGAACAACAATCATTCAAGTAATAAAGATTGGGTGCATCGGGCGGCAACGTAAACCCGTGAGGGGAAAATCCGACCAAAGATTTTGACAACTCCTCCACAACCAGCGTCTTGGCCATCATCCCCAGGCCCTGTCCACCGAACTTCTCTTCAACTTCCAGCCCCCAAAAACCGAGTTCTTTTGTTTTTTGCAGTAGTCGGTCATGGTCTTCCTGGGGAATCAGAGGACCCGGTTCGGTCCACAGAGATAATTCCCGGTCAAGAAGAACTTTATCCAGGGGCATCACATCCCGTTTTACAAATTCTGCCATCGACTCTTTAAGCATCATGTACTCTTCAGATACTGAAAAATCCATCTTCGATCTCCTCTTTCAACTTTTATTTATTGCAGTAACGAACGTCTCGGAAATTCTACAACTTAATGAAATAATGGAATGATGTAAATTCGTCTTCTACCGAATTAAAGGGTATAAATCGTGAAATTGCACTACATAGACCACATAATATCAAGGATAAATAGCAAAGCCCCGCTTCAAACGGAGGTTTTGGGCGAAGCTTCACTATCTTTACAAAATGTAATAGTCGTCAAAATTTCTGAAACGGATCTTTTACGTACGAGATTGTCAGTTTTTGGAAAAAAGTACTTATTCTGATGGCTACCCGCTTTTGAGCCATTATTCATCCTGAAAAAAGGCTTCTGCCGGCGCACACATACAACACCTGTCCGGTAGTAAAACCGTTGTCGTCATCAGAGAAATAAAGCACTGCGTGCGCGATATCATCCACTTCACCCAATGTCGGCATAGGTTGTTTACTAAGCAGAAACTTTTTATTTTTTTCCGGTAGTGAATCCCACTGCGGCGTGTGAATAAGTCCGGGTGCAATACAGTTTACCGTAATGCCGTTTCTGCCCAGTTCGAGCGCCAGTGACCTCGTTATACCAACCATTCCCGATTTTGCGGCAGCATAAGGGGTTTGTCCGGCACCACCCAGCCACGCACGTGATGCAATGTTGATAATTCTGCCGTGTTTGTTGGGAACCATGTAATTATGCGCTGCACGGCAGCACAGAAAAGCCCCTTTCAGGTCGATATCAAGGGTAATATTCCAGTCTTCCTCAGTGAGTTTTCTCAATGGTCCCGATCGTTCCATCCCTGCATTATTGACCAGAATGTCAAGGCCGCCAAAAGCATCCACTGTTTCTTTAAACATGTTGTTAACAGCTGTTTCGTCGCTAATATCTGCTGTCTTCCCGATAACATCTAACCCCATCTTTTTATATTCTGCTACTGTTTCATCCACTTTTTCAGGAATAACATCATTGATGACGACTTTAGCGCCTTGCTCAGCCATCCTCAAAGCAGTTTGTTTCCCTATACCACTTCCCGATCCTGTTATCAGTACCACCCTGTTTTTAATGCTCATTTTTGTACCTCCAAATGATGAAAATTATAAAAATAAAATCTTTTAGCAAATGTTTTATTAAATTGAATCCTGAAAGATTGTCTATGCAAAATTTAGGTAGACATGGAACAAAATGTGCTTTTCCCACCGCATACAAACAGCGTCTGGCCGGTTATGCGTTTACCTTTCTCTGAAGCAAAAAAGCCCACAGCTCGGGCTATCTCTCCGGGTGTGCCAAGCCTTTTGACAGGCAACACCGAAGCCATCTTCTCTGCTTTATCTTCCGGGATATCTGGTCCGGCAATATCGCCTTTGGCCACACAGTTTACTGTGACAAGCTCTTTGGCCGCTTCAAGCGCCAGGGATCTTGTCAGGCCGAAGATAGCTGATTTTGTCGCCGAGTAATTCACTCTCTCCCCAGGGTACCCAAGGTATTCGAGGCTAGTTACGTTGACTATGCGGCCTTCCTTATTCTTGCGCATTTCAGGTAAAACCTCCCGGCAGAAATAAAACGTGGCGTTCAGATTTTCGTCAACGGATTTGTCCCAGCGATCATCAGACACTTCAGAGATTTCGAAACCTTCTGAATTGTCGACATTATTTACGAGAATATCGATTTTACCAAACTCCGACCTGATTTTATCAACCGCATCTTTGACCTCTCCAGATTTTGCGGGGTTCATTGCAATTCCTATTGCCTGCTTGCCCTTTTCCATGATTTTTTTAACGGTGCTGTCTACCTTCTCCTGATTGATGTCACAGACGGCCACCTTGGCGTCTCCGTCAGCAAAATCGATACTGATGGTTTCGCCGAGTTCACTTGTTCCGCCGACAATTACCGCTACTTTGTTTTCCACTCCGTCCATTCTACGTCCCTCCTCATTCTTTGTTTAGTTTTTGCTTCTGACATTTCACCCTCTTTTTTCATTCAAGACCGTTGTGTTTTTAGCGAGTTCTCATGTTAAAGATTTCGTAAAATACAACCGTCGATCTCAATGCTGTTATGATCCTTCGCTCATAAAATACATGCAGAGTTAAAAAATATTTCAAATGTTCCTTGAAAAGTGAAAAACAGTGCAGCGAAGGGTTTTATTCCGTAAAGAAAGCGTTCACCGTCGTCATTTTCACTGCTCTGCCATCTTTTGGGAGTAAGAAAACCCAAGGAATCGAAAATGTTAAGCTGACCCGGATTTTCTGCTTTAACCATGATTTCGCTCTTAACCCTCTGTAATTTTTGAGTTTCCGTATCATATGGATAGGGATTTGTTTTTTATGAAACCACCAATAATTAAATCTAACAAGACTACGATCACAACCAAAATTGAGTTACATTCAATTATGATATAACTGACTTGTCAACCCTTTTTTTATATTCCATGAAATTTTCTGAAAATTAGGATAACGGATAAGCAGAATCAGCACAAAGGGGCGCGAGCGGAGACTTTCAAAGCCTCGGAGAGTAATTTACAATTTGCTCCAGAGAAAATGCATGTTTGGTATTTACCGCTAAGCCTAAAAGATTAATAACCTGGCTTAATTCTTCCATCATATCAATAGCTGTTACCTTTTTTGAATTTAACCATCTTGTGGCCAAATGCGAAAACGTGCCGATAAAAAGATTAATAAAAATCCTGTTATTAATTTTCGAATGGAAAAAACCTTTTTCTTTACCCTCATCCAAAATGTCATTCAGGTAGCTGATATGTTCGAGAAATTCATTATATAAACCGCTGGATAGATATTTTCTGTTAAGTTTAATATCCCGCAGGTAGACCGTTAGGAATTTACCGTCCGATAGAAAAAAGAAAAAATAATAGTAAATGAAGCTTTTGAGTTTTATTAATGGATCTTCGCCTTCTATCACATTTTTAAAAAGAGCGTCCTGAGTTGCGACATATTCCTTCGGAATGCTGAAAAGCAGATCATTTTTATTTTTATAATATTCATAAATTGTTCCCTCTGATACACCGGCACGTTTAGCGATTTCCGCCACAGTGGCTTTATAGAAGCCTTTTTCGGCAAAAATAGTTTTGGCGGCCAATATAATTCTTTCCGCCTTGTTCTTTTTATTATCGGAGTGATTTGATGTGTTTACTCTTTTTACAATCATGTTGAGAATTAATGCCATGATGGTGTCAAAATCAGGTAGTGTTTTCCGGGGCTCCATAGGTCCAAGACAGCTAATGGATTCTTCATCCAGCAATCCAAAAAACATGTCCCGGAGTATGTATACATTCAAATCTTCGTGGAAAAAATGCTCTTGAATGCCTTGTATGAGAATGTCCGTTAAATTTTTTGTGTATTCTCTCAGGGATTGATATGCAGCATGCATGTAGAAACTATCGTACGCCCGGCTTTCAATCAGCAAATTTTTTATGATTCGAACATCTTTAGTGTGCGTATCATTCAGAGAAAGATGGAACCATATCATTTTACCCAGTTTTGAAATGGGTCCCACAATCCCTTTAAAATGATAATGTAATTTTCGATTCATGGCTTTTAATTCTCGATCAACCACACAAAAAATCAGATCCTCCCTATTTTTGAAGTAGTGGTAGATAATTGAATCAGCAACGTCTGCTTTTTTAGCTATTTCAGAGATCCTGGAATCCCTCAGGCCTTTTTTGATGATGACCTCCCGGGCTGATTGGATAATGGTCTCTTTCTTGTTGCTATTGTTCATGAAGTTTTTCCTGAATAATCAATTCCGATATCCATATTATAATTATCGTTCATCAGATGGTCTTGTGAAAAGCCGAAAATCAGAATTATGGCCACAGTATACAATGCCTGTTTGTCTTAAATGACACAACATATTGTATCTAAAAATTTTACGGCAGACTTTTTAGAAGTTTATATACTTTGCCTTTGCCGCGTTCCGCAAACAAAACAAACAATGTTCAATTACAACAATAACTGAGAACTGTTCAATAAATTGCAGGCGTATTATAACGCGGCACACAAAAAGTCGCAGCGTATAGTCAATATCACCCTGAATTCACTGGTTTTTATTTACAACACTTAAAATTATATGCCATCGTTCCTGTGACCATAATTGCGTAACATAAGCTTACTAATATAAAACAGGCTTTAGGTCAATATATATTTATGGATGCCTTTGAGACGTTAGCAAAAGATATAAATATATAAATATCAATTTGTTATGTCTATATATCACAATTTTTTTAAAATACTCATCTTTTTTTTAAAAAAAAAGCTTGACACTAGATTTCCACAGAGTATTAGAATGGCACTCGGCAAATGTGAATAAAAAGTATGGTGTTCAATAAATGTGAATGAAAAAGTAGAGAATCATAAGAGGGAATCAGGTTTTATTTGTTTGATTCATCTTTTTACTTCAGATGACAGACTTATGATTTTAAGATAGAGGCTGTTCCATTGAGCAGAACAGGGAAGATTTATACCTGTGTGGATATTTATAGTAGGTGCGCCTGGATTCACCACGCCCTGCGAATGGGGATACGTGGATCTGCCGGACGGCATTAGAATTCCGACAACCTTTGAGGGGGAGATTAAAAGCTTTCACATAGGAGATGAAGTGGAAGTAATTGCTGCGTCGCTCAATATCAGGACCTTTTGATTGCGGTCCTGTTGATTCAACCGGTGATGAAATAACGGAGTTAGCTTCAGAAATAATTTACAAGCAGGCAGGAATAGGGCCGGAAGATATT
>Ga0209345_10006947_pt1 | contig 10129 bp, 5 predicted proteins | sample Cruoilmetagenom7_FD_187294 | JGI IMG/M metagenome (GOLD analysis project Ga0209345, IMG submission 187294) | Oil polluted marine microbial communities from Coal Oil Point, Santa Barbara, California, USA - Sample 7 (SPAdes) (version 2) | ecosystem: Environmental > Aquatic > Marine > Oil seeps ... | reverse complement strand
GAAAACCACCAGGTCGCTGTCTATAGATTGCCTGCTATCTGAAACGACTGGTGAGATCGTTACTGTACTGTCACCGATTTCCACTGCGCGATGGCGAACATAGATCGAGAATTCGCCCTGTGACAACTGCTGAAGCGCGGGATCGTTTTGAAGCGCCGTTTCGACCTTCGGCCCCATTGAAGGGTAGTTGGAGATCAGGTTCACCTTCAAGCCCGCTTTCGAGAGATGGAGGGCGGTTCCGATCGCTTCATAGTGGCCCAACGCATCGATGACGGTCGCTGCCTTGTGGCCGGACAGATCAACCCCTCCGGTCAGAACGTCGATGCTGGAATAGACATGCGGGAGATTTATGCCAACAATTGGTTCCCCCGGATTCGATGCCTGAACGCCGTCCATTCGCGGGAAAGAGCCCGTGGCAACAATCAGATTATCGTATTGCATGTCAGAAAGGTCATCATCGTCAACGAACGTATTGAGATGGATATCCACCCCAATCTTGAAAAGCTGTTCTTCAAGCCAGGTGGCTATGTCCCGAATACCCGCCCTGCCCGGGGAGCGGCTCGCCACGTTCAGCATCCCACCCAGATCCTTTGAAGCTTCCATCAGCGTCACCTTGTGGCCCCGCTGCGCTGCCGTCAAGGCGGCCTGCATCCCGGCCGGCCCACCGCCGACAACCAGAACGCGACGTTTCTCAGGCGGTGGGGAGGCCCACTTTTCTGCCATACGTCGTTCGAAACCGGTCGCTGGATTAACGGTGCAGCGCAAATGCTCAAAGCCGCCCCGCAGCGTACGACCCACGCAGGCCTGGTTGCACGCGATGCAGGGTCTGACGTCCAGCGACCTTCCATCCTGGCTTTTCGCGACGATCTCTGGATCTGCAATCAGCGCCCGGGTCATTCCGACCAGGTCGGCATCCCCGTCTCGAATAATCTGGTCGGCCTCTTCAAGCGTGCGAATACGGCCCGTTACAATGCTAGGCATCGTGCTCGGCCGGGAAATTGGTACGCTGGTGGGAAGCTCGTACCCTGCCGGCTCATGCATCCCGCCAATCATCTTCGGGAATGAATTGTAGTTTCCAAGGGAGACGTTGACGTAGTCTACCTGGCCGGACGCTTCGACCATCTCCATGAGCTCAAGGCTCTGATCGACATCGACCCCGCCAACTGTAAGATCGGGGCTCAACCTGATCCCGACAGGGAAATCGGGGCCTACTTCGTCCCGCGTTGATTTCAGGACGTCGAACAGGAACCGCGCCCTGTTTTCCATCGGCCCGCCATAATCATCAGTGCGGAGATTGGAGTTGAGAGAAAGGAATTGCTGAATAAGATATCCGTGGGCGGCATGAATCTCTACGCCCTCAATGCCTGAGCGCTTGCATATCCCGGCGGCGCGACCATAGGCGCCAGCCACCTCGTCGATCATTCCCTTTGTCATGGGAATAGGCACATCGCCGCCGATCGGATTGGGCATATCGGATGGAGCCCACGCCGGGCTTTCATCCAAAGCCCGACCGCTGTTGCCGGAATGCCAAAGCTGCTGGAACACCCGCATGCCGGTTGGCGCGATTGCTGCCATCAATCTTTCGTAACCGCCGGGAAGATCGGGATCATCGGAGTTCAGCCGCCCCGTGGCCGACCGATGCACCGCGAGGACTTCGAGGATTGTCAGTCCCACGCCACCTTCTGCCCGCGCCATGTGATAGGCGATGAAATCCTCTGTTATCTTGCCGAGCCCCAGATTCGTCCCGTGTGCAGTGCGCACCACGCGATTCTTGATTTCGGTCTTGTTGATGGTGATCGGCGTAAGCGAGGCGTGAGAAGTCATGCTGCGGGTCCCTCAAGCGGTCGCATTGGCTATACGGACAAGCGCCTTGCCGGTGGTATCACCGTTCAAGACAGCGAGAAGGGCCTCGACAGACCGCTCCAGCCCGTCGAAGACTGTTTCTTCCCAGACGATTTCGTCAGCCCGAAGCATATTGACGAGATCCCCCAGGAACTCTGGCTTTCGCGGGGCATTCTGCGAGGCGGTAAACCCTCTGAGGGTGAGACCCTTTTCGATTACCCCGAAGAAATTCTTGGGGCCGATGCGGTAGTTGGGCTCGTTGTAAAGTGCGATTGCGCCGCACAGCGCGATCTTCCCGAACTTCTTCATGTTGTCTATCGCCGCTTCCAGGTGATCTCCGCCAACATTGTCGAAATATTTATCCAGTCCGTCAGGCGCGATTTCAGACAGACGCTCGCTCAGGTTGCTCGTCCGGTAATTGATAAAGTGATCTAGCCCCAGACTGCTTTCCAGGAACTGCCGTTTTTCTTCCGAACCGGCGGAACCGATGACTATCCCGCCTTTGCGTTTGATCAGCTGAATGGCGAGCATCCCCACCGAACCGCCTGCAGCCGAAACGTAGACCAACTCTCCTGGGCTGACGTCCAGGATGTTGACGCCAGAATAAGCCGTCATCCCCGAACGGCCGAGAACCCCCAGGTGCCACTGCAGGGGCACATCGGCTAGCGCCACCTTCTCGACAGCCGATGCCGGCGAAACATAATAGTCTCTCCACCCGTTCACCTGGCTGACGACCTGGTCGCCTACTGCAATGTCCGGGGAACTGGACTGTTCCACCACACCGCAGGCGCCGCCATGAAGGGTCGAACCGGGCGGCAACGGCATGTGGGCGCCGGAATACTCGCTCATGTAAAGGCGCATGTATGGATCGACAGACATCCATTCGTTGCGAACCAGAATGTCTCCATCCGCCAGCTCCGGCAACTGGGTTTCCTTGATCTCGAAGTCAGAAGGCTTCGGATCACCGGCAGGGCGTGATTTTAGAATAACTTCCCGGGCAATCATGCGCTGATTTCCTCTACGGAGTTGCGAAGAATGCGATAGTCACCGCTCATGCTGTCATCGTGGATCACTTCGGCAACCGCGTCGGCAATGTCGGAGGGTTTCCATATCTGCTTTCCGACCATTGCCGAAGCCAGCCAAGGCGGAATCTCTTCTCCTCCCCCGGCTTTCTCCAGAATCGCCGTGTTGGTGATGCCGGGGCAGACCGCGTTGACCCGGATGCCGTGAGTTTCCTCAAGATCCTTGCAAGACTGGGTGAACATGATCACCGCCGCCTTGGTGGTTGAGTACGGCGCGTTGGTCAGGTTCGGATTGAACGAAGCAGTCGAAGCGATGTTAACGATCGCCCCGCCGGATTTCATGTGCTGGCTTGCCAGCACTGTCGAAACCATCATCGAGAGCAGATTGATTTCGACCATTTGCCGCAAACGCTTGATTGGCAGGTCGGGAAAGAGATAGCCGGTAACGATACCCGCGTTATTCACCAGAATGTCGACCTGGCCGAACTTCTCCAGGCAAAGCCGGAACAGCTCCTCGATGTCTGCTTCCTTGCTGACATCTGCGACGGCGCAGCAAACCTTGTCGGCAGGAAAATTCGAATCGCCCTCGATATTGGTCTTGAGACCTTCGCCATCAATGTCAGCAGCTATAATTCCAACCGCGCCGCCCTCGATCAAACGATTGACAGTCGCCAGTCCAATTCCCGCTGCCGCCCCGGTGACGATCGCAACTTTGCCTTTAATCTCCATTTCTGACCTTTCGGATGATTCCATTAATTGCCAAGTTCATGGGGGACCGTCGCAGAGCGCTCATGAAACCGCCCCTTCGTTGATTCTCCATGCTGCACGATTGCCTTCGAGGATGGCCTGGCGGATGTAGCGTGGCGCGCGGGCATCGCCAACCGCTTCGGCTTTCAGACTCTTCGCCTGAAGCGCGACGGATAGCTCATTATTCGAGACCCGGGCTGTGACAGGAACCAGCCCGCCGCAGCTCAACGTCTGGTCGCTTCTTCCATCAAGAAAACCCAAACATATTTCTGCGCCGTCGAACGAAACCAGTTTGGCATTATAGACGACTTCCAGCAGGCCGGTCTGATGCATCCGTGCCAAAGCCGGTTCGCCCATGTTCGAATTGTGAAGCATGGGTGCGAAACTCGGCCAGGAAGTCGCAAATACCACCTTCTGCCCGTTCTCGATCAACAGTTCTGCAATGCCGATGGCCTCGTAATGGCCGAGATCGTCGAACACGACCATCGGTTCGGAAGTGCGAGACGGAACGCTCGCAAGTACGTCAATTGATGTGAAGGTGCGCCGCGATCCCTCTCCCTTCAGATCGAAAGTAGTGCCGGGGCTTCGCGACTGGACGACCGTGTCACGCGGGAGCGAGCCGGTCGCAACGACGATATGGTCGTAATCATCCCACAGCGCGTCATCCTCATCGACGAAGGTGCTGAGACTGACATCAACCCCTGCTCGATAGATTTCCTCTTCCAGCCAGTGGATGATATCCGAAATACCAGCATGGCGGGGGCATTTTCGCGCCAGGGAGATCATTCCACCCAAGCTGGGCTGCGCTTCAACGAGGCTGACCTTGTGACCCGCTGTTGCGGCAACGCGCGCTGCCTCAAGACCTGCCGGCCCACCTCCGACAACCAGCACAGACTGCGGGCTGGAGGTCTTCGCGATCTTGTTGTCATCGAACCTGGATTCCTGGCCGATTGCCGCGTTCACGGAACAGGTGAGGTTATGCTGGGGCGACATGATGGTCTGGACGCACTGGTTCAAACCAATGCACGGACGAACGCGATCAGACTGCCCGTCGAGTGACTTTTGCACCAGCTCAGGGTCGGCAATGTGGGCGCGCGTCATGCCGACCATATCGATGGTGCCGTCCGAAATGATTTGCTCCGCTTCATCCAGCGTGCGCACTCGTCCGCATGCAAGCACGGGCACCGTTGCGGCAGCGGCCGTTTTCTCGATTGCAGGCAGCATGTATCCGGGAGGCTCATGCATCGCCCCGATTACTTTCTGGAAGTTGAGGAATCCCCCGAACGACAAATTGAAGAAATCGACCAGCCCGGTCGATTGAAGGGCCGCCACGACTTCGGCATTTTCCGCATCGTTCAACCCGTTCTCGACGCCTTCAGTGCTCAGGCGAACCCCCAGAGCGAGATCCGGCCCGATCGCTTCGCGTACCGCCTTGACGATTTCCAGCGGGTAGGCGAGCCGACGTTCGAAACTTCCCCCGTAACGATCGTCGCGCCGATTGGTGAGAGGACTGAGAAATTGCTGGAGAAGAAACCCGTGACCCATGTGGATCTCGACACCGTCAAGGGTGCCCTGACGGCAGCGGGTGGCCGCCGCAACAAATCCGTCCCTGATCGCTGCAGCGTCCTCATCGTTGATTTGCTGGGGAACTGTTCCACGAAGCGGCGAGGCAATCGCGCTTGGAGCGAGCGGAGGAGTGCCATCCAGGGGATTGGCCCAGGCTCCGCCATGCCAGAGCTGCTGGACGACGGCCATACCGTGCGGCGCAACGGCCTCTTTCAAGGTGCGGTAGCCATCGATGATTTCATCGCTAAGGCCGTTCAGCCGCCCGGGGCTTGAAGGGTGGACCGTCACGATCTCCAGAATGGAAAGCGAGACTCCACCTTTGGCGCGAAGCACGTGGTACTCGATCAACTCTTCGCTTGTAATACCGTTGAAGGCACCGGTCAGCCCGGTTCCGTGCGCAGTTCTTACAACGCGGTTCTTAAGGCTCATTGGCCCAACCTTTATGGGTTGCAGAACCTTCATCTGTACCCCTCTCCCCCCATGCTTTTTTCGGCGTGTTCTTTTGTGCCGTATACTTAGCGGTGTGATCGGGGACCGCTGTCTCCAGCGATCATCCCGACCAAAGCGCTTGTTCTTCTTTCGCCTCTTTTCGTCAGCTTGGAATGCGGCGATCCAGTTCCCGGTGAAAGTGCTTGATACGCTTTTCAAGGCCGCCGAGAATAAGTCCGTCAAATGCTCGCGACTTCATGCCCTGCTGGACTTCGGGCAGCAGCTCGGTGTCCTGGATAAGCACTGGGCCAAGCTCGTCGTCGATATAAGGGACATAATTTGTCTCTGGCCGGTCATTACCACTGAGGTCAGTTCCGGGAGGCACGCCGATGTAGCCTGTAAGGTCGATCGGGGATTCCTCCATAGGGTGAACCATGCCAAGGGTATGAAACTTAAATTCATCCGGGTTATCGCGCACAGGCAAGACCTGAAGCATGAACATTGTTTCCACTTCCATCGAAAGGATGATGTTGGGGAAGAGGAAGTAAAAAAGCTGACCGTCGGCAATCTTCGCATAGTCAACGCCGACGTGTTCGGCACGTTTGCGATTGTGCTCGGACAGAACGCGCTGCGAGTCAGCGAAAGTTCCTTCAAAATTCTCTGGCGTCAGATCGAGGCCGTTGCGCAATAGATTGACCCACATCAGGTCCGGGATCGGACCGTCCGGCGCGCCTTCAAGCGTTCTGACGCGGCCCAGTGTCCTGCAATGCCCGTTGGGATAGAAGTTGAACTGGTGCGCATGGTCAAAAGCACGCGGAATCTGGCTGTGAACCCAATGTACGTGGTAGGATTCGTTGAAGTTGTCCACGCCGGTCTTCCAGTTCACCGGCCAGTAGTTGACCATATCCTTGACGATAACCATCTTTTCAGGACTGTAACCTTCGAACTGCTCGACCAGCGGCCCCAGGAATTCTGTCAGCGGTTCGGCATCGTCGTTCATGTTGATAAAGGTGAAACCACCCCAGCGTTCGCAACGAACCTCTTTCAAGCCCTTCAGATTGCAGATCTGGTTGGGATCGAAATGTTCGCGGTACGTAATCTCGTCGAGTTCGCCGTCAATCCGGAATTTCCACCCGTGATAGGCACACTTGAACCCGGAGCTGAGGTGGCCTCGTTCCTCGAACACAAGACGATTCCCCCGATGGGGGCAAAGGTTATAAAATGCCTTGATGCTATCTTCGTCTTCGCCGGTGCGGATGATGACGATAGATTCGGTCAGCAGGTCGAAGCGGATGAAATCGCCAGGATGCTCAAGATCCGAGACCCGTCCCGCAACCAACCATGTCTTCGTCCAGAGATGCTCCCATTCCTTCTCCATGTATTCCTTGGTGTAGTAGCGCTCGGGCGAAATGAGGAGTTCATCGCTGGGTTGAGGTTGCGCGTCACTTTCGAACTGCAACTCGTCATCGCTGTAAATCTCGCTCTTTGAAACAGCGTCCATTTGAATTCTCCCAAATCAGTTATTCTTGTCAGGCTGCTCTTGTCAGACCGTCCTTGTCAGCGGGTTTCCCAACGAAGGGGAAGGGCATCAAATCCGCTCAGAACGTCCGGCGTCGAAATCGTGGGCTCTCCATCGAGTTCGAAATCGGGTATCCGCTTGATGAATTCCTCCATTGCAACCTTCAATTCGAGCCGCGCCAGAGATGAGCCAAGACAAACATGAATCCCGTTTCCAAACGCTAGATTACGGCGCAGATCCTTCATGTCCCGCGATATGTCGAATTCGAGAGGGCGATCCCAGACAGACGGATCGACATTCCCCGCGGCCCACAAGAGCGCCACTTTCGTATCGGGCTGCAAGGTAAACGGACCCAGATCGACTTCTTCGTTGTTCGTCCGAAACAGACCGTGAACTGGCGCATCAACCCTGAGGCTTTCCTCAACAGCGGCCGCCGCAAGGCTAGGATCTTCCGCCAGTTTGCGGCGCTGTTCGGGATGGACCGCAAGGCGGTACATCAGATTTGACATGACCGTCGTGGTGGTCGTGCTTCCGGCCCCAAGCAGGAAGCAGCAAAAACCCAGGATCTTGTTTTCCGGCAACTTCGTGCCGTTGAAGTCCGCACTGACGAGTCTTGTGATCAGGTTCTCATCCGGATCGGCCTCTCCGCGCTCGATCCGTGCCGTCCAGTCCTTGAGCCGAGGCACAAAGTAATCAACCATCTGCTGATGGCCATGCAGAGCATCCTCGTACTTCTCTTTATCGGTAGGATCGATGATCGTTGCACTCGTGCCACGAACGACCCAATCACGAAATCCTTCGTTTTCAGCATCTTCGTAGTCCAGCCCAAGCAATTCGCAGATCACAAACAACGGCAGGGGAACCGAGTACTCCGCGTGAATATCGCATGATCCCTTTGCAATGAAATCGTCAATGCGATCCCCGCAAAATTTCCGGATGCCGTCTTCCAACGCCTGGATATATGGGCCAGCGAAGGCCTTTCTTACGATCTGAACCTGCCAGTCGTGCTCCGGGGGATCGACATTGACAAGGGCCCTTGCCTCGTCGGGCGAGTAGTAGCGCAATCCGGGGCCCCACTTGCTCGACCACATATCGGTATCGCGGCATGTCTTTACGATTTCGTCGTAGCCCGCGATGGCGTAGTAATCGACCTTCTCACCCTTCGCATAGGGACAGCCACTCTTGTGGATGTCCGCAAAGGTTCCCTTCGGATTTTTCTGAAAATCCTGGTCAAAGAAGTCTATTGAGTTTTCGCCGTCCGCACCGGCAGGCTGCGGCTCTTCGCCAGCAGTCGAAGCATCGACCATATCAAAAACCTATCCCATAAGCTGCGCGTCCGGTCTGCAGGCATTTTTTCGATGCCTCTGCCGAATCGCCGTGTTTTTTAGCACCCGATCCGACTTAGGTCGGTGTTTTTGACTGTTTTGACAAGGCAATTAAACGAGCCGGGTAGACGCATTTTCTGTCCGCGCGCCTTCCTTTCGAACAACGCGCACCGGCTCACGGACGGTAAGTGCCAGTAACTTTGTGAATACTTGAAAACCGGATGACATTACCCGGCCATGTGCCGCAGCAAAGGGCAATCCCGAAACACTCAGAAAAGATACATTGCGCCGTCTGCCCCGCCCCGTTGTTGAGGGCCTGATCCTCGATACGCCAGTTCGCGAAGACGGGCTGCTTGTGCTGACAGCATCAGCCTGCCCGTATCCGCAAAGGCAACGAGATAAAGCCTCACAATCAGGTCCGCCTTTGGCAAAGTCCCCGGAAGCCGGGGAAAAAGCGCCCCGAAAGTCAAGTTTTGCAATGCAATATTCGGCAGTTAGGTTGTCTGGTGCGCGACGCAGTCCGGAGCGGATTGGTCTCACGTCTGATATTCCCTGCTATGCAGGAAAAGTGCAGGGAACAATGCACTGCCGCGCAGAACGTGGATGGCGAATTTACGTGGGGCTGGCCGGAAGGTCGATCGCCGAGGGCCATCTCCTATAACACGGTTCTCACCCCTGCCGAGCGCCGCTTATGGGCTCGATGAACTTAAAAAACGCGTCAGGTTGCGTTTAATCACGCTCGATATAATTTCAGGATCCATCAACCCGCTTTCAGCATCGATCAGCTGTGTTACACGAAGGTATTTGCGCATGACATCAGCATCTTCGGCCGCTGCCATGCGAATTTCGTCATAGAACCAGGACAGGAATCCTTCCTGCACCGTTTTTTCCAAAGGTTCCTCAAGATATTTCTCGTCACCTTGGCGAACCAGTCTCCACGGCGTTTCAAAAGCTTTCGTGGCGGCGGAGAAATATTCTTGAGTAAGAATATCTTTCGCCTCTGGCGCACACCTTGCAAGCACTTTGTCGAGCTCGTTAGCTTCGAGCAAAGCGACAGTCATTCCTTGTCCAAATGTAGGGTTGGGACTACAAAAAGCATCGCCTATTACGAAAAGACCGGCAGGAAGACGCGGCATCTTCTCGTACATTCTCCGGAGAGATCCGCCAAAAGTGAACCGGCTGACACCTGACACCGGTTCCATTTGAGATATAGCTTCCATAATCGTCGACGTCATCGAGGGGGGGCAATTGACAGCCTCAATGAACTGCAGGAACTCTGCCTCACTCCCGCCGGGATAGTTACCGGCATATCCATACGTGTTGACGATCCATTGCCCATCTTCAACAGGCAGGATAGCCGCCCCAGTCGGTCTTTGCGGCCCAGTTGGAGCTATTACCATTCCCAACCAATCGAAACTGTTCCCCGGTTTCAATTTATATGTTCGACTTGCGTATCCAACACCAACTCCGATATTTAGAGATGGAACTGTTCCATATCCCAACTTTTCAAGTAGTTTTGGAGTACGCGATCCACGTCCACTTGCATCGACCACGAGATCAGCAGCAAGGTCATAAGTTTCTTTTTGATCCCGGGATCGAATTGAGACTGCCTCTATCTCACCGCCATCAGACGAGATCAGATAATCGACAACCCTCGATCCTTCGAGAAAGGTGATGCT
>Ga0209345_10006946_pt1 | contig 10129 bp, 10 predicted proteins | sample Cruoilmetagenom7_FD_187294 | JGI IMG/M metagenome (GOLD analysis project Ga0209345, IMG submission 187294) | Oil polluted marine microbial communities from Coal Oil Point, Santa Barbara, California, USA - Sample 7 (SPAdes) (version 2) | ecosystem: Environmental > Aquatic > Marine > Oil seeps ... | reverse complement strand
TCCCTGTACCAAGATTTGTACCAAGATCGGAAATCGTCCGATCAGCAGGGATCATCATGCAATCAATAAAAACAACGCCTTAGAGGCGGAGTTCCGTCTTGCCAAAGGTAGGATGGCGGAGACGAAGTCCGCCGAAATACCCACCGAGTGCATCCAGAGGGGTCTACCGTTAACCTTTTATATCAATGGTTTGCGCAAATATTCTTCCACATGGGTCTTGATAAATCCCCCTACAGCCGCCCATATTGCGTGGGTAGAACTGTGGGTAGAGGATTGCCGTCATGTCGAAGAAGATCACCAAGCTTGAGGTAGACGCGTTCAACACGCGCGGTCGGCTGCGCGTTTCCGAAGGGCTTTACCTACAGGTTTCGAAGTGGGGCACCAAATCGTTCGAATTCAGGTTCACGCTTGACGGTCGAACCCGCAGCATGGGGCTTGGCCAATATCCGAAAGTGTCGTTGGCAGACGCACGGGCCAAGGTGAAACTTCTAGCCGCCGACGTTGAAAAGGGCGTAGACCCGATAGAGGAACGCCAATCTAAACGGCGCAAGAATACCACAGCCGAAAAGCCCATGACGTTTGCCGAAGCTGCGCTGGCCTATATCGACGCAAAGGTTGACGTAGACGAAGGCGGGTTCAAGAACCCGAAGCATCGCCAACAATGGCGCAATACGATTGAGACGTACGCCAACCCGATTATCGGCAACGTACCCGTCGCAAATGTGAACACCGATTTTGTCTTGCGCGTGCTTCAACAGGAAACTACGGCCAAAGGCAAAGCTGGGCCGCTGTGGAACCTTAAGACTGAAACAGCGTCGCGCCTTCGGGGTCGTATCGAAAAGGTCTTGTCGTGGGCCGCGTTTCGCGGGCTTCGCGCCAAAGGCGATAATCCGGCAAGGTGGAAAGGGCATCTTGAGACCGAACTTGTTGCACGCAAAGACTTGCGCAAACCGAAGCATCACGCGGCCTTGCCGTACACCGAAGTTGGCGCATTCATGGCGGGCCTACGTGAGCGCGAAGGCGTTGCAGCGCGGGCATTGGAATACAGCATTCTAACCGCCGCCCGGTCTGGCGAAGTGCGCGGCGCGACTTGGGATGAAATCGACCTTGAAGCGAAAGTGTGGACTATCGACGGTTCGCGTATGAAGGCAGGTAAAGAACACCGCGTCGCATTGTGTGACGAAGCCGTAGCCCTGCTAGAAGCCCTGCCACGTGAAGAAGGCAATCCGTTGGTATTCATAGGAACGGCGAAGACGGGCGGGCTTTCTGAAAACGCTATGAACAATGTGCTTCGCAGCATGGATCGCAGCGAACTTACCCAACATGGGTTCCGGTCTACGTTCCGCGATTGGGCGGGCGAAACGACGGCACACCCGCGCGAAGTGATCGAACACGCCCTTGCCCACAGCCTCAAAGACAAGGCCGAAGCGGCCTACGCACGCGGAACCCTAATGGCGAAGCGGGCGCGGCTCATGGCCGATTGGGGCAAGTATTGCGCCGTAGATCGCAGCAAGATTGAAGACGGGGGCGTTGTGTCCATTCGGAGCGCAGTATGACCAAGCGTGATCCATCCCAATTCACAATTGATGCCGACGTGCCCTTGGGGCCTGTGGGCACAAGAGGGCGAACCAAACGACTTGCCGAACTAGACGCGCAAGCCGCCAAGGAAGTTCTTGCTGGCGCTGATCTGCGCGCAGTAGCCGAAGCTTTTGCACCGAAGTATGCAATAGGTTGCTTCGGAGAGTGGTCCGCAGAACAGCGCGAAGAAAAGGTGCGTTCGGTCTACAAGCGTTTGCGCGATTTTATCGCCGGACTTTCAGAAGAAGCCAAGCAAGCCATTGTATTATCGTAGACTTTTTCGCCCTGTGACTTGAGCCGCTTTCTACGGCTAGGTCGTTCCTAATGCATCCGCCCGGACTAAAAGGAACTGACCAATGCAAAGCGCCGCCATCGCCCCCGACACACCCGCGCACCACTCATTCGCCCGCCTGCCCGGCGTGATCGACCAATCCGGCTTGAGCCGCAGTTCGATCTACGACTTAGTGCAGCGCGGCCTATTCCCGCCCCCGATTAAGGCCGGACCCAAGCTAGCCCTATGGGTCCGCTCTGAAATCTCCGCTTGGTGCGCAGCGCAGATCGCGGGCAAGTCCGAAGACGAAATCAAAGCTTTGATCGCGTCCATGATCGAAGCCCGCAAGAACGCAGCCTAAGCATTCGACGGATGCACAGTCCGTCGAATCCGCCGCAAAACACCAATAAATCAATGCGCTAGTTTGCGGTCGTGAAAATGGCCGGGGCTACCCACGCACCTACCCATAGGCCACATCAAAATGACCGCAGCCGCACTACAGAACATACCCGACGACCTGCGGTCGTATCCACAATGGATATGCCACGACGCAGCAAAGCGCCCAATCAATCCCCACACAGGCCAGCTTGCCGACGTGTCAGACGCAGCGACTTGGAGCGCTTTCGATCACGCGTGCGCAGCCTGTGACGCTGGAATGGGTGTGGGAATAGGGTTCGTATTCACAAACGCAGACCCATTCGTAGGGATCGACTTGGACGTGATCGAAGGTGCGGGACCGTCAGGAGGTCAGCAACGTATTTTCGCAGCCTTCAAAACCTACACTGAACAATCGCCGTCCGGGCGCGGCTTGCACATCATTGCGAAGGGTCACGTTGCCGAAGGCGGGGTGCGCAACAGTGGTTTGGGCGTTGAGGTCTATTCGTCGGGCCGTTACTTCACGTTTACCGGAAACGTCGTGCGTGCCGATCCGATTGCAGATTGCCAGTCGCTTGTTGACGCGCTGTGCGACGAAATCAGGCCACGTTCGGACGCCGTATCAGACGAAATGCCTGACCCCAGCCCAGCCCCACACTTGGCCGACAAAGAACTAGAAGCCCGTATCAAGGAAGGCTCTGCAAACCGGCGTAACTACGAAGGTGAAGTGTCGAATTGGTCGGACGCATATTTCGCGTTGATCTGCGCGGCCTGTCTGTTTTCCAGCGACGAAGCCCAAGTACGCCGTGTCGTCATGGCAAGCCCCCTTGTCCAGCACTCCCCGCCGAAAGGACGTGAGACACGCCAACAAAAGGCCGAACGCCTGTGGGCGCGGGAATACCCCAGAGCCGCCCAACGGGGCGCTGTGGAGCGACAGGAACGGGCGCTGGGGGTAGATCATGGTCGACAGATCGCCCAGACCCTCTTGACCGGCTGGAACGCCCAGAGCGGCACCGCACAGCACCCCCGGTTCCGCGTGCAGCACGTGTCCGATATCGAAGCCCGCGAACCTGATTTCATAGTTGGCGACTTGATCGAAGCGCGTAGCTGCGTCGTCGTTTTTGGTGCGCCCGGTTCAGGCAAGTCGTTTGTGACACTGGACGTCGCCGCTTGCATCGCCACGGGCCGGGACTTTCACAGCAAGGAAGTACAACAGGGCTGTGCAGTCTATGTCGCGGGCGAAGGCGGGGCGGGTATCAAGCGGCGGCTACAGGCTTGGAGCACCCACACGGGCGAAGCACTGGACAAGAGTAAGCCGCTATTCATCATTCAATCGCCAATCGAAATGCTTAACGCACTGGACGTATCCGCAGCGTGCGACGCCATTGCCGAAGTAACTGGCGAATACGGTATCAAAATGATCGTACTGGACACACTCGCAAGGAATTTCGGAGACGGCGACGAAAACAGCACGGGCGATATGAACCGCTTTGTATCGGCTGTGGGCAGAATGATTGAGCGTTTCGGCTGCACGGTCGTCGTGGTTCACCACAGCGGGCACGGCGATAACTCACGCGGTCGCGGGTCCAGCGCGTTGCGGGCCGCAGCGGACGCCGAATTCCGGGTCGAAAAAGAACACAGCACCGTCACCCTTACCCATACCAAGGCAAAGGACGCGCCCGAAAGCGACCCAATCCGTTTCAGCTTGGAAAGCGTCGAACTTGGCACCCGCGCAAACGGCGAACCGTTCACGTCTGCGGTGTTGATCGAACGCGAAGCCCTGACAGTGAAGACCACAAAGCTTAGTCCATCACAGCAACGTGCAATGAAGGCATACGAAGACGCGGCCAAAGAACATGGGCAGTTTGCCGACGACGGATCGTTTGTAGGCGTACACCGCAACGATTGGCGCAACGCATTCTATCGCATCGCCACGCAGGACAACGACGACAGCAAAAGCAAGGCTTTCCGGCGCGCTTGCACCGATCTTGTTCAAGTTGGCGAATTGGACGTAGCCGACGACGTATTCCGGTACGTAGGCACCTTCGCTTGGGTGAAAAATCAGACGGTTACGGCCACCCGGACAGCCGGACAGGACACGGACATTACCGGACATGTCCAACCGGCGAGACCGTGAGTTACCCGGACGGACAGGACACACCCCTTTAGGGGGTGTCCAAATGTCCGGCACGGTCGGGGTTCAAGTTGACCAAGAAAATGCACTTTGGAAAACAAGGGAATTAAGCCATGCGTACACTCATAGAGTTCAAGGAAATTTCACCACACGGGCAACCGAAAGGTCAGATCGTTATCAATATTGATGCAATCATACATATCCGTGAATTAACAATCCTTGGCCAAATCAAAGGGTGCAGGGTCACAACCAAAGAACTTTCAATAGATAGCATCGCAGCGGAGACATACGCCGCAACAGCCTCGTATTCCGACTGCGTTTTAGTTGCCGGAAGCATTAAGGATTTCTATGCTCGGATTGAAGCAGCCCAAGCCCCTGTGGGAACTTCCATCAAGTAGAGGATGCGCTGGGTACACCAATGCCAAGCAAAAACACAAACCGGATTTTCATTCTATAACTTGTCCGAGTTCGTCTAACTTCGCCTCGCTTAACGATTGCGTTTGACGGGAAGAACCCGCTCGCGTTTTAACTGGCAATAAGAGGCCGTTAGCGGGTCAATTCTGGCGGATAAAGGCGATGGAAAACACAACCACTCAAGCCCCGACAGGCGAAGCCCCCCACCCTCAAGCAAAGACGCCCCGTCGGGTGCGGGTCAAATTAGATACCGTGACTGACGCCCGAAAGGAAATGTCGAAGCTGTATCGCGAAGCCCGCGCCGGAAAGATTGACATTGCCGACGCTTCCAAATTGGCAAACATTCTCATGCTTATTGGCAGGATGATCGAAGGCAGCGATTTTGAGCGACGGCTTGACGCCCTTGAAGCCGCAGAACGACCATGACGCGCACAGGGTTGTCACGTTTGGCTAAGCTGGAAGCCCAGCGCCGCCCAACTCAAACGCAACGAAGCCGTGTGGCCCGTTTCTCTACGGACGGCGTGTTGTTGGGTGATCTACCCAAAAGCCCCTTCATGGCCGTTACAGATCACGGCACAGATGAAGAATGGGAACAATGCCTAGCGGCACAGCAACGGGCTTTAGTTTCACTAAACCACGCCCAATAGCGGGGCTTATTAGAGCGTGCATTTCACCAAGCGCATGGCGATAAGATACGCGGGCTTGTAGATTTCATTGTGGGTTTCATTTGGCGTGATCTGCCCATGAAACAAGGCGTTCCGAAGTCCGTAGATTACGTCGATCAATGCGGAAAAGTTCTTTTCGGCGTCGTCGATAAAATGCATGTCGCCGTACGTCAGCATCCTTTGCGCCCCATGCTCAGCCAAAACATTGATGACGGTCCGTGGTGCAACGGCTTCGAACAGCCCAAGCAGCAATGCGCGTTGTTGATCCTGTAGAGCGCGAAAAGTTGGGTCGTCTTCAAGGGCGCGTCGATCATGTGTGGGCAATGTAAGTGCAAACGCCGGAACGGTTCGTGACGCAGAAATTTCTAGGTGAACTTCGGGCTTTGCGGGGTAGTTCCGCCTACACCGAAAGTCCCTTCGCCACTTGGTTTTCTGCTCGTCGTTGTTGGGGTTTGCGCCAATATCCACCGTTTCGAAGCAGACACGGCCTTTGCGTCCCTCGATAATGCATTCCTGCAATCGCCGATGAAGTTCGCCGATCTGCAACCGGAAATCCTGCGCATCTGAACTATCGTCCTGCCAGTCCGCATTGGCGTCACGCGCGACACGTAAATTCCTTGATATCATTGGCAATGTCTTGTTTTTTACGACGTTGCCTTCGGTTTTGACTTTATCCAACAAAGCGCGGTCGGACAGGTCGCCGAATGTGTCTGTCATCCAAGCGTTGAAGGGTATCCAAGCCTTGATGAACTGACTGAACCAATCGACTTCGGCTTGGTCACGCCAGCGTTTCAGATTGTCCCCTAGTCCCGGCATCACACAGCCCCCATTTTATCGAGATAGGCCAGCGCAGCTGCCTCACTGTCTTCAATGGCGATTTCGACCGCCCGCTTTGATGCGTTTAGCAGGCTGTGGGCACGGGCACGGGCCGCACGTCCTTCCTGCACAGCCGCCACCACAGCCTTTTCTGTGGCATCGTCCACCGACGGCAAAGGCAAACCAAGAATTTCGGCTTCTGAAATTGCTGGGTACATGCTTGCGCTGGCAAGAAGGTCCATCAACTCGCAAATAATAGGAAGACGCAAGAAGGTCAGAAGCAATTCAGGCTGAATGCCAGTCGGCTCAAGAACGACGAAGCCGGATGAACACACATACCCGTCTTGGTCAGGGTCAATTTGAGCGCTGAGGCGTCGGATGGGGCGCACAGTGGATGTAATGATATCGTCGGGACGCACAAACCATGTGGCCCGGCTCGGCGCGTCTTCTGCGGCGACACTGCTACTGCCCGTTGTCCCTGTACCGTCAAGATCGCCAATTTCTATATAGTTAAAGTCGCCGTGCTTGCTGGCCTTGTACTTTTCCCGCCGCGACTTTGCGACGGTTGCTACAGTTGTGCCATCGGTCGCTAGGTGGTCGATCAACTGCTGAATGCGCGGCGCGAAAAATTGTGCGTCTAACCGACCCGATGCGAACGCATCAATCGATGATGCGACATAGGTTAGCGGTTCTGGCGGCGTCCAATTGGCAAGGCCAAGCTTCGACAATAGCGCTGTATTCGCTTCATGCCCTTTGCTCGCTGCAATCCTTCGTTCAGCTAAAGCTTCCTCCACTGTTCTTGCTATCATCGCCTGCAAGCCGTGACTAGCCTTGGGAACCGGAACCGATCGGACCTTCTCAAGTGACATACCTTGCTGAACCATACCCGACGAGTTTCGGACGATATGGTCCTGCCCGAATTGGCAGTTCAAATATGCCAAAACATATTGCGGTTGATAGTCGCTATCTTCATTGAATGAGATACGCGCAACGTCTTGGTCGATGATCGCAGGAAGTGCTTCTTCCGTGACCAATGCGCACTTTCCAACGGTTCCGCGCGTCGAAAGAATTACGTCGTCGACTTCCAAAATGGAACGACGGTTTTTTTCCACAACCCAATCGGCGACGGTGTCGGCACCTTTACGTTCTGCGAACCAGCCCGCAGCACATTTCGCGGTTAACATTGCAAAGTCGGCATCTTCATCGACTTCGTGGTAGCCGTGGGGGCCATCGGTGACGAAAGCCATACTTCGGATGTCGTGTAATTCGCATTTTGAAAGTGCGCTGTCTTCGCGCAAGTAGCGCTTTTTGAAGTATTCCGCGTCGATACGCAGGTCATCAGTGACCACGGACTTAGGAACGACTGCTGCTTCCAGCCCCCCCAACAACGCCTGCAATTTGGCGTCGTCGTGAGGGCCTAGAGAAAAAAACTTAGGCCCTCTTTCTTGGCGAATTCTATGAAGGCTTCCGAGACCCCGTCTTGGGTCTTGCCTTCGTGGTTGAATAGGTCGTGATCTACGATGAAGTGCCCGTGGTCATCGCGCTTGTTGGTGCCGTCCGGGTTCTTGACGTAGACCTTTTCACCTCGGTTGTTGACGCTTTCGACCTGCTGCGTTGCGAAGAAGATATTGTAATCTTCTTCCATTGGGCAAAGCGGCCCTGCGTCGGCGTCGTCATTCCATTTCTGGACGAGCAGCACGCTTGTCTTGGTGCCTGTGTGGGGTTTGAACGTGTTCGGATGCAGCCCCACAACCGCAAGAATGCGGCACTGTTCCATAATAAATTTGCGCACCCTTTGGTCGCTTGAATTATTGAAACGACCTTGGGGCAAAACCACAGCCATACGCCCGCCCGGTTTCAAGAAATCTAAGTTGCGTTCGATAAATAGAAGGTCACGGCCTACGGAACTCTCGTACTTCCCGTTGTCTTTCTGCGCGATGACATATGGGGCGAGCATGTCGGTTTGTTTGATATCGCCTGCGAAGGGCGGGTTCGCCATAACCACGTCGAAGTTGAAGCGGCGGAAATCGCCACGCTTCTTCGCACGCAGCTTTTTCAGCTTCGTCCAGCCCGGCCCGTACGTTTCTTGCCATTCGTCTTGCTTGGTGGATTCTTCCCATTTCTGCCAATCAAGCGTGTTCATATGCAGGACGTTGGTTTGCCCATCGCCTGCAATGAGGTTCAGGCAGCGCGACACACGCACGCTCTTTTCGTCGAAGTCCAGCGCGAAGACCTTGTTCGACACGTAGTCTAGGCAGCGCTGTGGCTTGCGCTCTGCGGTGAAAAGGTTCGACCGGGGTAAGCCCAAATCTTCTAGGATTTCTCCCCACACATGGAACATGGAATGGACCGTGAAGCCCGCAGACCCACAGGCTGTATCAATGACGGTTTCGGGTTCCTGTGGGTTCAGCATTTTTACGCACATGTCGATAACCCAACGTGGCGTGAAGTATTGACCCTTTTCGCCCTTGGCCGATTTAGAAACTAGGTATTCAAACGCGTCATCTACGACGTCTAGGTTCGAATTGAAAAGTTTCCATTCTTCTAGTGAACCCACGCACACTTGAAGATGGTCCGGCGAAAGCTTGATGCGTTCATCGTCGGAAAAGACGCCCGGCCATTCATCCTTGGCTGCATCGAACAGATTTTGGATATTCTCTTTCAGCTTTGACGCCGTATTGCTGTTGCGAAACCGCAAATACGGATAACGGCCTTGGTGGCAGGACATTTCATCATACAGCTTCGTGAAGACGAGCTTGAAGACTTCTTCAAACACGTCAACGCCAGCATTTGCTAGAACTTCGTCCTCAAGGTCTACGATCTTTTCCCGCAACGCCTTGTTGCCCGCCGACGACAAGGCCCGTTCGTTCTCTTTGTCTTCCAGCGTCTTGAGCGTCCAAGGCTCATTGATGATATCTTCGATATCCTGCGTTGCTGTGGGCAAGTGGGGGATTTCTTGCAGGTAATTTGGGTTCTTGCGGTTCCAGATTTTGCTATCTGGTCCGTTACTCCAAAGCGCCAATGGTGCGCCCGTCGCGTGCGTGTATGAACGAAGTTGTTCTTTGCCGTCCTTCGCTTTTCCTTGCTTAATCTCAGCTACGACGTACGGAACAGTTGGGCGATGTGCATCGAAGATAACGATATCGGCTCGCTTTGAACTATCGCGCCCAAAGGTGATTGGGTATTCGACCGCCAATCGTTCCAGCGGGTAGCCATATTTCGCTTGCAGCGTATGAAGCCAAAACTGACGCACGCATTCTTCGGGCTTGGCGAGAATGTCCTTCTTACGGACAGGGCACTTGAAGTAGACCCGTTCATTCTTTTCAATGAGAAGTGCGTCAAGCGCTGCAATCTCTACGCTGGAAAGTGACTTCAACCACGGGCCAATATCATGCCCGCCAAACACTGCAATAATACTGTTCATCTACGCCCGACCCTCATTTTTGTTTGTTTTACCCATTAGTTGCATAACCCGTCTTGCGAGTGAAGCATCAATACAATATTACGTGGGTAGGTCGTGGGTAGAATGCCCGCGCATCGACTTTATCCAATAAAATCAATGTGTGATGGCGGAGACGAAGGGATTCGAACCCTCGAGACGGTTTCCCGCCTACTCCCTTAGCAGGGGAGCGCCTTCGACCACTCGGCCACATCTCCACTTGCGGCAATACCCGCGAACGCCTTGGGGACACAAGAGCAAAACCGCGATTTTTTTAACGGAAGCTGCTGCATGGTGGGTGTGCCACTGAGTTCACACGCGTTCACCTTCTCTTGAGACTTGGTTTCTATGTTTGCACTAACTGCGTTTACTTCTACATTCGGGGTCGGATTTACGCGCCTGCACTCGGGCACGTTCAATAGATCGAGGAAAACAAC
>Ga0209345_10006945_pt1 | contig 10134 bp, 10 predicted proteins | sample Cruoilmetagenom7_FD_187294 | JGI IMG/M metagenome (GOLD analysis project Ga0209345, IMG submission 187294) | Oil polluted marine microbial communities from Coal Oil Point, Santa Barbara, California, USA - Sample 7 (SPAdes) (version 2) | ecosystem: Environmental > Aquatic > Marine > Oil seeps ... | reverse complement strand
AGATACCGAGGCCATTATAATTTCTGCAAATAAGAATCCGGCTATCCTTCAGACGCTTCCATACTTTTCCCACCGGCGTTTTGCGCGGGTTCCAAAACGATACGGGCAAGCACATATTGAAAGACCCAAAAGCGGGAATTCTATCAAGAAGGTGCCTTTATCGTGATAGAATTCTTTGAAGTAATGTTCCGCGCCCTTACCGGCATGAAACTCACCAGCTCGACCCTGATTTTCTTGCTGGTGATTTTTGCGCTTGGTTGGCTTTATGGAAAACTCACACGCCGCATTGGATTTATTAAAGGCTTTTTTGCCCTGATATTTGGGATTGTGGTTTACGCTTTTCTTGCCGCTTCAAACTGGCTGATAATCCTGATTTTCGTTGCTGGTGTTTTGGTGAATCACGGTCCCTTTGTGTATGGGATTTTACTTTGGGCGCAAAGCCTGGGAGATATAGCATACGCTATGCAGTATCAGCAGGCTTTCGAAGATATCCGACAAAAAGAAGATGATCTCGAGGAAGAGCTTCGCCAACGCCGCGCTGAGGCATATCGCCAGCGTGAGGCTGATAGCGAGACACAGAAGCGCTGGAAGGCTGAAACTCAGCAATCCAGCGGCGATAAAAACCGCCGAGATTGGACGGGCGGGGCAAATGGTTCAGAAAGTTCAGACGGAGGACAAAAACAGGGTTCCCATAGACAGAAGCAGGAAGCACCAAAGCGGTCAACACCACCAGGGAACAGCCTTCGGGCCAAATACCTTAGTATTCTTGACCTACAACCTGGTCGCGACTATTCGCGGGTGGAAATTAAGAAAGCGTACCGTAAAAAGGCAAAAGAAACGCACCCTGACGGGGGCGGATCAGCGGCTGCGTTTATTGAGATTCAGAAGGCTTATGAACGACTAATATAAATGTGTAATTGTGATTTGCAGCCATAGGGCGAGAACGAAAGCAACCAAACTACTGAGTATTGAAAAGTAATGTAAATTCGTATAAACTCCGATCTTTGTGTTTAAATCAATGGTAGAAAGACTAATATGGACAGGTATAGAATAAACGAGCAATTTCCTGCTATTCCAGCTTATGCAAGAAATGATATCTATAGGCAGTTCATACCAGTTTTTAACACAATATTTTCCGCAGAATCTTTGGCAGTTGAGCATAAAGATGGAGATGCCGGATATGTACGAAACAGAGAAGTAGAGGAAAATCTTAGAACTTTTCTTAACTCACCGGTTAACCATATCAATTTAGTTGTCGGAGAAACGGGTATTGGGAAAAGTACTTATTTGCGGAAAATTTTTACAGCTGATCAAAATCCAACTATATCAAAAAATGAGTTGTTCATACCGTACTTTCTAAATGGTCGAACCGTTACTACAGAAAACTATCGTGAAGTTTTTGTTAAGCAGATAAGAGCGGCCTATAACTTATGTAGAAAAGAGTTTCCGGCAGAGCTAAAAACCTTCGATTATGAAGAAATATATAGTTTTATTAATGAGCACAATTCGGGTCTGCTCGAAGTGGGTGACTTTTTTGATGATCTTTCGCCGAAAGAGGTATTAGCTCTACTCAAGCAAGATGACCCTTATGCATTTTATGCTGAAATGCTGAAATACGTATCACATAAGACCACAATTAAAACAGTTATGGTTATTGTTGATGACGTCGAAGCAATTGAAGACACCAAGACACAGAATTTATTCGTTCATCAAGTGTGTAGATTTCACAAATGCTTGAAAAATGTTGGAGAAAGAAAGTTTAATGGGATAACCATTATTTCTATTCGTCCGTTCACTGTAAAGCTGCTTAAAAACACTAATTGGTTCAGGGCATACACATCCAATAATGACCTAAACATTCCGAAACCAGCGGCTTTGGCGCGGATTTTCTTAGCTCGTTTTGACTATGTTTTGAACAAACATCACGGCGAGCATTATAAGGACAAAGAGCGGTTTGAGAATGCCCGTGAAATACTAGAACGCGTTTTTTATAAGTTTGAAACTGACCTTTTGAGCTATGTCAGCATTTTGTGCAATTACAATATTCGAGAAGCAATAAAGCTAACCGGTAGGGTTATTTCAAATCGCAGGTTTGTTCAGGGGAACGTTGCTGTGCGTGAGCAGTTTACTATTCAATTGGACCAGTTTATCTTCAACGATGGAAATATTGTGAAGAGTATTGCCTTTGATCAAGACGATGTATTTTTTGATCACAGAGGAAGTTTATTTAATATACTTAAAAATGAAGCGAAACCAGAAACAGACTTAATTATTTGTTACATATGCAAATACTTTTTTACCAGATCATCCAAAACTTGGGAAAACCTTGAATTTGTTAAGTATAAACGGTTTCTAAAAGATATTGAAATTCTTAAAGCAGAAAGTAAGTATCTGGAATATTGTATCAACTATCTTATTGATGAAGGTGTGTTAGAACTTGAAACAGTATTAAACGGCAATCAATCCACTAAATATATATACGCTAAACCAAAACTTTTTGGTGTTTTTAAGTTGTTAAAACACAATTCAGTTTTGATTGATGCCTTTAGGGACGACACATACGTCCATCCGAAGGACTTAACAATTGGTGGAGAAATTCAGCCAATATTACGAATTAATGGTAGTTCCGGCAAAGCCTTAGGTACTCTTAAGTTTTGGGAATCACTTATCGAAAGTGAGAAATCCCTAATCATGCGGGTTAACCCTAAGGATTCTCCAGATTTCAAAAGAAAATTTGGTGATACTCTGGTGTGTAGAAAAATAGCTTCGGGGATTTCAAAGACCTTATCGAACGCGGAAATACACCATAAAAATGCATACAATAGAGTGGAAAAAAAACTGCAAGATGTTGAAAAGCTGTATTAAAATCACCTGGAAATGGAGCCGTATTAAGCACATAGTATCCAGCAAAATTTCAAATGCTTTTATCGCAATATTTGTTCTTGGGACAGTTATTCGAATGGATAATATTGTTTCAAATATTGGACTAAGCTTTACGGAAAACAATTATTTCATAAATATTTTTTTCCCTAACAAAATGGTACTATCGTCGATTGAAATTGCCTATATTGGCTCGATTTTTCATTTTGTTGCATTCCTAGTCTATGTTTTAAGTTCTCCAAGAACCGTAGATATTTCACTCACTCGTTCTGACTATGTAATGAGAAGCGCAGGTAATATCCACACAAGAAACGTTTCACACTGGACTAACGAAATTAACCGACAGGTAGATGAAAATGAAATCACTTTAACCCCTGAGGTTGAGCGGATACTGAATAGATACAAAGAACACGTAACAGCTACCTTAGCTTCGGGTGAAGAAGTGAAATTTGACAATGAATTTGATACGGCTATTATTTCAATACTTCAGTGCAGATATGAATCCGAAAATAACAGTAAGTTGCGGCGGCGAGCTGTAATTACTTGTTTTATGCTCGTCTCATTTGGGCTCGGCGGTCTATCAACAATCGGCACAATTATAGAAAACTTAATTATTATTTTATGAATACTATATGAGAAATGTCTTTAAAAATAGACAAAAAAATAGACAAAATTCGCGACCTAAACATTTCGGAGAAGGCAAAAATTGAAGTTTTGCGCGATTGTATTATGGATCTTCTATGAGATGCCGAATTTGATGTCGTAAATTTTGATGCAAAATTTTAGAGGTTCAGCGCGCTCAAAACCCGTTCATTAAATTCTGGAGTCACCGGCGTATATCTATCTCCGTCACCCTCAATTCTATTGCGAACAATCCCCTGAGCCGTGGTGCCGCTCTGGTCATAGACCTCTAAATCCGCGCCGAGCTGAGCCAAGCGCTCCACAACTTCCAGATTTTTATTGTCCGATGCGGCCAATAAAAGCGCTGTGTAGTCATTTGTTGTTTTACCTTCGAGCGGCAAACCGGCGATAATCAGGGCCTCTGCACTCTCTGGGTTCGGATTGAAAAGCGCCGCTACATGCAGAACGTTCAGATCCATCACATCGGCTTGCGCCGAAATATCAGCGCCCTGTCCTAGCAGAAATTCGATAACTTCAGGCGTGTTGTATGCGCTAGCGAACATCAGCGCCGTATAACCTTTTTCATTAGCTGCATTGATATCCATTCCGATATCCAGCAAGGCCTGAAGAATGCTTGTATCTGAACTGATTGCAGCATACAGCATGAGGGGGTTGCTATCATCCACCATGAGTTTCACGAAATCCCGCTGAGCCCCAAGGTTCACACCCGTAAAAGTCTGGGTCAGAAATTCATCGGGATGATCGGTTATATATCGAGGCGAGACAGAATTAAGCTCTTCCACCGTTTCTGACCGGATACCTTCAATTTGACGCAGAGTCCGAGCTTTCAAAAGTTTCGCCTGCATCCGCTCTTCAGCTTGAGCGAGACGCTCTTCTTCTGCCCGAGCTTCCGCCACAACTACCCTTGCCTCTTCAGCAATTCGCGCTTCTTCTCGTCTTACGGCTTCCTCTGCCCGTCTTTGTTCTTCAGCCGCACGTTCCGCCAGCCGTTCCGCCTCTTGTCGTTCTTGCAGAACCCTGATTTCAGCGTCCCTGGCCTGGCGCTCCTTGTCACGCTCGATACGGCGCTCTTCTGTCACGCGATCTTCTTCAACTTGGATAGCTTGTTGCGTCTTAAAATAACTGTAGAGATTATAACCAGCAAATAGGAAAACAACGCCGATAATTGCGGCGAACATCACTTTTTTATTTTTCACAGGGATTCCATTTCATTTTTAGATTCAAGTTCTTTTAGGGCCGCTTTCCGTTCCCTGTAGTTATTAAACGCCAGCACGGCAAAACTACCAGCAATGGTAATTCCCGCAGTGGTAGCACCGTCATAATCCACCTGGCTGACGATTTCCTTGGCACGGTCACCGCCGTCAATATATCCAAGAACGAATTCCACCATCGGATTGTTGAAAATGATCTTTTGCCCAAAATAGGACAGTAGATAAAGTGAGGACAGGGCAATGCCACCCCGAGCAAGGAAAGACGATTTTGAAACACGTTTCAGATATGCTTTCGCTCGAGCGTACTCGACATACAAAATCCCGACGACGATCCCAAGGGCTCCATATAACATTGAGGCACCATAAAAACCGATAAGCTCTGGCATACCGGCAATTTCTCGAAATGTTGAACCAATGATATAAGGCGCAATCAGAATAACCAACACCAATGCTTTGATCCGTAGCAGCCACATCAAGCCACCTGCAACCACGCACCAGACAATCGACGCATTCAGTATCAGAAACAAAATTCCTTGGTCTTCCAGCATTCAAGTTCTCTATTTCTTTTTCAACAATTCCGGTTCGAGAAACCAGGCGCCCTGCCCTATGAAATCTAGTTCACATCACTATTCCGACTTAATACTTCTCTAGCGGCAATAATATAGTTTTCAATTTATGGTGTTAGTTTGATCGGGGTGAACAAAATATTTAGGGCGGCCATTTCTTTTTCCAATTTACGCACATAAGCGGGCCAATCCGAAAACTCAAAAACTCCATAATACGACCCCAAATATTCATTGTTTTTTGCGGCTGGATTATTGGCGAATAGTTCACGATCAAACAAATATGCCTTTTCGCAAGCCTGATGTAACTTCGACAAGGTCACTTCCCGAGCTTTTTCTTGGGCTTTTTCAAAATTCATGTTATATTTCCTTATTGTTACTTATCTAGGTAAGCCCTTGGGACAATATCTATAGAAGGTCGCCTTGGATACCCCAAAGCGTTGCATTAAATCCTTTGGGCTCTCCCCTGCCCTATCCGCCGCTTGCAGTTCCGCAACCTGGCTTTCGGATAGCTTTGGCTTTCGCCCGAATTGCACACCTTTTTCCTTAGCACGTTGCATTCCTTCATTCCGGCGCTCATTTATCAAATCACGCTCAAATTCAGCGACCGCACCTAAAAGATGGAACGTCAGGCGACCTGTGGGCGTGGTTGTATCAATCTTCTGATCTAGGACCACCAAATCCGCCTTCTTACGTTCCAGGGTTGCTACAATGCTTTGAAGGTCAAACATCGAACGTGCAAGGCGGTCCAGCTTGGTTATTACAAGCACATCCCCTTCCCTACAGAATTCGAGCGCCGCTTTCACAGCTTCACGTTTGCCGGTAGATGCCCCAGATTTCTTTTCCTGGAAAATCTTTTCACAGCCATCGGCTTCAAGTTTTTCAATTTGGGTGTCGAGGCTTTGACCAAGTGACGACACGCGAGCATATCCAATTTTCATAGTCTCAAATATATCTTATAAATATGAGAAAGCAATATGAGACGAGTTTTGAGACGCATTAAATGAACGTTTCAAGCATGTCTCATATAGTATAGTTTATGAGACACGGCCGAAAATGCAAATACATCTTATTGTTGTTTCGGAAACCCCTGGCCCCGTGTTATGAGCGAAGCTCGATACTATTTCTTGCGAAATTGCCATTCCTGGATAATATTTTGGCAAGACCTCATTTTACGAATAAAAGAAGCACCCATGACCGACGCACAAAAACAGCGCTTAGAAACGCAACTTTGGAATATCGCAAACGAGCTGCGTGGAAAGATGGGAGCGGACGAATTTCGCGACTATATCCTGGGCTTCATTTTCTACAAATACCTATCTGAAAAACAGCATATTTTTGCCAACAAACTTCTCGAAACCGAGGACGTGAAAGACTACACCAACATTACCGGTGAAGAAGACATTGATGCAATTCGCGAAGAATCCTTGATTAAACTGGGGTATTTTTTACGCCCAAACGAACTCTTTGAAGCCATCACTATCCGAGGGAATGCCGACACCGAGGGAAAAAGTAATTTCATCCTGGAAGACCTGCAATCGATCCTTAACAGTATCGAGCAATCGACAATGGGAACCGAAAGCGAAGACGATTTCAATCAGCTCTTTGAAGATCTCGACCTTGGCAGCACAAAACTTGGCCGCAGCGTCGAAGCACGGAATACTTTAATCGCCAAAGTTCTCTCGCACCTGGATAAGATTGATTTCGCACTCGAAGATTCCGAATCCGATGTTCTAGGTGACGCTTACGAATACCTAATCGCACAATTCGCATCCGGTGCCGGTAAAAAGGCTGGAGAATTCTATACCCCACAACAGGTTTCGAAAATTCTTGCCAAAATTGTGACGCTTGATAAGTCGCGCATCAAATCTGCCTATGACCCCGCTTGTGGTTCGGGTTCATTACTTTTACGAATTTCTCGCGAAGCAGAAGTTGGCGAATTTTTCGGCCAAGAGCTCAATCGAACAACCTACAACCTCGCACGGATGAATATGATTTTGCACGATGTGCATTTCAGTCGTTTTGATATCAAACAAGAAGACACTCTCGAACACCCGCAACACCTCGACCATAGCTTTGATGTGGTGGTTGCCAATCCGCCGTTCTCAGCCAAGTGGAAAGGTAAAGAAAACCCGCTGAACGAAACCGACGACCGGTTTAGCCAGTATGGGGCCTTAGCACCGACCACCAAGGCCGACTTCGCCTTTGTGCAGCATATGATATACCAGTTAAACGACAGCGGTACTATGGCCGTGGTTCTACCGCATGGGGTGCTTTTCCGTGGCGCGGCCGAGGGAAAAATCCGCGAATATATTATCAAAGAACAAAACTATCTGGATGCAGTTATAGGTCTACCTGCAAACCTATTTTACGGAACCAGTATACCGGCCTGTATTCTTATCTTCAAAAAATGCCGTGTGCATGATGACAATATCCTGTTCATTGATTCCAGCCAGCATTTTGAGAAGGTAGGCAACCAAAACGCACTGAGCGACGCGCATGTGGCCAAGATTATCGAGACCTATGCGACACGCGAGAGCATCGACAAGTATTCCTATATCGCGCCACTAAGCGAGGTGGCCGAGAACGATTATAACCTCAACATCCCGCGCTATGTTGATACGTTTGAGGAGGAAGAGTCGGTTGATATTGTGGCCGTCGCAGCCGAGCTGCACGCGCTAGAGACTGCGATGCAGGACACCGACACCACCATCACCGAATTTTGTAAGGAGCTGGGCATTCCCAGCCCGTTTTAACCCATGAGCATGACACAAACACAAGAACATAACGTACCAACCTTGCGGTTTCCTGAATTTAGTGGCGAGTGGTTTCCTAAAACTTTTGGGGATTTTGTTGTCAAAGTTAAGGAAAGCCATAACCCTTTGAAATCCACTAATGACTGGCCATGTATTGAGTTAGAAAGCTTAGGACAGGGCAACGGTCAAATTCTGCAAACTTTTCGAGCAAAAGACTTACAAAGCATTAAAACCAAATTTCAATCAGGTGACGTACTGTTTGGAAAGCTGAGGCCATATTTGAAGAAATATGCGCTTGTGGATTTCAAAGGTGTTTGTACGTCTGAAATATGGGTTCTTCGAGCATCTGATATTTCTGGGTCATTCTTGTATTATATTGTTCAATCCCCGAAGTTTAACCAATACGCAAATATTCAATCCGGTTCAAAGATGCCACGTTCCGATTGGAATATTGTGTCTAGCATAACTTACTCACTTCCATGCGACGAAACCGAACAACAAAAGATCGCCTCGTTTATGTCTTCAGTCGAAGGTAAAATCGAGCAGCTCGGCAAAAAAAAAGCCCTTTTGGAGCAATACAAAAAAGGCATGATGCAAAAGCTCTTTTCCCAAGAGCTTCGCTTCAAAGACGCCCAAGGCAATGATTTCCCTGATTGGGAGGGGAAACGGCTGGAGGATGTTGCGGATACAACAACAGGTAGCTCCAACCGAGAAGACTCCACTGAGGTCGGTGAGTATGCTTTCTTTGATAGATCAACCGATCAGCGCGCAAGCTCGAGGTATTTATTTGATTGTGAAGCAATTATTGTTGCGGGTGAAGGAAAAGATTTTCCACCTCAATATTTTGTGGGAAAGTTCGACCTTCACCAACGAGCTTACGCAACCATGAATTTTGGTGACAACATAGGAAAATACTTATTCTATTGGATTCATTTTCACCGGTATTACTTTCTTAAATATTCGGTTGGCTCAACAATGCCATCCCTAAGAATGGCCTCATTCTCAAATTTTCCTGTGAGAGTTCCCACTTCGAAAGAACAAAAAAAAATCGCCGACTTCCTGTCTTCAATCGACCAGAAAATCGACCACGTTTCAATCGAGCTTGAGCACGCTAAGACCTTCAAAAAGGGTCTATTACAACAAATGTTTATTTAGAAATCTCCATGATAGACGCACAAAATATTTTAGAAAAACTAGAGGGATTTTTCCCTGATGTTAAGGCATTTCAAGTGCCTTTTTTTGAAGCCTATGATCTTGCAGCCCCAGCAGGCAAGAAGATTTGCCTAGCCAATACAATATTCGAATGTGTAGGGAAAAATGCTTGGAACAAACTCCCTGAAGCCCCTCCAGAGAAAAAGATTGAGAAAGAAAAGCTTACAGTAATATTGGGAGGTGCGAAGGCGTTTTTTTGCGATAGCGATTTGGATTTTGCTGAAGACGTGTATGATGCTATTACTAAACCCGCTGGAAGAATTCTTGGAAATCGAAGCTCACGCGGGTCTTTGTCTCATGGGCATTTAGCATCAAAGGCTGAACTTAGTAACGCGCAAGCCGAGCTTTCATTGAATTTAGCGTTATCATTCGCTGCATATTTCTTCCGCCTCCTTGAGGATTCTGATAACAGGTTGAACTATGATGAATACTCTGAAGACGATGGATTCAATAACTGGCTGAATAACAAAGGAGAACGAATAGGCGGCGCCTCTTATAGCTGGTTACTATATCAACATGATTATACAGCGTACGAGGAATATTTTGATGAGTATCAAGAGCTTATTTCTAACTAAAACCAATGAATACACAGTCCGAACAAACGCTTGAAAACAACCTTATCGCCCAACTCGAAACCTTGGGTTTTGATAAGGTGCGGATTGATGACGAAGATGCCTTGCTGGTGAACCTGAAGGCGCAGCTCGAAAAGCACAATAAGGTGCAGTTCTCGGATGGTGAATTCAAACAAATTCTAAACAAACTGGCCAAGGGTAATATCTTTGAAAAAGCCAAAATTCTGCGCGATAAAATCGCATTTACAAAGGACGATGGGACAACCGGCTACATCGAGCTGATCAATCAAATCCAGTG
>Ga0209345_10006944_pt1 | contig 10135 bp, 9 predicted proteins | sample Cruoilmetagenom7_FD_187294 | JGI IMG/M metagenome (GOLD analysis project Ga0209345, IMG submission 187294) | Oil polluted marine microbial communities from Coal Oil Point, Santa Barbara, California, USA - Sample 7 (SPAdes) (version 2) | ecosystem: Environmental > Aquatic > Marine > Oil seeps ... | reverse complement strand
GGCATGATCAAAAAAACTTAACTGCATATTTATCCCTCAAACTTGGCTTATTAGTATATTTATTTTAGCTAATTGTTGGTTTGAAGGAGGTTAAGTAGATTTCTTTAATTGTTCAGAGGGCTCAATTATGTTAGAATAACATCACAAAGATATAATAATAGGAATTGTGATGAATACCAAAAGTATTAAGTTTAGGATAATATTTTTCTTTGTTAGTATTTTAACCCTTTTAGGAGTTGGCATTGTATTTAGCGCAGCTAAAAGTGCGCAAAATGAGATACTAAAAACTAGAATGGAGCAGATGGACTCCATTAAAATAAGTAAAGCACAACATATAGAAGATTACTTTGCACAGATGAAGTATATTTTATCTTCTCGTGCGAGAAGCAGTAAAACAGTACAACTTCTTTGGGATTTTGATGAATTTTATGGTGCCTTTGAAGATCAAGGGCTTGATATGGATGAGGTAAGGGACTCTCTTGTAAAATATTACAAAGATGAGTTTCTTCCTCGTGTAAACTATGATATACTCAATGCAGCCGCTAAAAGAGCTCCAAAAGAGTACCTCCCAAAATCTGACAAAGGGCTAGTCGCTCAATATATCTACATCTCACAAAATGAAAATTCGACAGACTCTAAAGAGCTTTTAAATATGAATAAAAAGTTTAAAAATGAGTACTCCGATCTTCATGTACAACAGCATCCTATTATGAGAGATATTTTAAAAGATTTTGGCAGAAATGATATCTACTTTGTAAATGTTGATGGTGATGTTATCTACAGTGTTTTTAAAAATATTGATTATGGTACAAATCTTTTAAGTGGTCCATTTGCAAATAGTGGCTTAGGACGTGTCTTTCAAAAGAGCCAAAAAACAGCAAAAGGTGTAGTTGCGTTTGAGGATGTAGCCCCTTATGAAGCCAATTATAATAAAGAGGTTGCATTTTTAGCAATGCCTATTTATTTTGGGGAAGACAATGAAGGAAGTCTTATATTTCAACTTCCAAAGAAAAAGATAAATGAAATTATGAATTTTAACAATATGGTTGATAAAGTTGGTTTAGGTACGACAGGAGAAGCTTTTTTAGTTGGCTCAGATATGACAATGCGAAACAATAGCCGTTTTATAAAAAGTATAGACGATAAAAATGTAAAAGAGGCAAAAACTACAATTGGTGTATATAAAATAGATACAGATTCAACTAGAGCCGCTATAGGTGGCAAGAGTGAGACTATCATCGCTGTAGATTATTTTAATAATGAAGTTATAAGTTCGTATGCTCCAGTAGATGTTTATGGTAACAGATGGGCGGTTGTTGTTAAAATAGATAAAGAAGAAGCATTGCAAAATGCCAAAAGTGAATTTTTTAATACGCTGATTATGACAGCTATTTTTATAGTTTTAATAGTATTAATCTCTCTGTTTGCTATCCAAAAAATGATTATATCTAAATTAGAAACACTTCAGGATACCACACATAATCTTGCAAAAGGTGAAGGTGATTTAACCCGTAAAATAGTGGTACCTAAAGGTGATGAAATTCATGAAGTTGCCCAGAATGTAAATGAGTTTATAGAAAAAGTTCGTCAAACAGTATCTCAGGCGACAGCAACATCTTCGCATAATACTGAAATTGCAACAACACTTTTACACGCATCGGTAGATATGAAGGCAAAAGCAGATGAAGAGAGTTTTATCGTTCATGAGGTTTCTGAAGATGGATCTATCCTTCAAGGTGTTTTAACAAACTCTATAGAGCAGGCAAAAGAGACAAAAGAGAACATAGATTCAGCAGGAAATATTTTAAAGGGTGTCAATTCTCAAATAGTTGCGCTTGCAAATGATATAGAGCAGAGATCTCAAGATGAACTAGAATTATCGCATAAACTAGAGCAGTTAAGTGCTGATGCCACTCAGGTTAAAGAGGTCTTAAATGTTATCTCTGATATTGCAGATCAAACGAATCTTTTAGCGCTAAACGCAGCGATAGAAGCTGCTCGTGCAGGTGAACATGGTCGTGGTTTTGCTGTTGTAGCCGATGAAGTGAGAAAACTCGCTGAGAGAACTCAAAAATCACTCTCAGAGATAAACTCTACAATAAGCGTTATCGTTCAGTCTATCAATGATGCGAGTGAAAATATGTCTAAAAATGCACAGGAGATAGAGATACTTTCTAAAAATGCAAGTCAAACAGAGCTTGATATTAACTCAAGTGTGGACTCTATAGAGAAGTCGATAGTTCAGGTTGATGAGACAGTAAATGGCTATATAAGTAATTCAAAAACAATTGAACACATGGTTAAAAAAGTTTCCAATATTGAAGTGATTTCAAACGACAATAAAAAGACGATTGAGAATATTTCAGATGCATCTTCTAATCTTTCTGAAATGACGACAAGTCTTAATGACTTACTCAGAGGTTATAAAACGTAGTAAAACCATACACGAGGGTAGAATAAATGTAATCCATAATGCTCTAGAAACACATTATTTCATCTCTAGAATTTAAGGGAACAAATTATCATCAGGTTGATATTGCTGGTAAGTTTCAAGAATGGAATTGAATATGCTAGGATACAACTAATTAAAATAAAAGGACTTGATAATGTCTGATGAAATTAGTTTATCTCTTATTCAAAGCATTGTGGATTCACAAAAAGACTTGATTGTAATATTTTGCGATGGTAAAGAGATTCTACTTAATAAGGCATTCAAGAAGTTTGTAGGAACTCCATCATTAGAACAGTATAAAAAAGATTTTGGTCCTTTTGTAAACAACTTTGTTCCTCATCCATCATACTTTAATGCTGACTTTATCGAACAAGGGGAACTTTGGTTTGATGCTATTTTGAGAAAACCTAAGTTAGAGCAGATTGTTAGTATGATGAATGCAACGTATGACCCTCACGCTTTTGCAGTGGAAGTAGATGCAACTACACCAGGTTACGTGATTGTAAATTTCAATGACATTACACAAAGCCTGATCAAGCGAATTATGATAGAAAATGAAGCGAGTACAGATAAAAAAAGTGGTGCATATACTAAAGACTATTTTTTACAAGTAGCTAAAAGTTATCAGGAAGCGGCAGTTTTTAATGAGAAAATAATTGGTACTATCCTGATTGATGTAAGAGAAGCAAATGAAAGTTCTACAAGTGACTTCGTTGAGCTTTTAAAGAATAGTACGCGTCAAGATGACATGATTGTGCGTTGGGATGAAAAGAAGTATTTAATCGTTTTTCTCACTGATGGAGAACTCAATGGTTTACCAATGTTGAAAAAACTAGAGAAAATTCTAGAAAAAAGAGGAGATGACAGTTCCTCATATGAGTTGTCTTTACATATACAAAAAAAGGGTGAAAGTATAGATTCTGTAGTTAAAAAATCTATTGGTTTCTAACCCTTTATACCATCTGCTCGTGGTGTAAGTAAAAATCCAAAAAATACCTTGATATATAAGATAAATGGAATAGTCCAGACAATGCTAGAGTAGAGATATAATTGATTTGAATACTCCTCAAAAAATGGTATTAAAGCTCTCATGAGTGTTGCTAAAATCATAAATGCCACCATAAGGTGTGTATAAATATTTGACGTAAGATTTCGTCCTGTGTGAATCCAACTAATTATTATCATAACAATGAGATAAGCCAGCCCTAAACCTCCACTTGTTATAAAGTGTCGAAAGTGATTGATACCATAAATAGCATCATTTAAAATGTCCCAGCCTATTAAGGTATATCCAGTACTAAGCATTATAAATATTAGTCCTAAATATATGACAAAAGGTTGATTAAGAATAAACTTGTCTTTGAGATTGTAGTCACTTGTTATAGCTAAAATTGCCGCTCCAGATGCAAGTCCCAACCAACCAAGTGTAGAATTTTCAGGATAAAAAAACTCTACTATTGTAAATAGACCTACTGTAAATATTGCAAGGTTTGTCAAAGGAGGTCTTGCAATATAGATATCATCAATACCCTTATCTTCCATAAGTTCATTAACGGCTTCCATGTTTACTCGTCTTAAAGCAAGCAGTATGAGAATAACTATAGCTCCAAGTGCTACTTTTAAAATACTCATTGCATTAATTGTAGTAAATCCTAGTTGTGCAGCAAAAAACCAAACTTCTATCCAAAAGATTAGAACAAGAGTATACCCTAAAGAAGCGTGGCGTTGCAATTTGTCTAGAACAGCTTCTTTTGCAAACCAGATAAGCCAACCAAGCATTGCTAGGTTAAGAAAAGCGGCTAAATAAATACCAGTAATATCGATAAACCAAAAACTTACTCTTCCAGCAACCCATAATGCCATTATCAGTTTAAGCTTTTTACCTATAAAGGGAACCATACCAGGAAAAAGTTCGGGGATACCAGTAGTTAAAAATGCCATTGCTCCAGCCGTGAGTATTCCAAAGAGCATCTCATATACATGCCACGTGAGAGTATCATTCATAAAGGGGATGTTTATAAAGCCACTCCAAACTAAACCCCATAAGAGCATACTAATAATTAAGTAGGGAGCAAGGAGTAAAAATACAGGTCTAAACCCATACGCTAAATATGGGGGTACATTTTCTTCATCTGGATAGTAAAGGTAATGGTTTGTTGCATGTAGCGTTTGTTCTTCACTCATTATTTTAACTCCAGTTCAAATGTATTTATTATCTCTTCATCTTGTAGTATTCTTGCACTCTCAGTATACACATACTTGTCATCTCGTTGGTTTTGTGGAAGTTGATAAAAGAATTTTTTTACAATATGACCTGGGTCTGCCTTGAGAAGAAGTATCTCGTCACTCAGTCTGATAGCTTCCATCAAGTCATGTGTTATAAAGAGGATACTTATCTCCTTCTTGCCTATCATCTCTATGAGTATACCTTGTAGCTCTTTTTTAAGTCCAATATCAAGAGCTGAAAATGGTTCATCTAAAAAGAGTAAAGAGGGTTTAACAACTAAAGCTCTAGCAAAACTGACTCTCTGTTTCATCCCGCCACTTAAATCTTTTGGAAATTTGTCAAAATCCTCTTCCTCAAGACCAAACTTTAGAGCAATTTCTTGTGACTTTTGTATGGCATCACATTTAGTATCGCCTTTTGCTAAAAGACCAATAGCTATGTTGTCTATAGCATTTTTCCATGGAAGAAGTCTTCCTTCCTGAAAGGCAAAAGAGCTACTGTTGAATGTATTTGTCACACTTCCTTCTTCAACATCAAGTAAATCAGCACAAAGGTGCATAAGTGTTGTTTTCCCTCCTCCACTTGGACCCACAATAGAAAGAATCTCACCTTTTGTTAAAGTGAAGTTTATATCTCTTAAAATCTCTGTAAAACCAAAATGGTGATTTAAGTTTTTAACTTCTAACTTCTCCATAACTCAACCTCTCGCTTAATCGGTTCTAAAATAATATACTCTATAAACATTAGTGAACCAATCATAATGACAACAAGAGCCAAGGCTGCTGATGTATCTAGTTGACTTCTTGCAACGGCTAGAGTTGCCCCCATTCCATTACTTGTGGCCAAGAGTTCAGCCATGATGACTATTTTCCAAGCCATTCCAAGACCGCTAACCCATGCCGGAAAAACATACGAAAAAATATGAGGAAAATAGACATCAAAAAATTTCATATGCCAAGGGAGGTTAAAACTATTGGACATCTCCTTTAAGTCTCCATCTAATGTTTGAGTACCTTGTAGCGCTCCAACGAAGATAATAGGAAAAGATGCGATTATAACTGTAAATATAACAGTTTCATCTCCCATACCAAACCAAATCATTGCTAAAACAATCCAAGCAATAGGAGGCATACCGACTAAGATGGTTACAACAGGACGACTCATCATTGAGGCAGTTGCAAAAAAGCCGGCAATAAGACCAAGTGTTGAACCAAGAAGTAAAGAGATCCCAAAACCTACAGAGGCTCGATAGAGTGTGGTTTCTATCTCAATCCAAATATTTGGATCTTGTAGCATTAAGGAGAGAGTCTCAAAAGTAGCAAGAGGTGAGGGTAAAACTAAGTCTCCATATATTTGATTTCCAATATCCCACAAAGCGATAAAAAGTAAAATTGAAGCAATAGCACCCCAACCACTCCAGAGATAAGAAGGAAAATCTCTTAATAGTTTTATTATAAATTTCACTTTATTCCTTAATTTTGAATATTTACAATTTGTATTATATCATAATTGATATTGATTATTATTTTAATATTTAAATAAGTGTTTTTAAACTATGATTCGATTATGTATTTATTAATTAAAGGTTATGTTGCCTATTCAAATTACAACTTTTTGTTCATCATTAGTGCCATTATTGTGAGTATTTTTTTCTACTTATCTTTAAAGAATCAAGCTTATAGAACGATAACACCTTTTACTTCTACAGTTGTAAAAGACAGTGAGAGTGTATCAGTAGTGCTTACAAAAGCTTCAGTAGAAGTAAAAGTAAAAAAACACAAAGAGATAAAAAAAAGAGTCAAAAAAATTGTTAAGCAAGAAGCTATTACAGAACCTAAAAAAGCTGAAGTTCAAACTCGGGAGATAGTAGAACCTAAAGTAGTTGCAGAATCTCTTAAAGAAGAAACTAAGCAAAAAAACACTCCTGCAGTATCTCTGTTGGATTCAAAAATGAAAGCAGAGTTTATTGCAGGATTATATAAAAAGTTAAGTGAGAATAAACAATACCCGAAAATGGCAAAAAGAAGAAAATTAGAAGGTGTAGCTCACATACATTTTACGCTTTTAAAAAATGGAAAGCTTGAAAATATATTTATAGATAAAAGTTGTGGGCATATGATATTAGATAAAGCTGCTTTAAAACTTGTTGAGAGTGTTGAAGTCTATAAACCTATACCGGATGTAGTCAGTATGATTGCATTAAATATTAACATACCTATTAAATACTCAAGGAAATAAGGAAAGAGATGAATTTACAAAATTATATAGATCAAGGTGGTGTAATTATACTTGTATTAATTGCGATTTTTGCGCTGGGATTAACAATTATGTTATGGAAATTATTAGTAATAATTGTTGTTAGATTTAAAAGAAAAGCAACTAGTCAAAAATATATAGAACAACTTCCCCTCAACAGTGACATATCTATAGTTGAGCTTGTTGTCCATGATTTAATGCACTCTTTAGAGAGGGGATTAGACACTATTAAAATTATTGCAACTATATCTCCTCTACTTGGATTACTCGGAACAGTCATAGGAATATATAGTGCATTTCAAGGTATCGCTCAACATGGATTAGGAGACCCTAGTTATTTTGCTGATGGAATTTCTATGGCAATGATTACTACTATTGCAGGACTTATAGTGGCGATACCACACTATATCGGTTACAACTATCTTACCGGGATGATGGATAAATTAGAGTTATTATTTACTCAGGATTTGTATTTAAATATAAAGATGAACAATGCGTAGAAAACGTGAAAAAATTGCCCCAGATTTAACACCTATAATTGATATTGTATTTATATTATTGATTTTTTTCATGGTTACTTCTGTGTTTAGAAAAGAGAATGTTGTATTAGCCCTAAATCTTCCTGATTTGCATGCTAAAGCACAAAATATCAAAGAGAAACCAGTGACTATAGAGCTAAGTAAAAATAAGTTAGCAGTAGATGCTCAAATTTACAATTTTGATGATTTAGCAAAACAGTTTTCAAGTTATGAAAAAGATACAAAGATAAATATTAAAATAGATAAAGATGTAGAGTATGAGAGAGTTATGAAGCTTTTTGACATCCTACAACAGCACAACTTAACATCCTTTTCTCTAATTGCGAATAAGGCAAAAGAATAGCTTCTGTTTTGCTAAGAACCTAGCGATATAACATTCTTGTATAAACTAGGTTTTTTGCAAAGCCGAGGAGAAGGCTCAAATTAAATTACACAAGGAAATTACATGAGGAATCTTAAAAAAGATAAATTTAATACAATTGGATTGAGTACAGTACTCTCACTCATACTGAGCAGTTCAGTTTATGCAAATGAAGATATGAAAGCTATAGAAGTTGTAAATATTGCAACTAAAACAGCTAAATATATAGATGGTATCGCAGCTACAGTTGCAGTTGTTACACAAGAAGAAATTGAGAAGATGGGAGCTGAAAGTCTTAAAGATGTCATGGAGAAAATACCTGGGGTAACTGTACAATACGGAACATTTCCAGGTGCATCTTCAAAAAGCAAATCATCCATTTCAATTCGTGGCATGAGTGCAAACGGTACTCTATTATTACTTGATGGAAGACGTTTAGCAGGGGAGGTCTCAAATCCTTATGACTTAGATCGTATCCCAGCTTCAGTGATTCAAAGAATAGAGGTAGTCAAAGGTCCTATGAGCTCTCTTTATGGGGCAGATGCCGTTGGAGGTGTTATTAACATTATCACAAAAAGACCGACTAGTGACACTAAGATAGATACTGGTGTAAGATATGGTTCAAATGAAGATAGTGATGCACAAAATATCAACTTAAACCTTAGTCTACAGGGTGAAAATAATGGCTTTGGATACAGTGCTTATACTGGTTATACCACAACTGATCCTTATACTCAAAGAGATAGTGAAAATGTATGGGTACCAATGGGGTTAAGACCATCTCAAACACCAGCAGGTACTCTTCCGGATATGACTGCTATAAATGATAGTTATAGTGAAGATGTGACGTATCGAGAAGAGAGTGAAATTTATACAGTTGGAACTCGCCTCTCGTACGATTTTAGTTCTAACTTGAGTGCAGGTGTAGATATAAATTACTTTAATGAGGAGAGAAAAGGGGTATATATTGGTTATTTTCATCCATCTAATTATCTTTTTACTGCTGGTCCAAATGCTGGAGGAGCTATTCCAGTTTACAACGTTGCTGTAAATACGATAGATGAGAATAATAGATTAGACCTGAGTATAGATTTAGCTTATTCACCAAGTGATGATTTAGAACTAAAAGCACGTATATATAGTAGTAGTTATGAGAAAAGGAATACAACTACAGCTAAAGAGTGGTCTGATATGGGATATGTAAGTGAAGATATATCGGGACTCAATGGAATGAATGCAGATGTTGACTTAAAAGTAGTAGAACTCTCAGCAACATATTTAGCAGCAGAGTCTCATCTTGTAACAGCTGGGGCAGAATATCGAGATAAGGTTCGTAATGCTACTGTCTTTGATCAGTCAAGTGGCATGAGTGAGAAGAAAGTAGATTATCAATCGGTATATATTCAAGATGAGTGGGAAGTAAGTGATAAGTTTAATACTATTTTAGGTGCCAGATATGATGCCATCAGTAATGCTGAAAATAAACCTACATTTCGTGTAGGCGGTATTTATGCATTTAATGATTTAGTAAAATTAAGAGCTAATTTTGCACAAGGTTATAGAACTCCGGATATCAGAGAGATGTATATTCATAAACAAACGCCAAATGGTCTTCAGATTGGTGCTGATATCCTAGGCTATGATTTAAAACCAGAGTCAACAAATGCTTTTGAAATTGGTTTTGGTGGTCACAGTGATGAGTTGAGATATGACATAGTTATGTTTTATAACCAAGTAGATGAGATGATTGCTCAAGTGATAGGAACATACAATGCAAATGCTGCATACACGTTTGAGAACATTGCTAATGCAAATACAAAAGGAGTGGAACTATCTGCAACTTATAGTATTTTAGATAACTTAAGTAGTAATATATTTTGGACAGAGCTTCAAACAGAAAATGAAGAAACAAAAAAAGATTTGGAATTTCAACCAGAGAGAACTATTATGCTTGGATTTGACTATCAAGCGACAAAAGCTTTAAGCTTCGGTTTAATTGCAAAATATATAGGTGAGCAACACTATACTAAAGTTACAGATAGAGGTGCTCTGACAGAGACTAAAGATGCAAGTGCTGTTACGGAAGCATTTAGTATGGTTAATGCTACTGTTGGTTATGATATAAATAAGATGTTCGAAATTTATGGAGGAGTTAATAATATAACGGATGAAGAAGTAGATGACGTTTTAGGTTCTAGTGTAGGTAGATATTACTTCGCTGGTGCAAGATTACACTTTTAAATAGTACCAATAAATTAAAATAAATAGATAATTCTATTTTATATATGATAATGATTATT
>Ga0209345_10006942_pt1 | contig 10137 bp, 10 predicted proteins | sample Cruoilmetagenom7_FD_187294 | JGI IMG/M metagenome (GOLD analysis project Ga0209345, IMG submission 187294) | Oil polluted marine microbial communities from Coal Oil Point, Santa Barbara, California, USA - Sample 7 (SPAdes) (version 2) | ecosystem: Environmental > Aquatic > Marine > Oil seeps ... | reverse complement strand
ATGGAACGCCGTGTCGAATCCCCCGACTTGCGGCACATCGGGCCACACCGCTTGCGCAATTCGCACAGCCTCGAGATTGGCAGGCAGGTGCAACGGCGCAAGCGGGATCAACGCCTCGATCTTGGCGAGCGTCGCGTCGTCCAGCAAAGTCGGCTCACCGTAATCCACGCCACCGTGAACAATCCGGTGTCCGACAGCGTCCAACCCGGTAATCCCCCAAGCGGCCAGAACCGCGGGTACAGCGGCAATTGCGGCAGCGAGATCGGCATGGGGCGCGGTGCCTTCCTCCGTGCGGTCGCCGGCTTGAAATTTATACGCGCAGCCGCCGTCGCGGAACCGCTCGAACCCGCCCTTGAACTGCTGCACAGCTGCGCCGTTCGCGTCAAAAACGCCGAATTTCAGGCTGGAACTGCCCGCGTTGAAAACGAGAATACGCATCACATGTCCTTTTGGTCTGCTGGGGTCAGCATAGAAAACAAAGTCGGGTTACAAAAGCCTAACGACAGGTCAGCCCCGTATAAGAACGCGGGCCGCCCCTGCCGCAAGCGCAGAGGCGGCGATGAAATAGGCCGCCACGCCCCAGCCTTGTTGTGCATAGTCAATGCCGTGGTCGATCAAGCCCCCGGTCAAGCCCGGTCCAATGGCCGACCCCAAAACCATCACCGCCGTCATCATCGCGCGAATCGCCCCCAGATGAAGCGTGCCGTACGCTTCGGCCCAAAGCGTGGACCCCAAGGTCGCATTCATCCCGACCGAAGCCCCCATTAACAGCATGCCCGCAGCCCCTTGCAGCGGTGAACCCGCCAGAGCGAATATCACGAATCCAGCCGCCGAGGGCAGCAGGTAAAAGGGCAAGAGCCGCGCACTGCCAAATTTATCAACCATCCAACCGGCAACTTGCAGGAACGCAATGCCGGTTACAGTGAGCAGCGGGAACATCGCGACCAAGGAGGCATGGCTCCAACCTTTGACCTCGGCCAGATGTACCTGATGGAAAAAGAATGACGTATTCCACGCCGCCGGCCCCAGAATTGCGGGCACCATCAACCAGAACACCGACGAGCGCAGAACGTCTGTGCGGCTCCAGTTGCGGCCGTGCATGCCCGTACCGCCCTCTTGCGACGCAAAGCTTTGTGGGGTTCGTTCCCGGCGCATCATAAGAAACACAAGGGGGGCCAAGGCGACCAGAACCACAGCGGCACCAATCCACAAGTGCCGCCACGCTGCAACACTTAGCAGGGCGACAAAGGTGATCGGCAAGACCGCCTCGCCCACGGCGAACCCCAGGCCCGTGATGCCAACCGCTTTGCCCCGTGTCGCCGTGAACCAACGCGCGATAGCGACCATCGCGGTGTGCCCCATCAGCCCTTGCCCAAAGAGACGCAGCATGAAAACTGTCACGCCCAGCGCCCAAACCGTCGTGATTTGCGACATCGAAAACGCCGCCGCCGCCAAGCCAAGGATCACCAAGGGCCCCAGAATGCGCACCCGCAAGTGATCTGTCAGGCCACCTGCAAAAACCATCACAGCCGCCGATGCGGTCGTGGCCAGTGCATACAACCCGCCCCATTCACCGTGCGACAAGTCAAAGTCTTGCCGGATATTGCCCGCAAATATCGAGATGAAAAACGTCTGGCCAAAGCTGGACAGGAAGACCAGCAACGTCCCTGTCCCCAGCCACAATGCGTTAATGCGGAGGAATTCGGCCAGACGGATCATTCAGGGCCTCTTGGTGAACTGCGGCATTGCGCCAGAAAATTGCGCTTTTTCTCACCGATATCAAGGCGACTAATGCCTGTCGCGATCGTCTTCCAGGTTGGGCGGAGCCTCGTCATCAACTTCGCCTTCAGGCCCCGGGATGACGTAATCGCCACGCAGCCAGTGCGCCAGATCAACGTCCGAACAGCGTTTCGAGCAAAATGGGCGGTTCTCGGGTACTGCAGGTTTGCCGCATTGCGGGCATTTCGCCCCGCTCACAGCTTTAGCCAAGCAGCCAATGGCAGCCTGTCGCGCTTGCGGGTCAGCTCAAAGTTACCCAGCGGCGTCCAGCCTGCCAGATTGGCCTCTCCGGGATCCGCGCGAAAGGACTTGCCGAGCGTTTGCTCGACCACATGCCGGTCGCGTTTCGGGCATGGCGCAAGATCCACGACCACGATGCCTCCCAAGCCGCGCAAGCGCAACTGACGCGGCAGGTCCCGCGCGGCAGCCAAACTGGCTTTGAGACCGGACGCCGGTGACGTGTCGTTGCCGGTGTTTACATCGACGGCGATCAGCGCACGGGTAGCCTCGATTACCATCGACGCCCCGCCTTCCAGCCGCACCAAGGGTTCGGCCAAAGCCTCGATCTGGTCCAAAGCCCCCGAGTGATCCAACGCCTCGGCGCTGGTGTCGACCTCATCGACATCCCCCCAATCGCGCCATGCCTGTTCATGCGGGCCGGGGGCATCCAGCAGCAGCTCGGGCGCACCTTGCACATCCGCCAAAACGGCCTCGGCAAGCTGGCGCATCTGGGCGATGTCGTCGGCGATCTCGTCGGGCGCAGCGGCATCGCAGGCTGATCGCAGGATCAAGCCCAAGGCCTCATCAGCCCCAGCCATGCCAGCGGTCGCCAATCCTTCGAGTTCGGAGCGCAATTCCGTCTCGCGGATCGAGCGCGAAATATTCAACCCCGGTGACCCCGGCGTCACAATCGCATAGCGGCTCTTGAACAAAAGCCGCAACGTCAGCGGCGTGGCCTTGCCCGATTCGGCAGTTCCGGCGACCTGTACCAGAATGCGTTGCCCGGGCGCCAAGCCTTTGGGTTGCTTCAAGAAACCCCGTTCGCCAGCCGGCAGATCAACGAAAACGCCGCCCAGCCCTTTGACCGGACGCCCCACTGTGCCGCGCAATATCGCACCGGGCGCCAAGCCGTTAGCCTCCAGCGCCAGATCGTGCAACATTCCGTCACGCATCAACGCCGCAACCTCGCGTCCGTCGATATGGCCCAGCGCAATGACACTGCCCTTCATGTGCGATACCCCGCCGCGTTCAACAGCTTCGCAGTTTCCGCCAAAGGCAGACCGACCACGGCGCTGAATGATCCTGAAATCCATGGGATGAAGGCCGCAGCCGGGCCTTGAATGCCGTAGCCGCCAGCCTTGCCTTGCCACTCGTCACTGTTGAGATAGCCGTTTAGCTCATCGTCGGATAGGCGCTTCATTTTAACCGCCGTGACGACGTCGCGGGTCCAGACGCGGTCGCCCAGCTTGACCGCAACCGCCGTGACCACCGAATGACGGCGACCACCCAGCAGGGTCAAGAATTGCGCCGCTTCGGCTGCGCTTTCGGGTTTTCCAAGAATACGCCGCCCGACGGCAACCGTGGTATCAGCACATAGCACGATTTCATCGGCCTGCGCCGTCACCGCCTGTACCTTTTCCAACGCCATGCGCGCGCAATACGGGCGCGGCAATTCGGCTTTGGCAGGGGTTTCGTCAATATCTGCGGGGCGCACCGCATCGGGCACAATGCCAATCTGCGCCAGCAATTCCAGCCGGCGCGGACTGGCCGAACCCAAGATCAACCGCATCACTTGAAGCGATAGTTGATCCGGCCCTTGGTCAGATCGTAGGGCGTCATTTCGACTTGTACTTTGTCGCCTGCAAGAACGCGGATACGGTTCTTGCGCATCTTTCCTGCCGTGTGTGCGATGATCTCATGGCCATTCTCCAGCTCGACCCGGAACGTCGCATTCGGCAGAAGTTCCCTCACGACGCCTGGAAATTCGAGCAGTTCTTCCTTGGCCATGGTCACTCCAATAGTTATTCACCCACCAAAACGCGGGCGAGCACTAAATGCGCCTTAGATTAGGAAATATCAAGGTTTAACTTGTAGAATAACGCGCATGAGGGTTGGCAGACGTTGCGTTTATTCAGGCGGATCACGATAGCGCCGCGCGATTGAATTCTGCGAGCCTGTCACAAAATGAAGGCCCCCAATCTCCTCAAGGCCGCAGCTTCGTTGATCCTCTCTCGGTTTGGCCTCGATCACCACACGCGATGAGACTTCAGACACAGGCACCGATACTGCGTGCGTTTCAGCGCAGTGGGTGGTTATTCACTGCTCGTGTTTGTCGGAGGTCCAAAGCGATCAATCATCCGCTTGACAATATGATCACGCGACTGGCGATACGATTGCAGCTTGGCCTCGCGGGTCTCGCCAAGGCCGGTCGGATCCATGATCGGCCAGTATTCCACATCGATATGCGCGTACCGCGTCAGCTCCTGTGCCGCGCGTTGACTCGCCGGGGTCAGGGCCACGATCAAATCGAAGCCGGTCAAATCATCGCCCCACTCGACCATTTCATCGAAACTCCGCACCCGATGCCGCGAAAGTTCCACACCCAGCTCGCTGCTGACAGCAATGGCAAAACCATCAATGTCCAGATCACTGCGCACACCCGCCGATTGCACATAGCAGCGCTGGCCATACAGCTTTTTCATCATCCCTTCGGCAATCGGTGACCGAACAGAATTATGGTCGCAACAGAACAAAACGGATTGAGGGAATGCTGCGCTCAATCTCAATCCCCGCGATTGAGGACGCTTATCAGCGTGAACAAACGGCGTGCCGTATCCACATCGATCTCGGCTTTACCCTCAAGGCGCTCTTGCAAAATGCTGGCACCTTCATTGTGGATACCGCGCCGCGCCATGTCGATCGCTTCGATCTGGCTTGGCGGCAGACGTTTCACGGCCTCAAAATAGCTGGTGCATATCTGGTCATAATCTTTCACAACCTGACGGAACGGCCCCAAGGATAAATGAAACTCGGCAACCTGCTGACCGTCTTCTTTGGCGATATCGACCACCAAACGCCGCTCGCGGATTGCCATCAGCAGACGGTAAGGACCTTCGGGGATGTCGCGCCCCTCACGCGTTGGCAATGCGAAACTGTTGTCCTCAAGCAAATCGAACACTGCGACGCGGCGTTCCTGCTCCATTTCCGGGGACGGAGACGACAAACCGGTGTCGTCGATGTCGATATGACAGATGCGATTCATGGCAGGCGCTTTCACTCGTTCCCTGCCAGTGATGCCCGATGCCTGTGACGGGATCAAGGCGCTTATACTGTGCGTGTTACGGCCTCTTGCATCGAATCGGCCCCGGCCGTATCACCCCCTTCAGAGCCCTGGCGATGGCGTCGCCCCTCGGTCTAACCGAACGCTCGTGGCATCATGCCGCTGCCTCCTGAACGCCAGGATCTTTTGGGGTCCTGCACAGCATCGACCCCCTTTCGGAGGTCTGACAATGACATCACGCCCCAACTTTTATCGCCTGCATCAAGGTGACCGCGTTCTCCCTTTCGCATCGTCGGAATATGATGCCCGCCTTGCAGGGCTGCGCGCGATCATGACCGCTAAGGGCCTTGATGCCTGTGTGTTCACCTCGATGCACAATATCGCCTATTATTCGGGCTTCTTGTATTGCGCATTCGGGCGCCCCTATGGCCTTGTTGTCACCGCCGGCGAAAGCGTCACGATCAGCGCCGGCATCGACGCCGCGCAACCCTGGCGGCGCAGTCACGGCGACAGTATCACCTATACCGACTGGGTGCGCGACAACTACTGGCGGGCGATCCACTCTGTGACTGGCGAGGGTAAAGCCATCGGCGTCGAGGGCGACCATATCTCGCTGCTGCAATCGGGCAAGCTCGACGCCTTCCTCAAACCGGCCCGGCGTGTCGACATCGCCAACGCCACCATGACCCAGCGGATGCACAAATCCCCCGCCGAAATCGCATTGATCCGTGCGGGTGCGAACACCGCCGACGTCGGTGGCTACGCAATCCGCGAAGCGATCCAGGTCGGCGCCCGCGAAATCGACATCGCCATGGCCGGCCGCGACGCGATGGAGCGTGAAATCGCCCGCCGCTTCCCCGATGCCGAATACCGCGATACATGGGTCTGGTTTCAATCCGGGATCAACACCGACGGGGCGCATAATCCCGTCACCTCCCGCCAACTCGCGGTTGGCGATATCCTGTCGCTCAACACCTTCCCGATGATATCGGCCTATTATACCGCCCTCGAACGCACGCTGTTCGTGCGTGAGGTCGACAATGCTTCGCTCAAGATCTGGGAGGCAAATGTCGCCGCGCATGAATACGGCATCAGCCTGCTAAAACCGGGTGCCTCCTGTGCCGAGATCACCGAACAGATCAATGCCGTCTTCGAAGAGCGCGACCTGCTGCAATACCGCACCTTCGGCTATGGCCACTCGTTCGGGATTCTCAGCCATTTCTACGGGCGCGAAGCTGGTCTTGAATTGCGCGAAGACATCGACACAGTTCTGGAACCCGGCATGGTCATCTCGATGGAACCCATGCTGACCATCCCCGAGGGGCAAGCAGGCGCAGGTGGCTACCGCGAACACGACATCCTTGTGATCAACGATACCGGCAACGACAACATCACCCACTACCCGTATGGCCCGGACTTCAACGTCGTGGGCTAACGGCCGTCATCTTTGTTCCACAAATATCCTCAGGGGTGAATGGCCCCAGGCCAGAGGGGGCTGAAAGCCCCCTACCCCAGGCAAACGGCGTCGCGCGCACCCTCGGGTGCGCGTGTCCGCAAGGTCAGACGCTCAAATTGACCATTTCGGCGTAAAGGGATGTTGCGCGGATAACCCGCCATCCACAGCCAAAACCTGCCCGTTCACATAAGATGCCGCATCAGATGCCAGCCAGGCGACCGCAGCCGCGATCTCTTCCGGCTGACCACCACGGCGCGTTGGGTTCAACTGACCGATCTTGCCTTCCCGGCCCTTGGCACGCGCATCGTCGAACACCGGTGCTGTCATTGGCGTTTCAATCAACCCCGGTGCAACGCCGTTGATCCGGATACCCTGTCCTGTCAGCGCCATCGCCGAGGTTTGCACCAGATTGACCACAGCGGCCTTGGAGGCCGAATACGGGATTGGACCGGCACCGGCCCGCAATCCCGCGACCGAGGCCGTCAGCACAATCGCGCCACCCTCGCCCATATGCGGCAAGCAGTCGCGCACCGCGATCCATGGCCCTAGCAGGTTGATGCGCAGCACCTCCATAAAGGCATCGCTGGGCGTATCAAGCCGAGGCATCATACCGCCGGTGACGCCAGCGTTGGCGAACAGAATATCGATCCCGCCAAATGCCTCCAAGGCAGCCGTCACAATCTGCGCCACGCCCGCATCCGTGGCGCAGTCAGTCTGCGCCGCCCGGGCCTGACCGCCTGCGGCGGTGATCAACGCGGCAGTCTCGACCACCGCGTCTTTCACGTCAGCGACCACAACCGACGCACCGCGTTCAGCCATCAACTGCGCGGTGGCGCGTCCGATTCCGCCCGCAGCGCCGGTGATAATCGCCGTTTTTCCAGACAAGTCACTCATCGGATCACTCGGACAACAGCGGATTGCGGCCACGATTGGTGATCATCGGCTCCCAGCCGGGATGGTTCAGGCCCTTGCGTTTCTTGATCTCCATCCGCGCCAACTGATCGCGATGCACCTCGTCGGGACCATCCGCCAAACGAAGAACTCGCGCACCGGCATAGGCCACGGCTGTACCGAAATCATTGCCTGTACCGCCGCCGCCGCAAACCTGAATCGCCCAGTCGGCGATCTGACAGGCCATAATCGGCGCCGCAATCTTGATCATCGCGATTTCAGCGCGGGCTTCCTTGTTGCCAACCGTGTCCATCTTGTGTGCGGCATGCAGCGTCAACAACCGGCACTGGTCAATCATGATACGCGCATTGGCGATGCGTTCACGCGTCACACCCTGATCCGATACGGGCTTGCCGAACGCCACACGCTGCAACGACCGGTCCACCATGGTCTCCAACAGACGCTCGGCCATGCCGACGGTACGCATGCAGTGGTGGATGCGGCCTGGGCCGAGGCGCGCTTGCGCAATCTCGAACCCGCGCCCTTCGCCCAGCAGCATATTCGCCGCCGGCACGCGAACATTCTCGAACAGCACTTCTGACGCGCGATCCGGCACACCGTAATATCCGAACACCGGCAACGAGCGCACCACGCTAATGCCCGGTGTATCCATCGGCACAAGGATCATCGACTGTTGCTTGTGGCGGTCGGGATTGTGCGGGTCGGTCTTGCCCATGAAGATGCAAATCTTGGTGGCCGGATTCGACGCGCCGGTCGTGTACCACTTGTGCCCGTTGATCACATATTCGTCGCCGTCGCGCGTGATCTCGGACTGGATATTCGTCGCGTCGGAAGAGGCGACATCCGGCTCGGTCATCGCGAAACAGCTGCGGATCTCACCAGCCAGCAGCGGCTTGAGCCAGCGCTCCTTATCGGCTTCGGTGCCGAAACGCTCGATGACTTCCATGTTGCCGGTGTCGGGTGCGTTACAGTTGAACACCTCGGGTGCAAGGAACGAACGCCCCATGATTTCACACAGATAGCCGTATTCCAGATTGCTCAACCCAGCGCCATTCTCTGAATCAGGCAGGAACAGGTTCCACAGCCCCGCCGCCTTCGCCAAGGGCTTGAGTTCGGCCATCACCGGATAGGTTTCAAACGGCCCCAATTCCTCAGCTTCGCGAAAGAACCGCGCCTCATTGGGGTAGATATGCGCGTCCATGAATTCATTCAGACGGGCTTCGAGTTCCAGGACGCGGGCAGATTTATCAGGGACCATGTTTATTCCTCCGGTTTCCCCCAGCCTAGCGGCTGAAAATGCATCTGACAAGATCGTCTGACGATATTGCTTGACCCCAACACGCCAACACGGGCATGTTACATCAAAGTCTAAAGGAGGCGACGATGGCCGAGGCCGAACTGACCGCATGGATGAACGCGCATATCGACGGCTTTCGCGGCCCGCTGACTCTGACCCGGCTGGCCGGGGGGCAATCGAACCCGACCTGGCGGATTGATGCGGCCTCGGGGCCATATGTTCTGCGCCAAAAACCACTGGGCAAGACCCTGCCATCGGCCCATCAGGTCGATCGCGAATTCCGGATCATGAAGGCCTTGGGCGATACGGATGTTCCCGTACCGCATGTCTTGGCCTTGTGCGAAGACGACAGCGTTATGGGCTCCATGTTCTTTGTCATGGAATTCCTTGATGGCCGGACCCTTTATGACCCGCAACTGCCCGATTTCTCTCCCTCCGAGCGGGCCGGTATTTTTGACGCAATGAACGGTGCTATTGCCGCGATTTCACTGGTCGATCCGGTCGCCGTGGGCCTCGGTGATTATGGCCGCCAGGGTGGCTATGTCGAGCGTCAGGTCTCGCGGTGGTCAAAGCAGTATCGCGCGGCGGAAACGCAGGTAATCCCGTCGATGGATGCGCTGATTGACTGGCTGCCGCAACACCTGCCGACCGCCCCTGAAGAGGTTCGGATCGCACATGGCGACTTCCGCCTCGACAACCTGATTTTTCACAAAACCGAACCGCGCGTGCTGGCTGTGGTCGATTGGGAGCTATCGACCCTTGGCTGCCCCTATGCTGATTTTGCGTATAACGCGATGGTCTGGCGTATCGTGCCGGGTCTCTTTCGCGGGCTCGGTGGGTTGGATCTGGCGGGCACGGGCATCCCGACCGAAGACGCCTATGTCGCAGAGTGGTGCCGCCGAACCGGCCGCGCCCGCCCCGAGAACTTTGATTTCTATATGATCCTCAGCCTGTTTCGCATCGCCTCCATCGTGCAGGGCGTTGCCAAACGGGCGCTCGACGGTACGGCCAATGATGCCCGCGCCGCTGAAATGGGCAAGATCGCGGGGCCGTTGGCGGATATCGCCTGGGGTATGGCGCAAAAATGAACACTCAAACACCATCCGGACCCGAAGCCGTCGTCCGCGACATTCTACAAGGCTTGGCCGAGGGGCGCTTTGTCCCCGGTCAGCGCCTGTCGGAACCCGATCTGATGGCGCGTTACCAGCTTGGCCGCTCGACGGTGCGCGAGGGCTTGGGAAAACTGGCGGCGGCGGGCATTGTCCTGCAAACGCCGTATCGAGGTGCGCAAATCCGGCTGCTGAGCCGCCGTGCGGCCAGCGATGTGCTCAAGGTCACGGAATTGTTGCTAGGGTTGACGGCCTACCAAGCCGCCGAGGCAGTGGCAGCCGGCGCTGACCCGGGCCCACTGCA
>Ga0209345_10006941_pt1 | contig 10138 bp, 9 predicted proteins | sample Cruoilmetagenom7_FD_187294 | JGI IMG/M metagenome (GOLD analysis project Ga0209345, IMG submission 187294) | Oil polluted marine microbial communities from Coal Oil Point, Santa Barbara, California, USA - Sample 7 (SPAdes) (version 2) | ecosystem: Environmental > Aquatic > Marine > Oil seeps ... | reverse complement strand
CACCTTATGTGGTTCTTCAGCAATATGCAGCCTAAAAAATAAAACTAAATATTACTAGGATTTGATCTTGGAATACGTGTATGGTTAGTTGCGTGGTTAAGCAACTAAGTTAGCAAACTTTAACGAACCTGTGAATATTCCGCAGGAATATTCGCAAGTAGGGAAGAGCCTAGCAATTAATTATACACGGTGTTGTAATGCGTTTTTATTCTAATATATTTTTATGAATATCAGTTTGATAAATTTGATATTCGAAATCATTTTTGTCAATTAAAGTGTCCAGCTTTTTATTAAAATCTATATCAAAAACATCGTTGTCAGATTCAGCAACTCTGATTGTGAAACAGTCATTTAGCTCAATTCCGAGTTTTTCGATTTGTCCATCAGGTAAATCCTTAATTAAATGAAAAATAGTATCGTTTTTTTCATAATAAAGATATAGAACATCTTTTCTGCTTACAAGACCTTTACCTTTGAGGGAATGAGGTTTTAGCTTTTCCACCATTCCGTAAACTTTAAAGTTCTCGTTTTTAATTTCCTCCGATTGATTTTCTGCCTTTTTCTTATCAATGAAAATTCCAATTGTTATAATTCCAGCAATAATAACTGAATAAATAACAATCTGTTTAAATGAGTATTTTGGCTTTTTTTTCTTTCCCAATTATTAGTCTATTTTCCTGAATTTTGTTCTAAAATTAGAGATGTTAATTCCTTTCTGGCCATAATTTCTAATGACAAGTTGGTTTTTGGTCAATTCTTCAATAACATAACTTCGATTTCCTAAATTCAGAATTGAATCTTTCTTTTGATATTTGAATTTTATTCCAGTATCGTCAATTCCTGTAAAGTCAGAATTCAGTTCAAGTGTAATTCCGTCACAAGAGTATTTAAATTCTTCTCCGCTAAATAAATCCGTACTTTTTGTAGTTCCGTCTTCAAGTTCTTTACGATAACATTCCCATTTTCCGACTAATTCGTTAGAATCGTTTTTCAAACCAATATAAGAAGTCAGAATTATTATTAAAATCGTATTTATGAGTTTCATTCAGATTGTTTTTTAGTATTAATTCCGATTCTAATTATCTTTTCAAATTCCAAAAATATTCTTTGTCAATCGTTAATTTCATTGTGATTCTCGATTTTCCGCAAATGCATTACAACGGTCTCGTATAACCGTCAGTTACGGGTTAATATACGCAGACTTTTCGGTTTAACACAGACTTTAGCAATTCCGAGTGGATTCGGACGTAGTCGAATCCGCCGTAATTGCGGTTATACATTGTTGTGCGCAGTTTTTTCTGCATTCCACATTTCAATTATTTCTTTATCGTCAGGAAATAAATTTTCTCTTTTTAAAAACAACCCATTTATCATACAAAACCAAGTTCGTTCTTCGTCGAGAAGTCCATATTTGTTTCCAATTTTTACGAATTGGACTTCACTCCAATGTTCGTGTACAAAATTATATCTCCAACCAAATATGGTTGACGATAAATTTTCTATTGGTTTTTCGGACAATAAAATTAGTCTGTGATTTTCATCTGTCGCTGATATAATAGGTTCTAAATTTTTCAAATCCTCCATTTTTGAGCTATTATTTGGAAGATTTGGAATTAGATAAATGTCAGTAGGTCTTTCGAAAATCTCAAACTCTTCTTTGTTAGTTTTTTCATCTACATAGTTATTCCATTCTTTAGTTTTAAGGACAAAGTCTGGATTGGACTTTTCACTAAACTCTTGAAATTCCCAATTTAGATTTTTGAAAAATGAAGTCCATTTGTGTTTAATGTAATCGGAAGATTTCAAGATTTTTTCAAATCCGTTTATTTCGCTTTTCAGTTTATCAATTTGTCTTTGTTTATCTATTATTTGAGTTTCAATTATCACTTGTTTTGCTACTTTAAAATCACAAGTAAAAAATTCTCTTTTTTTATTATATCTATATTTGGAAAGTGAATTGTGAATTTCTTTTTCCGCCCAATTTAAGTCAGCAAACTCAAATTCATCCTCGACCTTGAAATTTTCTGGTATACTCGTTGAAGCGGAAAGTTGTTTACTTCTTTCAGCAGATTTTTTAGTCGTTTTTCCGATTTTCAGTAAATCAGCTTTAAGCGAATTGTTTGATAATATGTAAATAAATCCTTTTTTCATTCTGTTTGGTTCAAATTGCGCACAACGTGTTATATAAACGTAATCATGCCGTTTATCCCTTTTGATATTCCGGATAAGATGCGTTTTAACATGGTATTATAAGTTTATAAAATTAGGGAATAGTTTAGATATTTATATACGTGACTTTACGTATTTTTTATAAAAATGAGGTGTTTAAGTGTTTTTAAGTAGCAATTTAGGTTACTGTCTTAAGCTTTGTTTGTGTGGAGCTTACTTTTTGTAATTCATGTGCTTGTTAAGATGCTGTATAAATCTCGTTAGCTTTTCTGTATTCTGAAGGACGTTTACCCATAACCTTGCTAAAGGTATTACTAAATGTAGGCATGCTATTATAGCCAACCATATTTGCTATTTGAGATATGCTGTAATCTGAATTCATTAAATATTCTAAAGATTTAAATATTCTTAATTGTGTATAGTATTTTATAAAAGACATGTTTAAGTCTTTTTTAAAAAGACGGTATAACGATTTGTCTGTCATACTAAAACTTGAAGCCAATTTGGGCAAAAGGTGTTCCTGGTCTATTTTATCAGACATATATTTGGTAATGCTTATTAATCGGCTATCTGTAGGATGTGGAAGTTCTAAATGTAGTGCTTGTGAGACACTCTGTTCTAAAAGTGTTTTAAAAGCATATACAATTGGGTATTTGTTTGTTTGAGTTTTGATGATGTCCCCATTCCAATTTTTAGTAAATAATAACAATTCCATGAGCAGGTTGTTAATATGATAAATACCTTCTTTTTTGTAAAAGTCTGATTTCTGCGATGGCATTGGGAAATACAAGTTTCTCATAATTACTTTGGGAGAACTAGGGTAGATGGCGTGTTTTGTACCTGCCGGAATCCACATATAATGCCTTGCTGGTAAATAATACATTCTGGTATTGGTCTTAACATGGACTACGCCACCTTCGGTATATAAAAACTGTCCTTTATCATGACTGTGATGTTCAATAAATAAATCATTCATGGTCGTATGGTAACAAAATATGCTTTTAGGGTTTTTGTCGACCTCTGTTAAATAATATTTATTGTTCATTATATAGGTAGCATTTGTGATGAATGCACTAAATTAATAATACAATGTCTTTTTTTAATAAAAAGACACTAAAAATCTTATATAAATTGCCAAAGTATTTTATTGAAAGCCCAATTGGTGGTTCAATTTTAATCAAATACGAGATTTTTTTTATCCCACAATTTATAAAAGACTCACATTATGCAAAGAATACATTACAGCCCTTATTTAGATAAAATACAGACAACGGAACAAGCTGCTTTATTAATTAATAATAACGATGTTTTAGGTGTTAGTGGTTTTACAAAAGCAGGGGATAGCAAGGCTGTTTTGCCTATGGTTGCAGAAAGGGCGCTTTATGAGGGATTAAAAGTAACGGTGTTAAGTGGTGCATCTTTAGGCTATGATACAGATGCCAATTTAGCAAGAAATGGTGCCTTAGTTAAACGAATGCCATTTCAAGCAGATCCTACTTTAAGAACTGCTATTAATAAGCATGAGGTTCTGTACGTAGATCAGCACTTGGGACAAACTGCAGATATGCTGCAAAAAATAGATACATTTAAAATTGATGTCGCTATTGTTGAAGCCGTTTCCGTTACGGCAGAAGGTTTTATTGTACCAACAACATCTGTAGGTAATTCTCCTATATTTTTAGAAAAAGCAGATAAGATTATTATTGAAATTAACACCAGTTTTCCTGAGAGCTTTTTAGGGCTGCACGATATAAAAGTATTAAAAAAACAACCTCATAGAGGTATTATTCCTATTCTAAAATCGGATACTAGAATTGGTGACCCATTTATTAGAATAGATCCTAGCAAAGTGGTTGCTATTGTATATACCGAAAAACCAGATTCGCCTGCTGTGATTTCCGATCCGGATGAAAAAACGAAAGCTATATCCAATCATATTCTTGATTTTTTAGGTAAAGAAGTTGACGAGGGCCGATTAACAGAGTCGCTTTTACCATTACAAGCAGGTATTGGAAAAACGGCAAATGCTATTTTATCGGGTTTTACTAAAAGCCGATTTAAAAATTTGACCATGTATTCTGAAGTGCTTCAAGATAGTACTTTTGATCTTTTTGATGCTGGGAAATTAGAATTTGCGTCGGCCTCATCTATAACGGTCACAAAAAAATGCGCGGATAGCATATTTAAAGATTTTGAAAAATATAAAAGCAAATTAGTCCTACGGCCACAGAATATTAGTAATGCTGCTGAAGTTATTAGTCGTTTGGGGATTATTGGAATTAATACCGCTATAGAGTTTGATATCTACGGCAATGTAAATTCTACGCATATTACAGGAACAAAAATGATGAATGGTATTGGTGGCTCTGGTGATTTTGCTAGAAATGGCTACCTGAGTATTTTTGCTTGTCCTTCTACGTCTAAAGGTGGCTCTATTTCGCATATTGTCCCAATGGTATCTCATACCGATCATACGGAGCATGATGTAGATGTTTTGGTTACAGAACAAGGTTTGGCAGATGTAAGAGGTTTAGCTCCAGTAGAACGAGCGCGACTCATTATTAATAATTGTGTACATCCAGATTATAGAGCACAATTGTTGACTTATTTTGATAAAGCTTATAGTTTGGGCGGACAAACACCGCACATTCTTAAAGAAGCTTTTAGTTGGCATACCCAGCTTAAGACACAAGGTACAATGCACATGAATGACTATTCTAGTTGTGATGTTTAATTAGGGAGAGAAATAGGGTAGAGGCAAGTTCTTTACCCTTTTTTTTATTCTAAATTAGAAGTGTTTAGTAACCTGTTGTGCGGTTATAAAGTGGTGTCGTCATTGATTTCAATCCAATAGCCATTGGGATCTTGAAAGTAAACCTGCTTAATTCCGTCTTTTCGTATATAATCTTTGTTTGGTGTATTTAGCCAATCAGAGTATTCGATTTTTAAATCTTCTAGATGCTTAATAAATGCATCTATATTAGATGTTGCTAAAGCAAAGTGCACAGCTTTATTAATTTTTATTTCAGAATTTGGACGAGGAATTAGATGAAGTTGTTTTCCATCACTAAGAGATAGCCATCTTGTTTTAGAGTTTGAAGCTGTATTCTCAATTTCTTTAAGTTGAAGTACCTTTTGATAAAATTCAATAGACGTGTTGACGTCCTTTACAGCAAGTGCTATATGATTAAAGGAAAAAGTATGCATTTGTTTAGAGCTTAAGATAATTTAAAGAAATAGTTAGGGGTGGTGTATGTACAACGTTTGTGTTAGATTATTAAAATCTATACCCAATTCTTAAATGTAAGTTAACAGCAACATCGCTTTCATTTACTAAAATGACATGATCTTCTTTAAAGTAATGAATATAACCTATTCCAATTCCCGTTTCATAGGTGAAATGACTTCCAAGATTTCTTCTTAGTCCCCAAGTTGGGATTATAGAAATATCACTTATAAAATTAATATTGTCTTCGTTAGAGATTATAAACCAATCAGGATGGTATGTCGTTTTTATGGAAATGAAATTACCGCTATTTCCATCTATTCGTCTCGATTTTTCTTCTCTTTTGTTTAAATTGTAATACCAACGCGGTTCTAATGTTATTGTAGGTGTGAGTAAAAATCCATCAATATCATTAGCATCACTTCCATATATTCCTGTGTCAAGTCCAAGTTCACTTCTTAAAACGAATTGATTTGATAGTTTTGATTCATTATGCACCCAAATTCCTAAAATTCCCGTTTGGATTCCGTAAGTCGATTGTTCTACACTTGCATTTTGTGATTTTGCTATTAGAGTCAGTCCGCAGAAAGTTAAGGTCATTAAAAATCTTTTCATTTTGTGTAGGATTAGTGGCGTGTTTAGGTAACTAATTTAGCAAATAAAATGCAGAAAGAAAGTCTGAGGGAATTTTTATAGTTAAATGTAATTGCTTTTAAATGCTATTGTAGCATATTATTTATTGAAAACATATTTTATTCCTGTGGCATAAGAAATAGGATACGTGTTTTCATAATCGCTTTCTGTATATTCAATGGATTCAAATTCTAACCAATTATAATTAGCTTCTTCAATTAGATTAATTAGTTTAGAGCATTGCTCTCGGTCATTAGTTGTTGAAAACGAAAAGTGAAGTTTTTTATTTAATGCCTTTTTAGGGATATCATTTTTTTTAATTAAGCTTATAATAGCAGCTGTATATTTTGGTGATGGATCTGTAACAATAAAATGATTAAATCCAGTACTGTTTTGGTTTTTAGCAAAAAGAGCCATAAGGACTATGCCAGACTCACTACCTCTTCCTATTAATGTTTTAGAAGTGTTTTTAGTGAATTTATTTTCAACATAAGCTGCCATATTTTCAAAAATTTCATAATGCTCTTGAAATGTTTCTGGTTCTGCATTAAAATCAGGAATGTTTTCTAAACTAACAACCAATGCGTCAAATCCCTGAATTTTATTTACACCATTAATTACCATTTCAAATTCGTCTGTGGCAAGTTTAAAATGCTGCTCTGCAAAATCTATTAAATAGATAACGGGTAGATTTTTGTTGGTTTTATAAGCGTCTGGTAAAAATATTTTTCCTTTTGTTTGTCTTCCATTTGATGGAAAGGTAAAAGTTTTAATCTTTGAGAATGTTTCAGTATGATGAGTTTTGGTAATAGCTCTTTCGGAATTTAAAGCCGTAACAACTCCAAATGTTATGGCTAAGGATAGTGTTCCAAACTTTATTTCTGTAGTTATAATTCTTTATATTGTTGGTTAGTAGTTAGTTGCAAGTTACGGTTTTTGTTGTGAAGAGTTGTTTTTATATGTGGTATAACCGTTTTATATATAGAGAGTTACGTGATATAGAGAGTTATGTGGGTAAGTAACTAAATGGCGCTAAAAGCGTTTTACTTTGAGTAAATTATATTTTTATAGATGAGTTTTCTAATAATCACTTAACTTGTGATTGCTTTAATTTACCAAAATATGAATATCTACGTTTCTTTAGTATTACAATTTTCACTAATAGCTTCTAGTATCCTTATTTTATTTAAATTTAGGAAGACATTAGGTTTAGCACCTCTTTATCTTTTCTTGGGAGCTATTCAATATTTACAATCTCTTTCTGGTACAAGAATAAGTTTAACCGTTTTTGATGATTTAACGGTTTACCCTGGATCTGTAATTATTTTTAGTTCAATTCTGTTCGCTGTCTTGTTGATTTATATAAAAGAAGGCACCACGAGTGCAAGAGTGCTTATATTAGGAATGATTATTTCAAACTTTCTGCTATTAGTTCTATACAGTGTTACTTATGACCCCAAACTTACTTCACAAGCTGTAAATGATGTAGAATCACCGTCGTTTTTCTTGTTAAATTATAAGTACTTTGCTGTTGGAGAGATTTTATTGCTCCTAGATTTTATTTGGATGGTTGTGATTTATCAATTTTTAATTTCAAAAATTAAAAAGTTACCCTTCTTTCTCGTGCTTTTTACATCCTTAGTAATAGTCTTATTTTTTGACGCTATTTTATTCAATTTAATATTTAATTATGGTGAAAAGGATTTTAATCAATTGTTATTAGGTCAAATTTTCGGAAAGTCTATTGCAGCTTTAATTTTGGCCTTTATCCTTTATGCTTTTTTAAAATTTATAGATGCTGATGATTATAAGGCGACTTTTATTGCTAATCAAGATCGTGATGTGTTTTCAATATTACAATACAAAAAAAAGTATTTAGATTTAAAGGTTGAAAAACATGAATCTGAAGAAAAATTAACCACTCAATTAGAAAATTCTTTAAATAATATTTCAGATGGTTTTATAGCGCTAGATACCAATTGGTGTTACACGTATGTCAATAAAAAAGCCGCAGGTCTTTTAGGTAAATCTATAGAAGACTTAATAGGTAAACATATTTGGACAGAATTTCCAGAAGGTGAAGGGTTGTCTTTTTATAAGGCTTACCATGAGGCTGTTGAAACTCAAAAAACCATATATTTTGAAGATTATTACGAACCATTAGACAAATGGTTCGAAAACAGAATATATCCTTCAAAAGAAGGGCTTACTATTTATTTTACAGATATCACAGAAATAAAGAAAGCAGACACTGATAATCAAATGTTGCGATCATTAATAGAAACTAGTGATGAATTTATTGGATTAGCCTCTTTAGATGGTAAACCTATTTATCTCAATGCTAATGGTCGAAAATTAGTAGAGTTAAATACTGATTTAGAAAACATAGATTCAATTACAGATTTTTTTCCTCAAGCTTATAAAGACGTCATCATAAATGAGCACTTACCTTATATTAATAAGAATAACAAATGGAGTGGAGAAACACATTTAAAGAATTTTAAAACGGGAGATTTAATTCCTATTGAGAAGTCAGGGTTTTTAATAAAAGATTTAAAAACAAATCAACCGATAGCATTGGGGATTGTAGCTAAAGATATTACACAGCGTAAGGAAGCTGAGGAAAAATTAAAAAATAGTGAACGACAATTTAGGAGGCTGGCTGCAAACGCTCCAGTAGCCATTTTTCAATCAAATGTAGAAGGGAATTGTAATTATGTCAATGAAGAATGGTTGAAATATTCAGGGCAAACTTTTGAAGAAGCTTTAGGTTTCGGTTGGTCTAATGCGATTCATCCAGATGATAGAACCATGGTTTTAGAAGGATGGAAAGAATCTATTTTATATAAGGAGAAAAAAATACAAGATTTTAGGTTGTTACATAAAAATGGAGAGGTAAAGTGGATTACTTCAAAGGGGGTGGGTGTTTTTGATTCTAATATGGAATTAACAAGCTATATCGGTATCTTAAATGATATTACTGAGCGAAAAAAGGCCGAAGAACAAGTCTTAAAAAGTGAAAAATATCTCGAAAATATAATAAATAATATTGCAGACCCTGTTTTTGTAAAAGATGAGCATAGCCATATACTGTTGGCGAATGATGCTTTTTGTAAGCTAGTAGATCTTCCTAAAGAGGATGTTATAGGTAAAACTCTCGCTGAAAATGTGTCGCCTTCTGAACGCGATGAAGCCTTTAAGATTGATAAGCAAGTTATTGACTCTGGTATAGATAACATTAATGAGGAGACAATGACGCTTAGTAACAAAGAAACTCGTATTATATCCACGAAAAAGACACGGTTTGTAGATAGTAGTAATACAATATTTTTAATTGGAGTTATAAGGGATATTACGGAACGCAAGAAAGCTGAAATAGAATTAGAAAACTATAAGAATAATCTCGAAAAGTTAGTAGAGACAAGAACGGCTGAATTAGAAAAAGAAAAGGAGAAAGCGCAATCTGCTGATTTAATGAAGTCAGCTTTTTTAGCCACTATGTCGCATGAGTTGAGAACACCTATGAATTCTATTATTGGCTTTACAGGGATATTAATTAAGGAATTAGCAGGCCCATTAAATGAAGAGCAAAAAAGGCAACTTTCAATGGTTAAAAACAGTGGAGAACATTTACTAAGTTTAATTAACGATGTTCTGGATATTTCTAGAATTGAGGCTGGTAAACTAAAAGTAACGTATTATCCTTTTGATTATCTGGCATCTCTAGAAAGAACAATTGATTTTTTATTGCCACAAGCGTCAGCTAAAGGGCTTAAAATGAGTACTGAAATTGCAGAAATAGATATTACGCTCGTAAGTGATGAACGAAGAGTTGAGCAGATACTTTTGAATTTACTTTCCAATGCCATAAAATTTTCTAAAATCGGAACAATTCTTGTAAAAGTTGAAGTCGTCGAGGATTATGTCGTAACCGAAGTTATAGATGAAGGTATTGGAATACAAAAAGACGATCTAGTTAGGTTGTTTATGCCTTTTGTTCAGCTAGAAGTTGGTTTAAGTCGCAACCATGAAGGTACAGGTTTAGGTTTAGCTATTTGTAAAAGTTTGATAGAAAAATTAGGAGGTACATTACAAGTATCAAGTGAAATA
>Ga0209345_10006940_pt1 | contig 10138 bp, 7 predicted proteins | sample Cruoilmetagenom7_FD_187294 | JGI IMG/M metagenome (GOLD analysis project Ga0209345, IMG submission 187294) | Oil polluted marine microbial communities from Coal Oil Point, Santa Barbara, California, USA - Sample 7 (SPAdes) (version 2) | ecosystem: Environmental > Aquatic > Marine > Oil seeps ... | reverse complement strand
CGGCTGGCATGGGCGGGGGCACCGGAACCGGTGCTGCTCCGATCATTGCACAGGCTGCACGCGAACTTGGGGTGTTGACAGTTGGTGTTGTGACCAAGCCGTTCCAGTTTGAGGGTGGCAAGCGGATGAGGCAGGCCGAGGAAGGTGTTGATACGCTTCAGAAAATGGTCGATACGCTGATCATCATTCCCAACCAGAACCTGTTCCGTCTGGCCAATGAAAACACCACCTTCACCGAAGCCTTTTCGATGGCCGATGATGTGCTTTATCAGGGTGTCAAAGGGGTGACCGATCTAATGGTGCGCCCCGGCCTTATCAACCTCGACTTTGCCGACGTTCGCGCCGTGATGGACGAGATGGGCAAGGCGATGATGGGCACTGGTGAGGGCACCGGCGAAGATCGCGCCATTCAGGCCGCCGAAAAAGCCATCGCCAACCCGCTGCTGGATGAGATTAGCCTGCGCGGTGCCAAAGGCGTGTTGATTAACATCACCGGCAGCGCCGATCTGACCCTGTTTGAACTGGACGAGGCTGCAAACCGTATCCGCGAAGAAGTTGATCAGGACGCAAACATCATTGTTGGCTCGACGCTGGATACCGGAATGGACGGCGTCATGCGCGTCAGCGTTGTGGCGACCGGCATCGACGTGGCCGAATCCACTGGTGAAGTTCCTGTCCCGCGCCGCCGCATGGCCGCGCCGCTGGAAACTGCCGAAGAAATCGAACGGCCTGCCGCCGCCCCCGAGGCCGCGGTCGCAACCGTTTCGATGAGCGATCCGGCACCCGCGCCGCAGGAAGAACCAAACCTGTTCCATGATTTCGAAGCACAGTCCGAAGTTGTCGACACAGTATTCCCGCCAATCGAAGACGACCTGCCGCCGCCGGCCTATCAGCCCCAGGCAGCCCCGGTCGCAGAAGAGTTTGTAGCCCCTCAGGCCGCGACAGCCGGAACCCCGTCGCCAGAAGCGATGGCGCGTCTGCAGGCGGCGGTTCAGAAAGTTCCCCATCGCAATACCGAACGCCCGGCCGCCAGCCCGCAACCGGCTGCGGCCAGCGACAAACCACGGTTTGGAATTAACTCTCTGATCAACCGGATGACTGGCCAACCGGGCGAAACACCGTCGCAACCTGCCGCGCCTGCTGCACGTCAGGAGCCGCAGATTCGGGCAATGGACGAAGAGGCCGATCTGGACCCGGAACAGGAGCGGATTGAAATTCCGGCGTTCCTGCGACGTCAGGCCAACTAGTTTACGGTCACATCTTGAAATGAAGAGGGTCGGTTTATCCGGCCCTTTTTATGTTTGTTATCAACTGTGTATCTGGACGTCTTCGGCTATTGGCGGGAACCCGCGTATTTCCTGCGCGCATGTTTCAGTCCGTTACAAAGTTTGAGTTGAGCATTTACCCGGCGAAAGTTACGCAAAATTCGGGGAATGTCTGCGTTATTGGCGCGGGCTGTCATTTTGAGGTGAGTTTTGCAAACGACGATCAGATCTGCGGTTTCTTTTGCCGGTATCGGGCTGCATTCCGGCGTTCCGGCGACGGTGACGATTCAGCCTGCCTCGGCCGAATACGGGGTCTGGTTTCGCCGAACAGATATTCATGACCGCGATGCGCTGATCCCGGCCAGATGGGATGTGGTCCAAAAGGGGCGCCTGTGCACCAAGATTGAAAACCCCGCCGGCGTCAAAGTTTCAACTATCGAACATATCATGGCGGCCCTTGCTGGCTGTGGCATTCACAACGCGCTGATCGAGATTGACGGGCCAGAAGTGCCCATACTGGATGGCAGCGCCGCTGAATTTGTTTTGGGTATTCTGAACCGGGGTGTTCAGGAACTTAACGCACCGGTCCGCGCGATACGGGTGCTAAAGGAAATAGAAGTGTACGACGGCGAGGCTGTTGCCCGCCTGTCCCCATCGGATGTTTTTGAAATTAATTTTCATATCCAGTTCGAAGACGCCGCGATCGGTCAGCAGGAAAAAAGCCTGAACATGGCCAACGGCGCTTTTGTAAAAGAACTGTGCAACAGCCGAACTTTCTGCCGTCAGAGCGATATCGAGACGATGCGCGAGAACGGTATGGCACTTGGCGGAACGCTTGCAAATGCGATCGTTGTCGACGGCGGAACCGTCGTGACGCCGGGCGGAATGCGCTATGAAGACGAAGCCGTGCGCCATAAAATGCTGGACGCACTTGGTGATCTTGCGCTGGCTGGCGCGCCCTTGCTGGCGTCCTATTCCGGCTATCGCGCAGGCCACGCATTGACCAATAGTTTGCTACGCGCCTTGTTTGCGCGCCCCGATGCATTTCAGATGGTCGAATGCGACGAAGACACCGCCCTGCGCCTGCCAGGTGTTGGCGTGCGCCGGTCCGACATTCCCGCTGCCGCCTGATCCTAATCCAAAAACCGCTTCTAAGACGTTTTGCACCGGTTTTTTCTGTGCTAGGACGATCCTCAGCACTAAGCGGCCGCGATGGCTGCAGGTAATCTGATGGGGTAACGGCTCGATGGCAAATGCCAGATTTGTCAAAAAGTGGACAGGTGTGCTTTTCACGCTTTTGGTGGTGGCTTCCTGTAGCCGCAGCGATGGCCCTGTGGGTGATCTTTCGCTTGAAAACTATCCGGCGCAAGATATTTTCGCTCGTGGCGAATATGAGCTGGAAAGCAAACGCCCCGATGATGCGGTGAAGTATTTTAGCGAAATCGAGCGTCTTTACCCTTATTCGGAACTGGCCAAACGCGCGCTGGTGATGCAGGCGTTTTCCTATCACCGCGACAAGGATTACCCCAACAGCCGCGCCACGGCGCAGCGCTACCTTGATTTTTATCCGGCCGAAGAAGACGCCCCTTGGGCGCAATACCTGATCGCCCTAAGTTATTATGACCAGATTGACGATGTGGGCCGCGATCAGGGTCTGACATTTCAGGCGTTGCAGGCATTGCGTCAGGTGATTGAGCGATATCCAGACAGCGAATATGCCCGCTCGGCGACGTTGAAATTTGATCTGGCCTTTAATCATCTGGCTGGAAAGGAAATGGAAATTGGGCGCTATTACCTGAAAAAGGGCCATTTCACCGCCGCGATCAACCGCTTCCGGGTCGTTGTCGAGGATTTCCAGACCACATCGCATACGCCCGAGGCGTTGCACCGTCTGGTGGAAAGCTATCTGTCACTTGGTCTGGACGAAGAAGCACAGACAGCGGGTGCCATCCTTGGGCATAATTTCCGATCGACAGAGTATTACGAGGATAGTTTTGCGCTGTTGACTGGGCGCGGGCTGCATCCTGAACCCAAGGGCAACGGCTGGCTGGCACGGGTTTACCGGCAGGTGATCCGGGGCGAATGGCTCTGATCCGGGGGGACGGGCAATGCTGCGCAGTCTCGACATTCGCGACCTGCTGATAATCGATCATCTGCAACTGGATTTTCAGCCCGGCCTGAATGTTATGACCGGGGAAACCGGTGCGGGAAAATCAATTTTGCTGGATTCTCTGGGGTTCGTTCTGGGCTGGCGCGGGCGGGCCGAACTGGTGCGCAAAGGGGCCGAACAGGGCGAAGTTCTGGCGGTTTTTGATCTGGATGACAGCCATCCGGCGCACGCCATTTTGGCCGAGGCCGGGCTGCCCCCCGGTGGCGAACTGATTCTGCGCCGCGTGAACACCAGAGACGGGCGCAAGACGGCCTGGGTGAATGACCGCCGTGTCAGCGGCGAGGTGTTGCGCCAGCTATCTCAGGTGCTGGTCGAATTGCACGGGCAGCAGGATGACCGCGGCCTGCTGGACGCGCGAGCGCACCGCAGATTATTGGATGATTTTGGTGTCTTAGGGCGCGACGTTGATGGCGCACGTAAAGCGTGGCGCGATGTTCGCACGGCGCGAAATGCACTAAAGACGGCGCAAACGGCGCTTGATGCTGTGCGCGAAGAAGAAGATTTTTTGCGCCATGCGGTGGCCGAGTTGGATGGCCTTGATCCGCAACCGGGCGAAGAGGGCGCGCTGGATGAAAAACGCCGCCTGATGCAGGCCGCCGAGCGGATCGGGGATGATATCGGCAAAGCTCTGGTCGCTTTGGGAAATGACGGGGCCGAGGGCAATCTTGGCGACGCACTGCGTTGGCTCGAATCGGTGGCTGACAAAGCTGAGGGGCAGCTTGATGCGCCGCTGGCCGCACTGGCGCGCGCCGCAAATGAACTGGCGATGGCCCAGCAGGGCGTCGAGGGGGCCGTGGCGGCGATGTCGTTTGATGCCTTTGAGCTGGAGCAAGCCGAAGAGCGGCTGTTTGCCATTCGCGCAATGGCGAGAAAGCATGATGTTCTGGCGGATGATCTGGGTGAATTTGGCGCAACCCTGCGGGCGAAACTGGCCGCATTAGATGCAGGCGAGGCAGATTTGAATGCCTTGCAGGAAGGGGTAAGCGCAGCCGAGTTGATTTATGAAACACAAGCCAGCAGCCTGAGTGGTAAACGCCAAAAGTCGGCGAAAAAACTGGATAAGGCGATGGCCGGTGAACTGGCACCGCTGAAAATGGAAAACGCCGGTTTCGTTACAAAAGTTGCCACTGGCGATCCGGGCCCTGAGGGGCGCGACGCCGTTTCTTTCACCGTTTCGACCAACCCCGGTGCGCCAGCCGGGCCGCTGAGCAAAATCGCCTCGGGTGGCGAGCTGTCGCGGTTTTTGCTTGCGCTCAAGGTTTGTCTTACGCGCGGCGCTTCTGGTCTGACCCTGATCTTTGATGAGATTGACCGGGGTGTAGGTGGCGCGACGGCTGATGCGGTAGGGCGCAGGCTGGCGGGCATTGCCCAAGGGGCGCAGGTTTTGGTGGTGACGCATTCGCCCCAAGTTGCGGCGCGCGGGCAGCATCACTGGCGGGTTTCCAAATCCGTGGTTGCCGGCATGACCACCTCGCAGGTTGTCGGGCTGGCGCCGCACGAGCGGGTGGATGAACTGGCGCGGATGCTGGCAGGCGACACGATCACCGATCAGGCGCGCGATGCGGCGCGGGCCTTGCTGGCTGGGTGATCCCCGCCGCGGGTTAGTTCAATTGGACAACCTTGCCGGGGTTCATGATATTCCCCGGATCAAGTGCGCGCTTGATATCACCCATTACCGACCAGCCATCGCCATGCTCACTTGCCATATAGTCAAGCTTTCCCATGCCAACGCCGTGTTCCCCGGTCACCGTGCCGCCAAGACGCAGCGCCCTATGCGCCATTCTTTCAGAGATTTGCAACGCGATATTCATCTGCGCTGTGTCGCCCGGATCAACCAGCAGTATTGCATGAAAATTTCCGTCGCCCACATGGCCAAGGATCGGTCCCTGCAGCGGTGAAGCGGCGATATCATCGCGGGTTTCCTCGACTGCCTCGGCCAGGCGCGAGATTGGCACGCAGATGTCCGTAACGACCGCGCGGGCCCCTTTGCGCAGCGCCAGACAAGCGTAATAGGCGTTATGGCGCATGGTCCACAGAGCATTGCGATCCTTGTCGGCGGCGGACCATTTGAACCCCAGCCCGCCAAAATCAGCGATCACCTCGCCAAAGCGGGTGGCGTCATCGGCGACACCTTTATCAGAGCCGTGAAATTCGACCATCAAATGCGGTTGTTGGGGAAAGTCAGTGCCCGAATAGGCGTTGCAGGCAAGGACCGTTGCCGTGTCCAGAAACTCAATCCGCGCCATCGGAATGCCGATCTGGATCGTCGCGATCACTGCGTTCACTGCGCTGTCCATATCGTCAAATGCGCAGACGGCGGCTGATACGGCTGCGGGGCGACCATGCAATTTTAGTGTCAGTTCGGTAAACAGCCCCAGCGTGCCTTCCGATCCCACCATCAAACCGGTCAGATCATAGCCAGCCGCCGATTTTCGTGCCCGCGAACCGGTGCGGATCACCCGCCCGTCCGCCAGCACCACTTGGGCGGCCATCACATTGTCACGCATCGTGCCGTACCGCACCGCCGTCGTGCCGCTGGCGCGTGTTGATGCCATGCCACCAAGCGATGCGTTTGCACCCGGATCAATCGGAAAAAATAACCCGGTGTCGCGCAGATAAAGGTTCAGTTCTTCGCGCGTCAGCCCCGGTTGAACGACAACGTCCAGATCCTCTTGGTTAACCTTAATGACCTGATCCATCAGCCGGAAATCGACAGCTACCCCGCCACGAATGGCCAGCCCGGCCCCTTCCAGCGAGGTGCCAGCACCCCAGCCAATTACCGGACAATCCTGCGAGGCGCAGATTTTGACCAGCTCTTTCACCTCCTGCGTGGTTTCGGGATAAGCAACCGCATCCGGCGGTGTCAGCGGAAAATGCGTTTCCGAGCGGCCATGTTCGGCAAGATCGGACTTGGATCGGCTCAAGCGATTGCCTAAGAGTGAGGTAAGTTCGGCGAGTGCGGTATCGATGGCCATTGGTCCCCCTGCTGCATTATACATATGCGAACCTAGGCGATGCAGACAGTCTGGGAAAGCAAAAGGGGATGTCTGCGAAACGGGGCCGGATGCCAGAACCGTTGAAATCGGAAAATGCTGCGCAGGGCAGCGATCTGCGGGTGGCACTTGGCAATGCCTGGCGGGTGTTGCGCACGCGTGGTCCCAACCAGATTCAGTTCTGGTTTTTAGCTTTGGCAATCGGGATCGCGGCGGGGTTCGCGGCGCTGTTTTTCCGTATCGCGATTTCGAACCTGCAAAGCTGGCTTTACGGCATCGACGATCCGGCGCATCTGCATTCGCTGGCGCAAGCCTTGCCGTGGTACTGGATTTTGGGCCTGCCGGTGGCCGGTGGTTTGGTGGTTGGGCTAATCCTGCATTTCTTTACCGATGACGGGCGGGTGCGCGCGGTATCGGACGTGATCGAGGGGGCCGCCTTGCATGACGGGCGGGTTGAACGACGGGCCGGTCTGGCCTCGGCACTGGCGTCGCTGATTACCTTATCCTCGGGCGGCTCAAGCGGGCGCGAGGGACCGGTGGTTCATATCGCCGGGATGATTTCCAGCTGGGTATCAAACCGGATCAACGCCAATGGCATCACTGGGCGCGATTTGCTGGGCTGTGCGGTTGCGGCAGCCGTCTCGGCCAGTTTCAATGCACCGATCGCGGGAACATTATTCGCGCTTGAGGTTATTTTACGCCATTTTGCCGTGCATGCCTTTGCACCGATCGTGATTGCGGCGGTGGCAGGAACGGTGATCAGCCGGTTGGAATTTGGCAATGTGACCGAGTTCATCCTGCCGGTCGGCAATACGCTGGATTTTTATCGCGAACTGCCGGCCTTTTTGATCCTCGGGCTGGTGTGTGGATTTGTGGCGTTCATCCTGATGCGGTCGATTTTCTGGGCCGATGATATCGGCGCAATCGTGCAGAAAAAAACCCGCATGCCGCGCTATTTGTTGCCAGCATTTGCAGGATTACTGCTGGGTGGTCTGGCGATTTTTTACCCCCATATCATTGGCGTTGGATATGAGACGACCTCGGCCGCGCTAACCGGTGAACTGCTGTTGTGGGAGGCTGTCGTCTTTGCCGTTCTCAAGGTTGGCGCGGTCGCGATCACAATGGCCGGGCGCATGGGCGGGGGTGTGTTTTCACCGTCGCTGATGCTGGGCGCGCTGACCGGGCTGGCCTTCGGGCTGATCGCAACGGCGATTTTCCCCAATGTGTCGGGCTCCGAGACGCTCTATGCGCTGGCCGGAATGGGCGCTGTTGCTGCGGCGGTGCTGGGCGCACCGATATCCACCACGTTGATCGTGTTTGAACTGACCGGAGACTGGCAGACCGGGCTGGCAGTGATGGTGGCGGTGTCGCTTTCAACTGCTCTGGCCAGCAGACTGGTGGACCGGTCGTTCTTTCTGACCCAGTTGGAACGGCGCAATATCCATCTGGCCGCCGGACCGCAGGCCTATTTGCTGGCCACTTTCCGGGTGGCCAAAGTGATGCGCGCCAAGGGCCACAAGGCAGCCGCGAATGAGGATACCTGCTGGGAACTGGTCGAACAGGGGGTCTACATCGACGGCAACGCCACACTGGAATCTGCGATGCCGATATTTGAGCGCACCAATGCAAATTTCATCCCGGTGGTGACACTGGGGGGCGAGGGCGAACCACCAGAACTATGGGGCGCGCTGTTTCAGGTGGATGCCCTGCGCGAACTCAACCGGGCGCTGGCAGCTACGGCGGCGGAAGAACATTCCTAGGGTATTTATACCGCCCATTTCCACATACAGACCCTACCGGCAAAACGCCAACCAGACCCAGGTTACGCCAGCTTTGCGATTTTCGGATTGAACCGATTTGGCAGTTTGGCAAAAAACCTTGTGCAGACCTGCTGAACTGGCCAGCTTGAGCAGTTCCTCTGGCGGCGCTTCAAATCCCGCCCGAGCTGCGGGACAAGGGCCATTGCGAAGTGATACGATAAGGGTTCCGCCGGGGGCCAAAAGGGCAGCCATAGTCGACACTGCAATTTTTCGCTGATCGCTTGTAAGGTGGTGCCACACGGCACTGAGCAATATCAGATCAAACGTCGTTCGCCTTTTTAGCGTCTGCGCAAGCTCGGGCAATGCATCATCAAGCCATTCAACGCGCGGTGACGGGTGTCGTTCCTTACCTGCTTTGCGAAACGCTTGTACGGGTTCCGCCACCAATACCTGATGTCCACTATCTGCCAGCCATGCTGCGGTGCGTCCCGTTGCGCCACCCACGTCAAGTATTCGGCTGGCGGCGACAGGGAACAGATGCTGCACGCAAGAAAGGTGTTCGGCGGGATCAATCGCATCAAATTTCAGGATCAATTCGGGCGCTGCTGTCGCGTATCCCTTGATGACAGCGTCATCCATTCGCGTGGGCGGCAATCATTTTATCTGAAAATACTGTGGGGAGCATCTTGTATATTGGCGCAAAACCCGGACCCACTAACCCTGCTGGACCTTCACCTTGTCGGAATAAAACGCCAGATGGCCGGAGATTGCCTTCATTTCCTCGATCGGTTCCTCATAAGACCACGCGGCGTCTTTAATCAGGGCCGAATTGGTCTGGATGGAATAATAGGATGCATCCCCCTTCCAGGGGCAGTGGGATGTGGTGTCGGAAGGGTCCAGAAACGCTGTCGCGATGTCGGCGCGGGGGAAATAGATCACGGCGGGATACGCGCCCTCAGTTATTTCCAGAGCATTTTCTGTCTCGCCCAGAATTGCCCCTTCGGCGCGCACGATCCATGTCCCTGTGGCCGCTGCTACCTTGATATGGTCCGCCATATTGCTACCCCCTGCGTTGCGAGCAATCAGAATAGCACGAAATCCGTCTTGCGTATATGTCAGAGCGTCGCAGTGGCCCGCGTCAGCCAATCCAGTGCTTTCGGGCTAAGGTGTGGTCCAATTTTTTCCGCCACCTCACGGTGGTAATCGTTCAGCCAGTCACGTTCGTGCGCAGATAGCATTTCGACATCCACCAGCGAGCGGTCAATCGGCGTAAAGGTCAGGGTTTCGAACGCCAGCATATCCCGCGCGTCTCCGCCCTCGATCAGTTCGGCCACGCGCACCACGATCAGGTTTTCGATCCTTATGCCAAAGGCCCCTTGCCGGTAATACCCCGGCTCGTTTGACAGGATCATCCCCGGTTCAAGCGGCACCGAATTGATCCGGCTTAGTCCCTGCGGGCCCTCATGCACTGACAAAAAGGCCCCAACGCCATGGCCGGTGCCATGATCAAAATCCTGCCCGGCCATCCACAGGGGGATGCGGGCGATTGCCTCGATGTGTTGACCGGCGCGCCCTTTGGCAAAGCGCAGCCGTGAAATTGCGATCATGCCCTGCAGCACGCGGGTAAAACAGCGCCGATGCTCGTCGCTTGGCTGACCTATGGCGATTGTGCGGGTAATATCGGTGGTGCCGTCCAGATACTGTCCACCACTGTCCACCAGCAGAAGTTCACCAAGCGAGATTGCACGATTGCTGGCGTTATCTACCCGGTAATGCACAATCGCCCCGTTCGGGCCGGACCCGCAGATCGTTTCAAAGCTGATTTCCTGCAAAGCGTTGGTGGCGCGCCGATATCCTTCGAGTTTGCGCACCACGTCAATTTCGCTCAGCCCACCCTTGGGGGCTGTGTCATCAAGCCATGCCAGAAACTCGGCCATTGCCGCGCCGTCG
>Ga0209345_10006939_pt1 | contig 10139 bp, 8 predicted proteins | sample Cruoilmetagenom7_FD_187294 | JGI IMG/M metagenome (GOLD analysis project Ga0209345, IMG submission 187294) | Oil polluted marine microbial communities from Coal Oil Point, Santa Barbara, California, USA - Sample 7 (SPAdes) (version 2) | ecosystem: Environmental > Aquatic > Marine > Oil seeps ... | reverse complement strand
GTTCAATTTTGGGATGTCGACCGACATCATTCATTTTAGGACCAAGTATTCAGATAGAGCAATCCATAGTAGGAAAAGTCTTATCCAGCTGGGCCATGGTCCCTCCTATCGAGGGCTGTTTTTCCAACAGGATAACTTCAAAACCGTTGTCAGCCAGGTCTAGGGCTGCCTGGATACCGGCAATGCCTCCGCCAATTATCAGGGTTTTCTTTGTAAGGGGCAGGATTATTTTTTCCAGCGGCCATAGGAGGCTTGCACGGGATATGGACATTTTAACAAGGTCTGTAGCCTTTTCTGTGGCAGGCTGAGTCTCATTCATGTGAACCCAGCTGCATTGTTCCCGTATATTTGCCATTTCCAGGAGATAAGGATTTAGGCCAGCGTCCTGCAACATCTGGCGAAACGTTGGCTCATGAAGACGGGGGGAACAGGCAGCAATTACTATTCTATCCAGCTCATGTTCCAAAATGTCATCCTTAATTTGGTGCTGTCCCTGCACGGAACAGGCATAAGTGATATCTTTTGAGATTACCACGTCTTGTGTATTTTCAACTGTTTTGGCAACCTTTTTACAATCAACTGTCTTGGCTATATTGAAACCACAGTGACAGACATAGACACCAATACGCGGCTGTTCGTTAGTATTTTCTGTATTTTTTAAGGATGTATTCATTATCATCTCTATTCCTCTGCAGCAGTTTCAGGATGCAAATTATAAAACTGCTTTGGATATTTGAGTCATTCAAAAAAGAACTTCTAATCTAGTCTTGATAACCTTATAAAAAATTGCTCGGTGACTTTTTACCTGGCATGGCAACTACTTTTTCCCTGCCATTCAATAGATTCAAATGGTTCCTACCACCAAGCTGAAGCCCGCCCTAACCGCCTGCCTATGCATGCTGCATGCAGACGTATCCTTTTGTTCTGTTGATGGACTTTTTACGAGTCTATCAAACTTTTTTGGTAAGTATTCAGCGAATATCCACAGCAACAGGTAATTAAACCATGAAAAACTCACGTATAAGAGGTCGTAAAGAAAGAACCCGCTAAAAAGAATAATGATACGGTAGCGAATTCTGCAAACAGGCAGGTTCTGCCCTGATAGGATCTTTCTTAACGATCTCTTATATGTTCAAACAGTTTCAAACTGTTTAATCAGATTATACCTGTTGAGTGTCTGAAATCAGCATCCTTGAAATAGCTGAATAGTTACCTTTTTGGTATCTTATTCCCAGTAAATGGTTTTTGCCAGGATGCTTATAAGATCCATCATCTCCATATTAAGATCATCTCCAAATAAGGGATCCTGCATACTGCAATCTAAATGTATCTGACATTTTGGACAGGCGGTCACCATAATATCACTTCCTGTGGCTTGGGCACTACGAATCCGTTTTACTTGCAAGGCCTTACTGAATGAATCACACCCTGTCCAGGCGCAATTTCCACAACAGATGGCGCCTGTGCCATTTTCCTGCATTTCTGTAAATGCGATGGGATCAAGACGTTGTATCAATTTTCTTGGTAAATCCGGACGATTTTGAAGGCGGCTTAAGCGGCAAGGGTCTTGAAATGTTATTTTATGAGGAAACTTTTTAAAACCTACAGCGCCTTTATCTACCTCTTTTTCTATAAAATCAAAGATATGAGTAACTTTAAATCTGGTTTCAATGCCGTCTCGTGGGTAATCATGTAAAAACGTATGATAACATTCAGGACATGCTGTAATCATTTCCTCTATTCCTGAATCATTTATAGCTTCTACATTCAACTTAGCGAGTTTTAAATAGTTTTCCCTGTCACCAGACCATAGCATATCATGTCCGCAGCATCGTTCATCATCAAGCAGGCGGGGATGAATATCAAAAAAATTGAGGAGCCTTAAAGAGTCCACCATTATTCTGCTTAGCTTGGTTTTTAGATGTTTTTTAAAGAAGATATCCATATAAGGTGAACACCCACCGAAAAACAGAATTTTGCTCTGGGAATCGGTTTGGATGGTATCAGGAAGCCAGTGCCAATGCTTAATCTTAAGATCTTTTGATGTCATTGTACGCATCAGCAATGGGAAAAAGCCGCCGTGAACATCATCCACTTTTATAGCAGATTTTTGCATTAGATGCCGGACATCGCGAACAAAATAAGGAAAGTTAATTGCTGAAGGACAACGATCAGAACAGAGCCCACATGTAAGACAGGCCCAGAAATCCTGTTGAATGGATGGATTATCAATATCTCCGGATATAATAGCATTAGCCATAGATCTGGGTGAGAATGGTTTGCCCGAAAGAGTCAAAGGACAGGCAGAAGAGCATTTACCGCAATCCTGGCAGGCATAGATATCATGGCGAGCAATTATTTCTTTGGTTGCTTTATGCCTTTCTATTAAAGGAGCTTCCTTGACAGGTGGAGAAACAGGGCTTTTTCCAAGAGTTTTTATTTCACCAACAAAATCGTTAAGGAATTTAAGTAAAGGCTCCGAGTCCTGAGGCATAAAAGAGCCCAGGCGTAAACGATTTTTTCCAAGCCCAATTAATTCAAGTATACTCCGACTATCCTCCACATTTTTCCTGGTTGTTTCCGTTCCTGTACCATAGTGACATGTTCCTGGGCTACAGCTCAACAGCGCCACTCCGTCAGCTCCCATTTCAAAGGGCTTAAAAATAAGGGCCTTACTGATTCTGCCGGAACATGGTATTCTGACCATCTTTACTTCAGCAGGAATTTGGGCTGCCTCTTCCTGTAATGTTTGAAAGGCTGTATGTGGTCCCCAATTGCATAAAAAGAGAATTATTTTAAATTTTGTCATTTTTTTCTTATTCTTTAATTGATAACTTTTAAAAAGTTCTGAGTCTTATGTTATATCTCTATTGAGAATGTCATAAGGCCACCTCTAAAAATTGCCTTTTGCCCCGATGTCGGCGTTATACTCAAGTTTTAATCCTCGAAATACTTCTATGTATTCCTGCGGTTAAAATTTTCGCATGCCTTGACCTCGAACCAAAATTCTAATTTTTAGAAGTACCCATAAGGGTTCGCTCAATTTTGAGCGAGCCCTAAGCATCATCCGACCAGAACCTCTTCCAGAAGTTCTTCCAGATAAGCCTGATTCCTATAGGGACTGTCAGCAGCATTTGTTGGACAGACAGATATACAATTACCACAGCCTTTACAGAGGGCCTCATCTACCTCTGCATACCATCCTCCTACCGAATTTCCGTGAAATGTAATTGCCTGAAAGATACAGTTATTAATGCAGCGGCCACATCCTCTGCATTTATTTTTATCAATTGTTACTGTAAACCCCTTGCTTTGACGTGGCCCGTGCGGCATAATAGTTGCGGCTAGGACTGCCGCAGAGGTGCCCTTTGTACGCTCGGAAATATTGATTCCTGGAGGATTGGCAAGAAAAAGGCCAGCAGTTGAAGTTGTTCCCGGGAGGAGAAAAGGAATCCCTGTGAGGTCAGGGCTTTGTATGGAAGTAGCTACCGAGCTGACAGGAAACCCTGCTTGAGGGATATAGGGAATTAGGCGGTTATATTTTCCTCCCAGTATGACTGCCCCGGCATTAACGACCTGAGAAAAACCGTTCAATTGAATCAGGATCTTAAAATCACCTAAAGAGCCGCTTAATTCTTTAACAGAATAATTTTCAAAACAGTGTACGTTTGGATGGTTTTTTAATAGAAATTTCTCATGGCTTCCAAACATGAATACCTCATATCCTGTTTCGGCCAGGACTTTGGCGCTATAAAATGAGGCTTCTGATATGCCGATTACCGCAGTTGTAAAGTTATAATTCCTTGCTGGTGATGGTAAAGGTTTTAATTTTTTTGCTCTAAAAATTGATCGTTCGATCAGACCTGTTAAAAGATTGAATGCTCTGGATTCAGACACAGGAATAAGGCGTAGCACCTCACCTCTCAAATTACAGGTCTCTACCATGGCTCGGCTGACACCGGTGCCGTTAAATAGCGCGTCTTTTAATCTGCTACGCTGGTCAGTACAAGCACTGCATATAAAATCAAGGGGACAACAAACACAGGAAGCCAGTACTACTCGGGTAATGTTTTTATCCCGGATGGCCCTAAGAATACTGGTTGAGCCCTCTTTTGTGCATGCAGCTGATAATATTTGAGAATGAACTACATCTTTTTGATCTACCAGGCTGTTTATATACTCGTCCATAGTATCCAGCCAACCATAGGCATTGTTACATTTACAGGCAAAGATACCAATTCGTATTTCAGGAGATAAGACAGGATCAGGAAGAGAAAAAGAAATACCATGTCCCTTGGGATGATGAGAGATTCCCCCCATTAATTTCATGGCCATGGCAGCTGAAGCAAAACCTCGGCTGATCATGTCCAAAACATTGGATTTGGCAGTCTTTGGGCCATAAGCCCTTATTACATCTTCTCCTTTAATCGGAGGGACTATTTTAGGATCAGCTATAATAATTACTCCAGCATGTTCCGTTGTCTTTCTTGGTTGTTCTGCATGGTTGATGGCACCGATTTCACTACAGACGTCCAGGCATAAAAGACACTCAGAGCAGATGCCGCATTGAAGACAACGTCCTGTCTCGGAAAGGATTTGAGCCTCATTTAAACCCAGTGCTACTTCTGAAAAATTATCACATCTGAAAGCAGGTTGACTTTCAGGCATTTTAACCCTGGCCAGGGAAGGTATTTCCTCGGGAATCTTCTTGAAGTATCTTTCTTTAGGTCTCAATGAGCTTACCGATAAGGGCTTATTATCCTTATTAAGGTCTTTATGAAGATCTTTAGCAACATGCCGTCCTGAAGCCATTGCATCCACTACTGATGATGGTCCGGATATAATATCGCCCGCAGCATAAACCTTCCGAATGTTTGTACGAAAATTGTCATCAACAGCAATCAGGCCGTTTTCAGTAATATTGATTTCTGATTTTTTGCTGTCTTCAACAAAGAGGCCCTTTTGTCCAATTGCCACGATTACCTGCTCAAAAGAAAGCTCAAAAGCTTTACTGCCCTGAATGATTCTGGGCCAGGCAATCCCTGAAGGATCTGTTTTACCAGGTTCTGTTGGCTTGCAGCGCAAACCATTTAGTTGGCCGTTTTTACCCAAAAACAAAATTACCTGTGTCTGGTCTATGATCTCAATACCTTCCTCTTTGGCACCTGTAATTTCTTCTTTAGAGGCTGGAATAGAATCTTCCCTGAACCATGAGATGATTGAGACCTGTGATCCCAAACGTCGTAGGGTTCGTGCAAGGTCAAAAGCAGAATTTCCATCTCCAATAACTGCTATATCCTTATAAAAATCTGTTATCTGGTCTTCATTGATCTTATGTAAAAAGGAAATACATTTTTCGACACCTTCAAAGTCCTCTCCAGGAATACCAAGGAGACGGTCAGAGGATGCCCCTACGGTTAGAATAACAGAATCAAAATCCTTTTGTAATTTATCAATATCACCTAAAATATCAATCGGATGGGAGGTTTCTATTTTAACTCCCAATTTTTGGATATATTTTAATTCATAATCGAGAATATTACGCGGCAGGCGATATCTTCCTATACCGTAACGCAGTAATCCTCCAGCTTGGGGGTCTTTTTCAAAGATAGTAACGCTATAACCGAAGCGAATCAGATCTGTTGCCGCTGCCAGTCCAGCAGGTCCTGAGCCAATTACGGCGATCTTCTCTTTCAGGGAGGGCAATTCAGGTAATACTGGATCTATTTGATTTATTAATTCATAATCAGCAAGGAAGCGTTTAATATCCCTGATGGCTATTGGTTCGTCCAGATCGCCTCTTCGGCAGCTTTCTTCACAAGGATGAGTACAGACTCTGCCGCATATACCAGGTAAAATATTATCACGCCTGACTACTTCCAGGGCTTGGTGATACCTGCCTTCCTTTGCCAGGGCTATATATGCCTGAGCATTAACTCCCAAAGGACAGCTTTCCTGACAGAACGGTTGTTGTCTTTTATCAATTATTGGCCGCCCTGGTAGGCTCATACGTTCGTTAAATCGAATTGGTTTTTCACCATCTGGTGTAATTACCGGGCAAATTTGGCTGCAACGTCCGCATAAGGTGCAGCTTTCAGGATCGATAAAGGTCTCAATGGTCTTGACCTGTGCCCTGAAGCCTTGATGGGTATGTTTAAGTGAAACAACTTGGGCAGGAAGAATTAAGCGTATACTGGAATCTCTTAGGATCCTTATAAGGCCAGCTCTATGAGCAAAATTTAATGGTATTCCTGATGGCAACTGCCATTCTTCCCTGGCCAGTTTATGATTTAGATCAGGATCAGAATCAATCAAGGTTACACGTATGCCAAGTTCTGCCAGTTTATTGGTGGCAGCAATCCCGGCCGGGGTCGCTCCAAAGACTATGGCGCGATAAAGACGATCTTTGGGCGGCCTCATATCTGTACTCCTCTTTTTCCCAATGCTTTTTTCTTGCGGCCCTTAAGTAGAGCTATTCCATAGTCACTGCCTTTAGTAAAGGCCTCAATGTTCATCTTTTCTGTCCCTTTGGGAACCGATTCAAGCACGGTATTCCGTGCTGCATCCATAGATATTTCGCCGGTGATGGCAGTAAAGAATCCGACCATAATGATATTTGCTATCATTTTTCTACCCATTTCTTCAGCTATTCTGGTTGCTGGTACATCATAATATTCTTTTGAATAGCCTTTAGGTTGTACAAGGTCTTGATCAATCAATAAAATACCATCATCTTTAAGTTGGTCGATAAATTTATCATATCCTCCCTGTGACATGCAGGTCAGGATATCAGGTTGTCTGACATAAGGATAGAAGATCGCAGATTCAGAAATGATCACTTCAGCGCTACAATAACCCCCTCTGGCTTCGGGGCCGTATGATTGTATAAGGGTACTCTGTTTATTATCGCCTAAGGCTGCGGCTTTTCTAACAATGATGCCTGCCAGAACAATCCCCTGTCCTCCAAAGCCTGTTATCGTAATTTCTTTTTTTTTGGTTACTACTGATTCTTCATCCATTTGATTTGTCCATTAGGGATTTCTGTATAGAAAATAAATTATATTTATAATGAATTCGTAAAAAGTCCATCAACAGGACGAGGAAGGGTAGCCCCGGCCTGGGGTGAGGGTGGAACCATTTGAATCTATTTCAAATGGCTGGAGCGGGTAGCACTCCCCTGCTGAGAAAAAAAGGCGCAGAGTGACTTTTTGCCCGGTTATCATAATATGAGTCAGCTTTTAAGCTGCCAGTTGTGGCCAAGGTCAAGAAAAGCAATATCTTTAAGCACAGCCAATGTTTCAATTCGAGGGGTAGCTTATGGGCATAATGCAAAGATTGGTCTAACGTGGATATTTTATAATTGAATATCATTAAATATTTCATTCCAGAAGATCTTTTGGGCGGCAGGTCTTGTTATACATGTCAGTCCAAGTGGGGCGATTAATATCTAGAAATTTTCCAAGTACAACTCCACGCTCAAAATCAATGTCTAATTCAAAAGGATGTGCCTTATTCTTTATAATCGTATTTTCTTGATATAACTTTAATGTATCAAAAGGTTTTTCCTTGTTTCGCCTCCCATAGTTTACAGGGCAGGGAGCAAGGACTTCAATAAAGGAGAAACCTCGTTTTAAAAGTGCCTCCTGGATTGAATCGGAAATATTCCGGGCATGCAAAATTGTCCAACGAGAAATATATGTGGCGCCAGAGGCATAGGAAAGCATGGGAAGATTAAAAGGCCTTTCAGGATTTCCTGTGGGTGTAGTTGTTGTCTTGGCATTATAAGGTGTTGTTGCCGCCACTTGTCCCCCGGTCATTCCATAATTGAGATTATTTACACAAATAATAGTAAGGTCCACATTGCGCCGGGCGGCATGTATAAAATGATTGCCACCAATGGCAAAAATATCACCATCTCCACTAAATACTATTACATTAAGCTCAGGATTTGCCAATTTCAATCCGGTTGCGAAAGGAATAGCCCTGCCGTGAGTAGTATGGAATGAATCAAGATTTATATAACCAGCCCCCCGTCCGGAACAGCCAATTCCTGAAACCATAACTGTTTTTGTCAAATCAATACCACTTTCCTTCATGGCAATCAGGGTTGAAGAAAAAACTGTGCCAATTCCACAACCAGGGCACCAAATATGAGGAAGACGATCTGTACGAATAAGATCATCCAGGGGGTGAACTGCTTTTTTTTGGTGGCTCATAATAGATCTATCTTTCCTAAAAGAAGCAATATTAAGACACTTCCTTTATAGTTTCTATGACACGTTCAGGAGTGATTATCGTACCACCCACATGACCAACAAGATAAGTCGGAGCTTTATTCTTAACGCAACGCTCAACTTCAAGATGAATTTGACCAAGATTTATTTCCACGGTAATAAAGGCTTTAGCTTGTTTAGCCAGTTGACATATTTGATCTTCAGGGAAAGGCCAAACAGTTATTAACCTGAAAAGACCAGCCTTAATACCTTGGCTCCTGAGTTCATCTACTGCTGTATGACAGGTGCGGGCGGAGACACCATAGGAAATAATTATAATTTCGGCATCATCGAGCATATAACCTTCAGTCTTGATAATATCATCAAGGTTATTTTGGATTTTACCTGTCAACCTTGCCATCATTTTCTTTTGGCATTCAACTGTCATGTCAGGGTAGCCTTTTTCATTATGGGTCAGACCAGTGACATGAATATTATATCCCTTTCCTGCAATTGCCATGGGAGCAACTCCATTGGGACCCGGTTCATAGGGAAGAAAGCGATCTTTACGACCTTTAGGCCTTGGACGCGAAGCAAGTTTAATTTCACTTTTATCCGGAATAACGACCCTTTCACTTAAATGCCCTATGATTTCATCAGTCATAATTAAAACAGGCACACGGTAGGTCTCACTTAGATTAAAGGCCAGAATAGTTTGATAAAAAATTTCCTGAGGTGATATGGGAGCCAAGGCAATAATTTTATAATCACCATGAGAGCCCCACCTGGCTTGCATCATATCTCCCTGGGCTCCCTGAGTAGGAAGGCCGGTTGAGGGGCCCGCTCGTTGAACATTAACAATGACACAGGGTATTTCAGTGCAAGCAGCAAGCCCTATGTTTTCCATCATCAAGCTGAATCCTGGACCCGATGTAGCTGTCATGCTTTTGACGCCGGCGCTTGAAGCTCCCAGAATAGAGGCAATGGCCGCAATTTCATCTTCCATCTGAATGAAAGTTCCTCCTACCTCAGGAAGACGACCGGCAATATGCTCCGCAATCTCTGTGGCAGGGGTAATTGGATATGCGCCAAAAAACCTGCATCCGGCAGCCAGGGCTCCTTCCGCGCAGGCGACATCTCCTGTAATAAAATGTACTCCCGATAGAACAGCTGGTTTCATTCTTGCTCCATCATTATATATAATGTTCTGGAAAAAAAAGTTATCTGATATAGGGACTGAAAAAGACTGATCATGGAGGTATCTCAACCGAATAAATAGCAAATTCAGGACAGATTATTTCACAGTAATGACAATTTACACATTCCTCGGGATTTATTATTTTAGGAGGATGGTAGCCTTTTTCGTTGAATTTGCTTGCAAAAACGAGAATCCCTTTAGGACAATATTCAATGCAGTAGCCACATCCTTTGCATCTATCTTCCAGGATGTAAACCTCACCTTTTGAAACTTGAATATTTTCTGTATCAAGAGGCACCCTCCATAATGTCATGGTCATTTCCTAATAATTAATATTTGATAGCCGAGTAAAAAGGCGCTCTGCGCCTTTTTACTCGGCGGGTTAGAGCTGCCATCGGTCTCTTGATGGATTTGTTGCGAGTCCATCATTATTTTTTTTATAAAAAAACAATGAATACTATAATAAACGATCATAAGAACATGTCAAGCTTTTTCTCGTATTGCAGCGTATAGAAAGGAGATACTGCAACGTTTTTTATGACGGTGTCCTCAGATTAATGGGCTATATTTGGTTGTGCTTATAGAGTTGTTGATGAGCCTCATCCAATTTTACAGGCCAGTCATTTTGTCAAGGGGTAAGTCATAGAGGCCCATAGAGATATTTGAGTGGAGTCAGCTCTTTTTATATCTCCGGATCTTTCTGGATGCTTCCTTCCATCCTTTACGCT
>Ga0209345_10006938_pt1 | contig 10139 bp, 12 predicted proteins | sample Cruoilmetagenom7_FD_187294 | JGI IMG/M metagenome (GOLD analysis project Ga0209345, IMG submission 187294) | Oil polluted marine microbial communities from Coal Oil Point, Santa Barbara, California, USA - Sample 7 (SPAdes) (version 2) | ecosystem: Environmental > Aquatic > Marine > Oil seeps ... | reverse complement strand
CAGCCCTTGATTCCTGAGTGTTTTTTTGAAGTCAGCCAAGCCCGGACAACCATTACCGCATAGGCGAAGCAAAGCACCGACAGGGTAATCCACGCATAGGTCCACACCGCCGCCGCGACAAAAGCAAACCCGACAAGGAAGTACTTTACGTTGCCGCGTGATATCCGGGTGGTCTTGAAGGACCATGTGGGTATGTGGCTGATCATCAGCAAGCCGATGACCACCACATAGCCGCCAATGACCGCGCCGGGCAAAAGCCTGGCGTCGTTGAAGGCAAACGACAGGTACATCGGCAACATGACCAGCAATGCACCCGCAGGGGCCGGCACGCCGACAAAATACTCACTCGGGCCGGTTACGTCTTCGGATTTTCCGGCAACGTTGAACCGCGCCAGACGCACGACACAGCAGACCGAAAAAACCAGCGCCGCGATCCAGCCTGCGCCGCGCACATCCTGCAAGGCCCAGAAATAGACGATCAGCGCGGGGGCCACTCCGAAGTTCAGGAAATCCGCCAGGGAATCCAGTTCGGCCCCCATTTTACTGTCCGCCCCCAACAGCCGGGCAAGCCGCCCGTCCAGGCCATCCAGAACGCTGGCGACAAGAATCAGTTGGACAGCGTAAAGATAATTGCCCTGAACCCCAAACCGGATCGCTGTCAGCCCGGCACAAATGGCGGCAATCGTCAGCATGTTTGGCAGCAGTTGCAACAACGCGAAATCGGCTTTGGTCTTTTCAGGCAAGTCCCGCATCACTCAGTTCGCATTTCCGCCGTCAGACGTATCCAGCTCAGCCAGCACCGTTTCGCCGGCAATCATGGTCTGTCCGACGCTGACCAACGGCTTGACCCCATTCGGCAGATACACATCCAGCCGGGATCCGAAGCGGATCAGGCCGAATCGCTCTCCGGTTTGCATCCTGGCACCGGGTTCCACGAAACAGACGATGCGCCTGGCCACCAGACCGGCAATCTGCACCACCGCCAGATCGCGCCCGTCCTGCATCCGGATCCGCAGGGAATTGCGCTCATTGTCATCGCTTGCCTTGTCCAGATCGGCGCTCAGGAATTTGCCCGGACGATAGGCGATTGCCGTAATTTCACCGGCAATCGGCGTGCGGTTCACGTGGCAGTTGAAGACGCTCATGAAGACGCTGACACGGGTCAGTGCCTCTGCGGGCATACCCAGTTCGGCCGGCGGTATCGCAGGTTCGATCAATGACACGATCCCATCTGCCGGGCTGATGACCAGACCGTCGCGGGTCGGGGTCACGCGGGTCGGGTCGCGAAAGAAATAGTAGCACCAGATGGTCAGAATAACGCCAATCCAGCCCAGATAGGGGGAAACCCAGAACAGCCCGGCGGTTACAGCGGCGAATATCGCCACAAACCTGATGCCTTCCTTGTGCATCGGTTTGATGAAAGTTCCGAGCAAATTCATGTGCGTTGGTCCCGTGGCTGATCAGAGATGCCCTTTTAGGCGCATCGACGCCAAATAACAAAGGTAATCCGGATGGACCCGCAATTATGGGCTGTTGGCGCTAAAATCCTGACATCTGCCTTAATGACATTCTGCCTTAATGACATTCTGGGCGATTGAATTTTAAATCTTCCGCTTTCGGGCAGGGTAATGTGCTGAACACCGGCGTTTTAAGCTTTTTCTTTTCGTCGCTTTCGGGTTCAGCGGTGGCCACAGATGGCGCAGATGTCTTGGCTTTTGATGTCCGGGGCTTGGGGTTTGACGGCGCTCTTCGTCTGGCGACACGTGGGCATTTGACATCCGGAAACGCTCTGACAATCTCCAGAGCGGCCCAAAGTTGGCTTGCATCCGGTGACAGAGGCAGCGTGATCGCCGTATCAGCCTGACGCGAAAACGCCCCCAGCCCCCGTTTCGAATTGCGCCCGAAAACCCCGTCTATCTGGCCGAAATAGCAGGCCCGGTCCTTCAGCGCCGCTTGCAGCGACCGCGCCGCCTGATTGACCGTCAAGGCCGGTGCCACGGCAAAGGCAGGCGATTGGCCCGAACCTGTTTGCACGCCCGAACCGGCCTGATCGTTTGGGGCCGGGGCGGCGCGTGGCACAGCGGCGGCAACAGGGATCGAGGCCTCATTTTGAGGGGCCGCTCCACGCTGCAAGGCGGCCCGCTTTTCCAGGGCAAACGCATAAAGAGGATGGGTGGATTGCGCCTCGTAACGGATCAGGAAGTCATCCCAATCCGCGACGCTTGCGTTCCTGTCGATTCGCACGAAATCAAGCGAGATAGAGCCTTCCCCAACACCTGTCACAGCCGTAGGGGGCGTGGGGGGCGTTGATCCGGCGCTGCGCGGATTGATGACATATTCTCCACCGCCCAGCGACGAATAAACAAACGGGGCAGCGCCGGGCACGGACAGGCGCATCTGGTCGCGCACCCGGCCCAGCATCCGGCGCACATCCATCGGCGGACCTGACAGGGCCGCAAGGAACGCTGAGGTGAAGGGTGAGTTTTCCCCGGCCAACCCGTCCGGCGTGACTTCTCCGGTGGCCGCGGCATATGAAATCAGTGTATCGGCCTGAGTCGAGCGGATTTCACCCAACCCATGTCCGATACTCCGGTCCCCCCCCTGACGCTGCATCTTGAACACAAACGGGTTGTTCCGGCAGGCGTCCAGCACCACCATCTTAAGCGTTTTTGCGCCTGAAATCTGACGCAGCACCAGATCGACCTCGACCATTTCCAATCCGGCGTCCCGCTCGTCCTCAAGCCGGGCATCGACGGGGACAAGGTAGTTTGTTCCGCCAATCTCGATCCCGTGCCCGGCATAATAAACCAGCGCAATATCAGAGCGGTCGGCCAGGGCGCGGAAACGGCGAAGGGTATCGCGCATCTCGATCCGGCCCAGATTGTTGCCGATAAGCACCTCGAATCCCTGCGCCCTCAGCGCATCCGATACGGCGTCCGAATCGTTTTGCGGGTTTTCCAGCGGAACAACAGAGGTGTACTGTGCATTGCCAATCACCAGCGCCACGCGGTTGGCCCAACCAGCGACCGGCAGGCACAGCAGGAAAGCCTGGCACAGCAGAAAAACAAAGGCAAAAACGACTCGCATCAGGGAACCTGGATTAACAACACCCCGATACTCTACTGCCAAATGCCTCTCAGGTCCAATCATCGGGACGGCAAATTATCTGCGAACATAGGTTCGCCACAGCCAGATCAGTAAAACCGCCCCCAGAACTGCCCCGACAAAGCCCGACATCCAACCCATCACCGTCAACAAGGCGCGCAGGATCAACCCGCCAACCAGCGCACCGGCAATGCCGATCACCACGGTCGTGATAATGTCGGCCTCGATTTTCATAAAGCGGGTTGCCAGAAACCCGGCTGCCGCGCCGATGATGATCAATGCAACGATTCCCATTGATCCGGCCCTCTATTTTCTGCGCCAGTGAAACGGCACGATCACCAATGCACCGACCGAAGACATGATGGCGTTCAGCCCCGGTGATCCGAACCCGATGCCGAACATCAGCCGCACGAAATAAAACAGGAACGCGCCGCCGACACAGATGATGATGGATTGCAGATACCCGTTTTGGGTGAACCCGGATTTCTCCGCCAGGTACCCGACGATCCCGGCAATCACCACAGTGCCCATTATGGTGGGAAACATCGGTGCCTCCTTTGGGCCTGTTAAAGCTGCGTGCCTTGCGGGACCGGCCAGCCCCGCAAAAAGGTTGCCTTATCCTGCGCGCCTTTGCCAGCCCGTTGCAACCGGGTCAGCGTTACGGCCCCGGTGCCACAGGCCACCGTCAGCGCACCGTCCAGCGTCATTCCCGGCGCGCCCCGCCCGTTCGTCAGCCGCGCACCCAGCAGTTTCACCCGCTGGCCGCCTATCTCGGTCCAGGCGCCGGGAAAGGGGGACAGGCCGCGAATAAGGCGCTCTACGTCCTCGCAGGGGCGGGTCCAGTCGATTCGGGCCTCGGCCTTGTCGATCTTGGTGGCATAGTTCACCCCGTTTTCCGGTTGCGGCACCGGCGTCAGATCGTCAAGCCGGCCCAGTGCATCGACAATCAGCGCAGCCCCCATGACCGACAGCCGGTCATGCAGCCCGCCTGTTGTTTCTTCCGGCTGTATCGGCGTCGTTGAACGAAGCAGGACAGGGCCGGTATCCAGCCCGGCCTCCATCTGCATGATGCACACGCCGGTGGTCGCATCCCCGGCAATGATCGCCCGATGAATAGGAGCCGCCCCGCGCCAGCGTGGCAATTCGCTGGCATGGATGTTCAGGCAGCCGCGTTTTGGCGCGTCCAGCACGACCTGCGGCAGGATCAGCCCATAGGCCACCACAACGGCAATATCCGCCTTCAACCCGGCAAATTCCGCCTGAACCCCGGGCGTTTTAAGCGACACGGGATGGCGCACCATCAGGTCCAGCGCCTCGGCTCTGGCCTGTACCGGCGATGGACGATCCTTCTTGCCGCGCCCGGCGGGCCGGGGGGGCTGGCAGTAAACGGCGGCGATCTCGTGCCCGGCCTGCACCAGCGCGTCAAGCACCGGAACCGAAAAATCGGGCGTTCCCATAAACACGATTCTCATTGTCCGGCTTTCATCTTGCGGGCCTTGCGCAGCAGCATATCGCGTTTCACCTTGCTCAGATTGTCGAAATACATCCGCCCGTTCAGGTGGTCGATCTGGTGCTGCACGCTGGTGGCCTCAAGCCCGACAAAATCTTTTTGGGTGATCGCGCCGATTTCATCCAGATACTGCACGGTAACCGCACGCGGACGTTTTATCAGCGCGGTCATTTCGGCCAGGTTGGGGCTGGCCTCTTCATGGGTCCGCAATTCGACCGACGCATGCAGGATCTCGGGGTTGGCCAGCCTGATCGCCCGCCCTCGCCCGGGCGAAATATCGACCACCGCCAGCCGCAGCATCACCCCGATTTGCGGAGCGGCAAGGCCAACGCCGGGCATTGCATCCATCGTGTCGATCATATCGTCCCAGATCACACGGATATCATCGGTAATTACGTCCACCGAAGCGGCAACCGTCCTTAGCCGTTTGTCAGGCCACGGCAGGATTGGCAAAACGGCCATCTTAACCGCGCGCCATTTCGCGTTTCAGCTTTTGCATCTTGCGGGTGATCATCTGGCGTTTCAGCGGCTTGAGGTAATCAATGAACAGCTTGCCCTCCAGATGATCAATCTCGTGCTGCACACAGGTCGCCCACAGCCCGTCGAACGTTTGTTGCTGCGCCTTGCCGTCCCGATCGATCCACGCCACGTCGACCGCGGCAGGCCGGGTCACTTCGCCGTATTGCTCGGGGATCGAAAGGCAGCCTTCGTCATAGACGTTGGTTTCGTCCGACGCGGCCACAATTTCCGGATTGAACAGCACCATGGGACGCGGAGAGGCCCCCTCTTCTTTGACGCAGTCCAACACGATCAACCGCGACAGCACGCCGATCTGGGGCGCTGCCAGACCGATGCCCGGCGCATCATACATGGTTTCCAGCATGTCATCCGCCAGCTTGCGCAGCGCATCGCTCAGGTCGTCCACAGGAGCGCAGATTTTTTTAAGGCGGGGATCAGGATGGATCAGGATCGAGCGTTTCATTGGCACCGGAATGTTAATCGTTTCATCACAGCATGTAGGCGATTGCCCAAGGCGCTGCAACGGCTGCCCCTTGCACCCGGCGCAATTCCCGCTAGCTTGCCCGCCGAACTGACGGGTACAACACGGGAAAAATCATGGATTTCGACAAGATCATCGACCGGCGCGGCACGAATTGCGCCAAATGGGACAAGATGGAAGCCACTTATGGCGTGCCCGCCGACGAGGGGCTGCCCATGTGGGTCGCCGACACCGATTTCCAGGCCCCGCAAGTGGTGCTGGACAAGATGCAGAGCCTCGTCGATCACGGCGTATTCGGCTATGTCAATCTGGACGAGGATTATCTTGGCGCGATCGCCTGGTGGATGAAAACCCGCCACAACTGGGAGGTGGACCCCGCGTGGATATTCACCACCACCGGACTGGTGAATGCGGTTGCCCTGTGTCTGGATACCTTTACCGCCCCGGATGACGGGATCGTCCTGTTTACCCCAGTTTATCATGCCTTTGCCAAAGCCATCAATGCAAGCGGGCGGCGGGTGGTGGAATGCCCTCTGGTGAACAACGATGGCCGCTATGAAATGGACTTCGACGCCTATGATGCGATGATGACAGGGACCGAAAGCATGGTCATCCTGTGTTCGCCGCACAATCCCTGCGGGCGTGTCTGGACCCGCGCCGAATTGCAGGGCGTGGCCGATTTCTGCAAACGTCACGATCTGATCCTGATCTCGGATGAAATTCATCACGATCTGGTCTACCCCGGTCATACGCATATCCCGATGGCCAAGGTCGATCCTTCAATCATTGACCGGACCCTGATGCTGACCGCCCCGTCCAAGACGTTCAACATCGCCGGGCTGCACACTGGCAACGTCATCATCGAAGATGACAATCTGCGGGCGCGGTTTGCGGCGCGCATGACATCGCTTTGCCTGGCTGGGAACTCTGTCGGGCAATATGCCTCGGCGGCGGCTTATTCACCTGAAGGGGCCGCCTGGGTGGATGATCTGATGCTGTATCTGGATGGGAACCGGCAGGTGTTCGATGCCGCAATTGCCAGCATTCCCGGCCTGTCCTCAATGCCGCTTGAGTCGACCTACCTGGCCTGGGTGGATTTTTCCGGCACCGGCATGGAGCGCGAGGAATTCACCCGCCGGGTTGAACAGGTGGCAAAGATCGCGGTGAACCACGGGACAACATTCGGAGCCGCCGGGGATACGTTCCTGCGCTTCAACTTTGGCACCCAGCGGTCGCGCGTGACCGAGGCCTGCGAGCGGTTGCAAGCGGCCTTTGGGGATCTGCAATAGGGTCTATTTGGTCAGCAGTCCGACCGGGGCCTGCGGGGCCCGGTAAAAATCCAGTGGGGCCTGGTCCAACGCGGTTGTGCTGCGCTTGAACTCATAACGCATCTCGCCGGATCCGGCCTCGGAGGCGATGATCAGGCATTGGTAAATATGCTGGTTCCCGTCATAGATATCGACCAGCCCGCGCATCGCCGGGGCCGTTTCTTCCTCCACCGAAAACCCGTCTTTCCACAGGCGCAGCACCGGGTGAAATTCATCCCCGACAAGCACCCGCAAGCGGCTGGTCTTTTTCAACGCGGCCAGTTGGCCCGCCCTCAGCCCGTCACGGACTTCTTTGGACATATAGGTCGTCATGGCGGCAGCCCTTTCGGTAATTAGCAAAAGCAGGGTGAACCGGCACAGGCAATTTTCAAGCCCCGATTCGCGGACATCACATTCCTATCCTGAAAACGTTGCTCAAAGGTAGCACTCTGCTGGTTTTGCCAACCGCGAACTGTGCGTCACTGCACGGTCACTGCGCGCTTGCAGCCATGGTTCCAGGCCCGGGCTGCACTATCTTGTTGGCAGGCACCACATGGGAGAATGCAAATGAGAGGAGAATGCAAATGGGACTGCTGATTAACGGTATCTGGCATGACAAATGGTACGAAACCGCATCCAGTGGCGGGGCGTTCCGTCGCGACGACGCACAGTTTCGCAACTGGATCACTGCGGACGGGTCTGCGGGGCCAACGGGAACGGATGGGTTCAGGGCCGAACCGGGGCGGTATCATCTTTATGCCAGCCTGGCCTGCCCCTGGGCGCACCGCACGTTAATATTCCGCAACCTCAAAGAGTTGCAGGATATCATCGACGTGTCCGTGGTGCATCCGGATATGTTGACCGATGGGTGGACCTTTGCGCGTGACCATCACGGTGCCACTGGCGATTCCCTGTTTGCCAGCGCGTTCGCCCATCAGATCTATACCCGCGCCGTCCCGACGTTCAGCGGGCGGGTGACCGTGCCGATTCTATGGGACAAAAAGCGAAAAACCATCGTTTCCAATGAAAGTTCCGAGATCATCCGAATGTTCAATTCGGCCTTTGACGGGCTGACTGGCAACACCGATGATTACTGGCCCGAACCGTTGCGCCCGGAGATCGACGCCGTAAACAACCGGATTTACGATACCGTCAACAATGGCGTCTATAAGTGCGGATTTGCGACAAGTCAGGCCGCATATGACGCCGCGATCGGGCCACTTTTCGACAGTCTCGACTGGCTCGAATCACGTCTGGGGACGCATCGCTATCTGATGGGCGATCAGATAACCGAGGCCGACTGGCGTTTATTCACCACGTTGATCCGGTTCGACCCGGTCTATCACCTGCACTTCAAATGCAATCGCAAGCGGTTGATCGACTATCCCAACCTGTGGGGATTTACGCGCGAACTTTATCAATGTCGCGGTGTCGCGGGCACGGTCGGAATGCAGCATATCGTGCGCCACTATCACTTTAGCCACGACACCATTAACCCGTACCGCATCATTCCGGTGAACCCAGTGCTGGATTACCTTGCACCGCATGGGCGGGATCAGCGCGTTATTGCGTAATGCTCGACCATGGTGGCCAGATCCTCTGGTGGGGTTGCGCTTTGGACATAGGCGCAGGCGTTGGGACTGTGGGCAAAAATTGACCCGTCCGAGAAAAAGCTGGTGTTGGTGACAAAAATCACCCGCGTTTCGGGGCGGCGGTAACTGGCGAAATCGGCCACCGCCAGGGCGCTGCCCTGATCCAGAACCAGATCAAGGACGATGATTTGAAAATCACCGCCGCACAGCGCAAGGATTGCGGCCTCCTGGCTGCAAACCAGCGACACCCTGGCACCCAACCTTTCCAGATGCCTTTGCCAAAGCGATCCCAGCTCTGGTTTGCTCTCTACAATCAAAACATTCATAATATTTTACATGACACGTCGAATCCACCCAGCGCGTATCAACCCCTGCTTATAGGTGATGTAATCAATCTATTAACAAATGGTTAAACACTTTTCCTTTTCTCACCATACAATCTGAAGTGGTCCTGCTTTCCAGGACAGCTTTGCGGCTTTCCTAAACTGTATCAGATTTATGTTCATGCCGCTTTTCATGTTTCCGTTTGGCTGAAGTCTGCCGTGTCTGGCGTTCGCTTGTCCAGAGCCGTATGAGGTCGCTCGGAATTGCAGAACCCGATCCAGGCATCAAATACAGAAAGCCGCGTTTGACTGGGATATAGGTGTTGTCGGACCACTTCAGCTGGATGTGCCAGACGAATAGGGCCGCAAAAACACGGGCCGGTCAGGTTGGGACAAATCCGGGTTGTACGCATAGCCTCCGGTGTCGAAATCCAGCAACGCAGCCGGATCAGTCAGCCTTTTCTGCACGATAAACCGCGCCATCGCGCCACGCGCCCTTTTGGCAAAGAAGCTGACGATCTTTGGGGAACCGCCCTTGTCTTCCATAAAGACCGGCGTGATCACCCGCAATTTCAACGCTTTGGGGGCAATTGCAGTAAAATATTCCTTACTGGCACAATTGACCAGAACCCTGGCTCCGACCTGCTCTCCCTGTGTATTCAGGGCTTTGGACAACTGATCGCTCCAGTAATCATAAAGCGACCCACCCCGCCGTGTTTTCAAACGGCTTCCCATTTCCAGACGGTACGGTTGAATCGCATCTAACGGACGTAACAGACCGTAAAGGCCGGACAAAATGCGCAAATGGTCCTGCGCCCAGGCCAGTTCATCTGCATCAAGCGACATTGCCTCAAGCCCCAGGTATGTATCCCCGGCAAAAGCAAGCGCCGCGGGGCGGGTCACATCTATATCGGGCGTATCGGCAAACACGCGGAACCGGTCCCGGGCCAACCGTGCCAGATCGGGGCTGATATGCATCAGTTTTTGCAGATCACCCAAAGTCAGATTACGCGCCGTCCGCGCCAACCGCACCGCATCGTCCTGAAACGCAGGTTCACTCTGAGCGGTATCGCGTTCCACCCAATCCAGCCGCTTGGCCGGAGAAATTATCACCAGCATACCTTCCCCCATAATGTCCTATCCCGCCTCGCGCAGAACGTCCAAAAAGGCCGCGCCAAAGCGCTCGGCGTGCCTTTCACCCAAAATCCGCTCCAGCGCCGGCGCATCATCGGGGCGCATCTTCGCCACGCGCGCCAGTTGTGACGCCGAGCAACTCATCGGCTTGCCCACACCATCCGCGCC
>Ga0209345_10006937_pt1 | contig 10142 bp, 9 predicted proteins | sample Cruoilmetagenom7_FD_187294 | JGI IMG/M metagenome (GOLD analysis project Ga0209345, IMG submission 187294) | Oil polluted marine microbial communities from Coal Oil Point, Santa Barbara, California, USA - Sample 7 (SPAdes) (version 2) | ecosystem: Environmental > Aquatic > Marine > Oil seeps ... | reverse complement strand
CCGTTATCAGAATCGTATCTTCGGTAATATTATTCTCCAGCTCAGATAGATCTATCATTCCGTATCCATCGACGCTCATACGAATGATCTCAAATCCCTCTCTTTCTAGATAGCTGCATGGCTCAAGAACCGCGGGATGCTCGATACAACTCGTTATTATCCTCCCTTTCCCCTTCTTTCTCGCCGTCCCAATGATTGCCAGATTATTGGATTCCGTTCCGCCGCTCGTAAAGAATATCTCTTTCTCCTCTGCACCGATCAGAGATGAGACGTTTCTTCGAGCACCTTCCACCGCATCCCTTGCCTCCCTCCCGTGTGCGTGCAACGAAGAGGCATTCCCATATCTCTCACAGAAGTATGGAAGCATCGCCTGCAACACCTCTGGATCAACCGGAGTCGTCGCGGCGTGATCCATGTACACCCTTCTCTTACTCTTCTGCATCTTCAGCACCTCATTGAGAGCATTCTTTGTATGGGAATCATTGCTTTCTCTGCAATATCTTTGGGCACTTTAACATGAATTCTCTCCGTCTCCAATGCCCTTTCAACCTTCCTAAGCGTGTGTGTCTTCATCTGGGGGCAGACCGCACTCTTTGAGAGTGGATAAAATTTCTTCCCAGGAACGTCCTTCCTAAGCCGGTGTATCAATCCGATCTCCGTCGCGATCAAAAACTCATTTTCCTCAGATTCCTTGCAATATTTGATCATTCCACTCGTAGATGCGATCGCATTCGCTCTTTTTAGAATCTCCTCGGTGCATTCCGGGTGTGCCACAATCTCCACGCCGGGATGCCTCGCCTTCGCATCCGACAGATCCTCATCCGTGATCTGATGGTGCGTCGGGCAGAATCCATATTCAGGAACCGGTATCACTCTCTTTGAGGTTTGGCTCTCGACGTATCGCGCCAGATTGATATCCGGACCGAAGATGACGGTATCGGAGTTCATAGATTCGACGATATCGCCTGCGTTCGCGGACGTGCATATGCAATCCGCATAAACCTTATGCTCCGCAAGCGTGTTTATATAGAGTACCACCTCTGCATCAGGATATCTCTTCTTTGCCTTAAGCAGATCTTCTGTCTTCAGCATCTGTGCCATTGGGCAGATCGCAATATCTGGGATCAGAACCTTTTTACCCGGATTCAATATGGCGGCGGTCTCCGCCATAAAGTCCACACCACAGAAGACAATGATATCTGCATCCGTCTTTGATGCCTTCTCTGCCAGTTCCAACGAGTCCCCCACAAAATCCGCCACGTCCTGAATCTCCGGCCTGCTGTAGTTGTGCGCCAGAATGATCGCGTTCTTCTCATCTTTTAACTTTTCTATCATCTGTCATCCAAGCCATCCAATGTTTTTTAACGATCCTCACGTAAGACGGCTTTCTCTTAATATATAACTAAATATAAATCTACGCCCAAATTCATCGATCTGATCGAGAATCGAGATAGCATCGACTTGAATTTACATATAAAACTTTTATATACCATCTCACATCTGTATATGAGAAAACAGAAGAGAATGAGGAGACCCATGAAGAAGACGATCGTAGAAAAATTACCGATACTTGCGATACTCTGCACCTTCCTCTTAATCCAAATCCTCTCAATCTTGATGATTCCCGCCTTTCAGGAGACTAATATCAGAGCATTTGAAGATCCTGAATCTTTCTATAATCCAATCTATTTTATCGTCATGATAATCGCATTCACGCTTTTGATACTACTTCTGGCCAAGTATAAGGTAAAGATTTTGATACGGATAATAATCGTTTTTGCAGTCTTTTCTACCCTTGTCCTCGGTCTTAGCGCTTTTATCCCGGAGGTTCCAACGAATTCTTCCATGATACCTTCCACGGCATTCTCCATAATCGCCTCCGCTTTTTTGATCTTTGCCCTCCTCAAATATCCAAGATGGTATATCGTGGACGCCGTTGGGATCATCCTTGCCACAACCGTTAGTACAATCTTTGGCATATCACTTGGAATAATTCCGGTGATAATACTCCTCTCTCTACTCGCAATATACGATTTCATCTCTGTATATAAGACAAAACACATGCTAACACTCGCAGATGACGTGATGGATTTAAAACTCCCTGTGCTGTTAGTAATCCCAAAAAAGAGGGGTTTTTCACTCGAAGAAATCGATCAAGTTCGGAGCGAAGGAGGGAAAGAGAGGGACGCCTATATCGTTGGGCTTGGGGATATGATCATACCTACCATACTCGTCGTCTCCTCTCAGATCTATATAGGGCCGATGACGACCATCGGTGCTATGATCGGAGGAATGTTTGGACTTCTGTTTCTGATGAAGAATGTAGAGAAGGGAAAAGCCCAGGCAGGCCTGCCCTTCTTAAATGGAGGCGCGATCTTAGGTTTTTTACTCGCCTATCTGTTCTGCAGAATTATAATATGATATTGGATCGTCGCTATCTTTCAAACCCGATCAATCTGCTGATCTCATCGATTGAGACACGGCTTGATCTAAAATTATTTAGAGGACTACCTTCATCTATGTAGCCCAGAGCTATGGTATTTGAAATTTTTAGATTACTCGGGATACCCAAAGTTTCTCGTATGATCGATTCAAACCTTAAGGGAATGCCAAGAGAGCATGCCCCCAATCCTTTGTCGTAAGCGCTTAAAATGATATTTTGGATCGCGATGCCCACATTCATCTCATTTGAATTTGATCCCTCATCAAAAAGGACGATTATCACCACAGGAGCACCATAAAAAGAAAGGCTGCCCTCCATGATCCAATTTGGATCAACAATCCCTGCTTTTTCGATGAAGGGCAACATCTCGATTATGAATTTACTTGAGCGTTCTGCATATTTTTCGGTCAATTCTCCACCCGGTGAATATGTAGCCCCACTCTCGCGTAAAGCTTCTAATAACTTTTCAACAAGTTCTTGCCGTTTTTCTCCTGTGACCGCCCAAAACTCCCAGGGCTGTAGATTTGAGGCAGATGGAGCCAGACGAGCAGATTCCAATACCTCCAGCACATCTTCACTTGATACTGGCTTAGCAATAAAAGATCGGATTGACTTTCTCTCTCTAATCGCTTCTATCACATCCATTCACATCCCTCTATTTAAATTTTAGAGATATATTCTCTTAATTTTTCTATCGTTTTATCTAAGTCATACTTAACTTTTCCCAATGTTTTAATACTTTCTTTAATCACAATCTTATGATCCTCCCCGGATAATCCACCTTTATCTTCTGGATTCACAACTATTGCCAAATCAAGTGGTATGTCGCCCTGCCAAATATAGAAAGCTAAAGCCAAATCGGGTATGAAATCTATAGGGGTTTCATATACAGAGGAGATATAGACTTCTTCATTTGCCCGTGATATATAACACGTATCGTCGCCATAACAGAAAAACTTGCGATGTCCGCCTGAAGATAGATCTCTTAACTTCAACATAAATAGTTAATGAAGCGTTTTCTGTGCCGCATAATTTTTGGTAAGTGTGAGCGAATCGAAGACTCTACCCTCGGGATACTTTGCTCTCAATGTTAGTACATTCCCATCTACTTCAACCAAAGTATAATGATGGCAAGACTCCGCATACGAAAACCGTTCATCCCCTTTATTCAAAGGATAGAGTGGAGCTCCTGCACCGGCGGATATTACGTAGATCGTTCCCTTCCCTTCTGTCACCTTCCCGTTCACCATTGGTTTACTCCTCTGATATCCGTGTTCATGCCCACAGAAGACCAGATCCACGTTGTACTCATCGAAGAGCTCGGTTATGGGCTGGACATCGGTCTGATCTCCATGAACCTTTCCGCAAGAATAAGGTGGCCTGTGAAAAACGACTACCTTCCACATATCATCCGGAAGATTGGATAGATCATCTTCAAGCCATCTGTATTGCTCAGAATCATGCCCCACATCAGCCGGGAATAGATTGGGTTTTATGGATGTTAAGAGAGAGGTTTCGGTGTTAAGAACAACCACATGCACGTTTCCATAATTAAACGAGTACCACCCCTTATTTTTAGCATCAGGTGTGGCAAACAGGGTAAAGTATAGCGGAGAGTAAAACTCGTGGTTACCGAGCACCGCCATAAATGGGGCCTTTAACATAAGCCTATGGGCGGAATCGAAGAATGCCTTCCATTCTAAAGGATTAAAGCCACAGAAGACCATATCACCCGAGAAGAGCGAGAAATCAAAGTCATCAGAAGCGGCCGCATCTGCCACCCTCTTCCACTCATCAAAATTGAGCTTCCCGAGATCGTTTCTGGAATCCCCCATGACGATAAACGATATGTTATCATCTTCCAAGGGGGCAGTCTTAAAAGTATGATCCGGGCTCCAACCGTCTTCTGATCCACATCTGTAATGGTAGGTAGTATTCGATTCTAGACCGATCAGATCCACTTCGTGAAGAAATGAAGATCTTTTACCTCCTTTGGCGGCCATTTCCATTTTATAGTGCTGATCCATTCCGTATTGGACAAAACTTCCCGCCGGAATTGAAGTATTCCACACGATGGTCATGGAGGTAGAGGGGTCTGATTTAAAACTCAGATGTATATTATTAGGTATATTATCGCTGGTAAACTTAAAACTTGCAGCATTTCCATAAGCCGAAGCGATGGAGAGCGAAAGCACTATAACGGACGCCAAACAGAGAAATATCTTGGTCTTTCGGTTCATCATTTTAACTCTTTTTATCTTTTTCATTCCGGTATATACGCTTTTTCCCAAATAGTATATCTTATTCGCGATCGAACTCGTCCTGAATCTCTCCTACGATCTCCTCGACGATATCTTCCGTCGTCAACAAGCCGGTTACCTTCCCAGATTCGTCGATGACGATTGCTATATGCGTTCCACCTCTCAATTCACCCAAAAGCTCTGAGATCCTTCTCGTCTCAAAAGCAAAATATGGTTCGCGCATCATCTCCTCTAAAGAGCCATTCTTGTAATTTTGATCATTATTCTTAGAGGGAGATAGCAATAGATCCTTGGCGTGAATGACCCCAACCACATCATCTTCTCTATAGATTGGGATCCTCGAGTGACCTGACTCAACCATGAGCTTCAATATCTCTTCGACCGAAGAATTTACATCGGCAGAGACCATCTCTTCTATTGGTTTCATCACATCTTTAGCGGTGGCATCTCCAAAACGTAAGACGTTGTACATGATCTCTTCTTCGGCCCGCTCTATCGCCCCGTCTTCTTCTCCAACATTTATCCATTCTTTCAGTTCCTCCTCTGTCAGCGATGAATCTTCCTCAAGAGTTGTCATCTCAAACATTCCACGAGATATGAACGAAAAAAAGATCGTTAATGGGGTTAAGAAGACATAAAGAGCATATAACGGCCTTGAGAACAATAAAGCCAGTTTTTCTTTGTTCTTTGTCGCAAAAGACTTTGGAGTGATCTCTCCAAATATTAAGAGCAAGAGCACTACGACGCCGGTGGCGATGCCTACTCCGACATCTCCAAATGCTCTTATTGCCATCGAGGTCGCTAATGCCGCTGCAGCAACATTTGCAAGATTATTTCCGATCAATATTGTTATCAACGTCTTTTCTATATCATCCTTGAGCTTTTTTAACGATTTAGATCCTTTTATCCCCTCATCCGTGAGGTTTCTGACCCTTGCCTTACTTATTGACAATAGGGCAACTTCAGAGGAGGAAAAAAACGCGGATAAAAAGAGGAGAACGATAAAAAAGATTATCTCCATCGGTGTATTCATGCAGAGATTATCTCCATCGGTGTATTCATACGGGTGTCCTGTCTATCCAACCTTGTATCTAAGAGATCTAAAGAACATTTTATTGTCTGTTCATCTCACTTATAAAAATTTCCATCTTTGGTTTTAGGGAAGGAGGGATCAGGTGTTTCATAAGAAAAGATATATCTAATGCTAAGAAGATCTCCGATGATACCATGGCAGAACTTTCTACTCAGGAGAAATATAAATTTAAGAGAACGCTTGAAGAGCTCAAAAAGAAGAGGGGGCAGGGAACGGAACTTTTATCCATATACATACCACACGACAAACAAATTTCGGATGTCACGGCTCAACTTAAGGATGAAGTGGGGTCTGCATCCAACATAAAATCCAAGTCGACGAGGAGGAACGTCCAGGGTGCCCTGGCTTCCGTCCTCTCTCGGTTGAGATACTACCGAATGCCGCCAGAGAATGGGCTGATCATATTTTGTGGCGCTGTTCGACTCAGTGGGGACAAGACGGATATGGAATCTATAATTATGGAGCCTCCTGAGCCAGTATTATCATATAGCTATCAATGCAGTTCCGAATTTTATATAGAGCCTCTTGAAGAGATATTAAAAGATAAAAAAACCTTTGAACTCCTCGTTTTAGATAGAAAAGAGGCGGCTGTAGGTCTTTTGGTTGGAAAAAGAATTGAAGCATTACGACACCTCACGTCAAATGTACCAGGCAAACAGCGAAAAGGAGGGCAGAGTGCGGCAAGATTTTCTCGGCTGAGGTTGATCGCGATAAATGAATTTTATAAGCGGATAGGAGAAGCCGCGAGTAATGTGTATCTGAAAGGAGATTGGGAGGATTTTAGAGGCATATTTATTGGAGGTCCGAGTCCAACGAAGGAAGAATTTGTCAAAGGCGAATATCTGCATTATGCCCTCCAAAAGAAGATTTTGGGTGTATTCGACGTATCATACACGGATGAATCCGGTCTTTACGAGTTGGTGGATAAACTCTCGCAGAGCATGGATGATATGGAGATAGCCAAGGAGAAGAAGCTGATAAATCGATTCATGAGTGAAGTCATTAAAGAGAACGGTCTCGCATCCTACGGGGAAGAGTTCGTGAGGGCAAACCTAAAAGCGGGTGCGGTAGATACTTTACTCCTCTCAGAAGATTTAAAGATGGAGAGGATAAGGAGGAGATGTGGCAATTGCGGAAGAGAAGAGACTATAACGATAGCCGCCGATGGTGATGAGCAGGATAATATGGTGTGCAAGTGTGGCTCAACACTCGAGATCACCGGGAGAAGAGATATCGTCGAAGAATTATCTGAGACCGCCGAAGCATCTGGAACAAAGGTAGAGATGATATCCACTGAATCTGAAGAGGGAGAACAGTTTTTTAATGCCTTCGGCGGTATAGCTGCCATACTCAGATTTAGAGTGGGTGTATAATGCGAGCAAATCGGAGATTTTCAAATGTTTCCCGATTTTGAGCGAGAGGTGAAAGATTGTTTGAGAGAAGGAGTAAGAGAAGTTGGAGAGAATGGAGATATTCCCATAAACCCTCACGACAAGATTGCAGATATATCTTCGACGGTCTCATTTAAAGTTGCAAAGAGAGATAAGAAAGATCCAAGAGACGTGGCAGAAGAGATACTAAAGCACCTAATAGTTATAAAAGAGAGATATTATCTGATAGGGAGAATATATGCTGTTGGCCCCTATTTGAACTTCTATGCAAGTGAAAAATTTTTATCAGAGACCCTGAAGAAGGTGCTATCTGAACAAGAGGAGTATGGCTCGTTGCATTATAGAGGAACCATCCTCCTTGAGCACACTTCTGCGAACCCAGATGGCCCAATACATATCGGGCATATACGTAATTCCATCATAGGGGATAGTTTAGGAAGAATTTTGAGAAGAGCCGGTTATGACGTAGAGACACAATATTATGTGAACGATATGGGGAGACAGGTGGCGGTCGTCGCATGGGGGATGGAAAGATTTGCCTTAGATCAGGATAAAAAGATAGATCATGGGATCTCGAAGGTCTATGCGGGGGCAAATAAACTTTTGGGGGCTGATGCTTTTAGGAAGGAGCAAGTAGATTCCCTCCTGAAGAGATTTGAAGATGGGGATGACGTGACCATTAAAAGATTTGATGATCTCGTCTCTCGATGCTTGGAGGGGATACGATCGACGCTTGATGGGATGAATATATCCGTTGATAAATTTGTGAGAGAGAGTCAATTTGTCTTTAATGGAGATGTGAATAGCATAATATCCTCATTAAAAGATGAAAGATACGCTTATTACGAAGATGGCGCGTTGATGATGGATCTTGAAGAATTTGGTTTTGAGAAAGATTTTGTGGTTACAAGAGGAGATGGGACTTCCCTATATCCCACGAGGGATCTGGCTTATCATGCATGGAAGTCGGAGAGATGCGATAGGATGATCGACATCCTTGGAGCGGATCACAAATTGATCTCGAGCCAATTGAAGGTGATCTTAAAGATCTTGGGGTACAAAGAACCGGAGATTGTGATCTTTGAGTTCGTCTCTCTGCCAGAGGGATCTATGAGTACGAGAATGGGTAAATTCATCTCCGTGGATGAGTTGTTGGAGAAGACCGAAGAACAGGCATATTTGGAGGTAGATAAGAGGAGAAAAGATCTGAATGAGGAAGAGAAGAGGAAGATCTCCAAGTTCATCTCGGTCGGGGCAGTGAGATACGACATCGTAAAGATATCTCCCGATAAGGCGACCACCTTTAACTGGAGGGATGCGTTGGACTTTGAGAAGAGAGGTTCTCCTTACATCCAGTATGCACACACGAGGGCATGCAGCATACTGGATAAGGGTGGAAGCTACGATGAACCAGATCTTGATCTTTTAAGAGAAGAGCAGGAGATAGAGCTCATAAAAAAAATCTCTAGATTTCCTCTGGCAGTAAAAGAGGCGGCGAATGGCTTAAAACCAAATATCATCGCCACGTATGCAAGAGAGCTTGCAGAGCAGTTTGGTCAATTCTATAAGGACATTCCCGTATTAAATGCACCAGATGGTTTAAAGAATGCTAGATTGGCTCTGGTGGACGCGTTCAGAATTGTGGTAAAGAACTCGCTGCAACTCTTGGGCATCCACGCTCCGAGGTATATGTGATGAGAAGGGTTTATATAAAACGCCTGATATGATTCTATGGTGATCTAATTGAGTGACAAGAGAGAGGTAGAGTTTGAGATAGAGAAGGAGACGAAGAATACGATAAGATTTAAGGAAATAGAGGGAGATACACCTTCGGTGATAAAGACGGTCTATGTTCAAAAGGAGACATTCGGGGGTGGAGATACGCCTAAAAAGATTAAAATAACGCTAGAATGGGATATGGCGCAAAGAGAATAATCGCCACAATGGATACCAAAAAAATTGATAATTTAATCATCGCCTCAAATCGGGAACCATATACACATAAAAAGTCAAAAACTGGTATTGTATGTGAAAAGAATACCGGAGGATTGGTCTCATCGATTGATGCAACCATGCGATCCGGATTATGGATCGCATGGGGAAGCAGTGATGCTGACTTTCTTGGCGATGAAAAGATCGATCTTCCACCAGAGCATCCGAGATATAGTCTGAAAAGAATTAGACTCACAAAGGCAGAGATAGATAATTATTATCATGGATTTTCAAACAGCACATTATGGCCAATATTTCATCAATTCATTGAAAAGGCGGTCTTTGATGATAGATATTGGAATAGCTATAAGCGTGTGAATCTGAAGTTTGCAGAAGCAGTTATCGAGGAAATAAAAGAGGAAAGCCTTATCTGGGTGCATGATTATCACCTTTCTTTGTTACCTAAGTCCATCAGAAATGAATATAAAGATGCAAAGATTGCGATCTTCTGGCACATTCCATGGGTTCACTGGGATACATTTAACGACCTTCCACAGCGAGAAGGGATATTTGAAGGGATATTGGGGGCTGATCTGATTGGATTTCATACGAAATCTTATGTGCAAAATTTTATTGAATGCGCCAAAAATCTTGGATTTATCGTAGATGAGAGGAAGAAGACGATAAACACAGATGATAGGATGATAAAGGTTAAATCGTTTCCAATTGGGATCGATTATCATGCGTTCAGCGAGGCACCAAGATATTTGACCACCCGGAAGAAGAGCGGAAAGATCATATTTGGGATCGATAGGCTCGACTATACGAAGGGAATTTTGAATCGGTTATTTGCCTTTGAACGATTCCTTGAGAAGTATCCAGAATTCACGAAGAAAGTTACGCTAATTCAGGCTACATCGCCTTCAAGAACAAGGGTTGAGGAATATAGATCGATGAAGCGTGAGATAGATGAGAACGTTGGGAGGATAAATGGAAGATATGGGACGATGGATTGGACGCCG
>Ga0209345_10006936_pt1 | contig 10144 bp, 8 predicted proteins | sample Cruoilmetagenom7_FD_187294 | JGI IMG/M metagenome (GOLD analysis project Ga0209345, IMG submission 187294) | Oil polluted marine microbial communities from Coal Oil Point, Santa Barbara, California, USA - Sample 7 (SPAdes) (version 2) | ecosystem: Environmental > Aquatic > Marine > Oil seeps ... | reverse complement strand
AATACTTAGAACATCATAGAAACCCATCGAACCAAGATAATAATACTATTATTTTAGAGTAAATTGAATCAGTGGGACTTTTAGTCCCTATGCAACCTATGGACTTTCAGTCCATAGTGGTTGAGTTAGAGGGTTATCAAGAAGTTTTAGCAGATTTAAAAGATACTAAAAAATCACAATTCAAAGAATTAGAGCAAGACAAAAAGCAATCATGGCTTAAACAACAATTAAAAAAGCTTAATATTAATCCAAAAGAATTAAGTGTTGAGAGAGAAAAGGGAGAATATACATTATAAAAGGGATTATTACATAAATATGGTTTCTATGTAACATTTTAGAAGTAGTGTCAGGGGAGTGATGAATTCCCCCTTTTATTAATAGAGGTTTGGAGCTAAAGCCAAACATATTAAAAGTAACACTACTAATTTAGGCTGCATTTAATAACCTTTCATTAAACACTCCCACCCATTGATGTTGCTACACTACCCGCAAAAAAAAAGGTGAGGTAAAAACCCCACCTTTTTGCTATGTTTAACGAACAGGTCATCACTCCTGTAAGATATTAAAACAATGCAACCTAAATTGTGAAAGTATTATATCAAATTAGTTACTTGATGTCAATAGATTTTTATTTGTCGTTAATTTCATTTAATGATTTTAAATAATCAATTAACACCACCCATAATAATATCAACCATATCCTTACCACTATCAGGAGCTAATTTAGCATATCGTAAAGTCATATTGATATCTTTATGGTTCATTAGCTTTTGAATAGTATAAATTGGTGTACCTTTAATAGCAAGGTTACTAGCAAAGCTGTGTCTTAATGTATGGATTACTACTCTATTCTTTGAATCACTTTTCTCCAATCCCTGGTTAAATAGATCATCTAAAATGGGTTTCATTCTTTTTTGTATTTGACTGATGGATACTTGCTTAGTATTGATTTGTAATATATAATCATTTACACCTAAGAGTTCTAGTTTAGGAACTAAGATATCAACTATCTCTTGAGTTATAAATCCTTTGTAAGTTGTATTAGTTTTAAAATCTGTTAGAGTAATAGTTCTGCTAAATATATCTATATGCTTCTTTTGAATATTTATTATTGTTGTCGCTCTTCCACCTGTAGATAATGCAAGTAAACAAAAAACATATAATAACTCATTATGTCGTACTTCATTAATAAGAGTTTTAATTTCATCTGTATTTAGATATCTTTCCCTTTTATTATCAACCTTTAGTTTCTTGACTTGTAAAATAGGATTAACTCCTTTATAAACTTCTTTATTTATTGCATAATTATATATAGCACCAAAAAGGGAGAATATATGATTTACTGATTTAGGAGCTAGTAATTTTATCTTTTCTCTTTGGAACTTTTCAAGAGCACTTGTAGAAACTTGAGAAATATCCATATTACCGAATAACTCTTTTATGTGAGCATTGTATCGGTAAAACTCATTTTTTGCACTTCTAGGGCTTGTATGAAGCTCTCTATAGTCAAAATATGTTTTAGCTATTTGATTTACTGTTATAGATACTTTTGCTTTTCTTTGAGCAATAAATGGAAGTTCTTCTCCTAGTCTTGTTTTTGTAACAATCTCATTTCTCTTTACATTACAGTAAGCTTCTCTCACTCCCTCACTATATTTTCCAATCTTTTTTTCAATTGATTTATGGTTTTCATCTTTATATGTGATATAATACGTTTTATCAGGATTACCATTTGTTTTTGATAATCGGTAGTAAACACCTGTTAGTTTTGTTTTTATTCGTGACATTTTTTCCAACTTCTTTCCATCCTAAGATGAATTATATTGCTATAATTTGTATTGGAATGATATAGGAAAGCGAATATTAAAAACCTTTATAAGTGCCTATACTAAAGGCTTTGAAGTAATTTGATTGAATGTGATATAATTTGATATATTTAACTCAATAGAATTTCGGCCCCGGTGGTTGCGGGTTCGAATCCTGCCAGGCGTACCACAAAAAACCCTTATAAACACTACTGTTTTTGTAGTTTTTATAAGGGTTTTTTTATTTTATTCTCCATTTAAAACAGAGAGAACTGTTGACCTGCTTGTTTTTAGTTCAGCTGTTATTTTTGAAATATTAAGTTCTCCATGCTCATTATAATAAGTTTCATCATCTAGCATTTTTAATATGGTATCTTTTTTAGCTAATATATCTTTGGAAGTTTGTTTTGTCTGAAAAGTAAAATCTTCTTCCCTCATAGTATTCAGCGCTAGTAAATCTTTTTTTATTGTAGGAACTGTAACTTTTAATTCTTTTGCTAGATCTTTTGGATCTTCAATACCTCGTAAAATCAAATCTCTTAAAGCTATTCTTCTTGTCTTAATTTTACGCCTACGGTGATAAGAAATTTTCACTACTATTCATATCCGTTTGAAGTTCTAAAGGTTATGGTGTTCGTTATTTTTGTATTCATTTTCTACTCTTTATCTTAATTTTAACATCAAAATTCATTATATGGAAAAAAGACTTTAATTTTCACTTTTTTAAATGTTTTTAAGGTGGTGACTTATGACTTGAATGTAGAAGTATTGATAAGAGTCTTTAATATTGAAATTTATCCCTCAACTTAAGTATGTTTATAGTGAAGTATATAAACACACTAAGTGAGTTTATAGAGTTTATTTCATACTCTATGTTTGTTTAATGATATATTATTCATATATCATTTTATTCATAGCTCTTTTATTTCCTTTTGTCCAAGCATGTGTAGAACCATCATATAATTTATAGTTTTTATTACCTAAAATCTCATGTTGAATAAACCACAATCCACTTGCCAAGTGTCCACTATTACAATATGCAATTCCTTTATTTGTAGTAGATATCTTTTTTAATTTAAAAATTGCTTCTACATTTTGTTTATTTTGAAAAGTTAACCCTTTCCCTTTTTTTAAAAATACATCACCAAAAGCTAGTTTAGCACCAGGGATATGTCCTGCTTCATAAACATATTTTTTCTTATAAAATAATCCTAAATATTGATCTTCAGGTCTACTATCAAGTAAAGTAGTATCACCTTTTTTAACAGCTTTTTCTACATCTGAAGTTGTAGCTAAAATATCTTTTCTTTCTGCAGTAGCCATAAAGTTACCTTTTGAAGGCTTTTTAGCTTGATTCATTGCTTTTTTTTCAGATTTCCATTTTGCATTGCCACCATCTAATATGGCTACATTATCATGACCAAAATATTTTAGTTGCCAATATAATCTTGTTGCTAAAAATGTATCTAATATATTTTCCCCTGAATCTGTTATTACTATCGCGCTATTATTATTTACCCCTAAACTTTGCATTAGTTTATTAAATTCTGGTTTAGTGGGAAGCATTTTGATTAGCTTCATTCCATCTTCAGTTTTTTTAGCTCTAACTTTGCTCCAGTCAACTAAAATTGCTCCATCAATTGTTGTCATAGCTTTTTTTATTTTTGTTTGCACATCTAGTAAGACTACCTCGTTTTTATGCTTTAACAACCAATCTGTTGTTACTAATGGATTATCAATAGTTATAGATGCATTAGCTTGTATAACTATTGTTAACAATACTGTTACCAGTGTCAATAATTTGTTTTTTACTTTCATATATTCTCCTTTTTTTTGTGAATAGAATTATACTTTACTAGTGTTCATTTAGTGTTCATTTAAAAAAATGGGTAAGAAAGTTTTATAGGATAATTTAAATTTTAATTGACGATGTGATTTGTTAAGTCAAAATAAAAGGTAGTGCCTTTATCTATCTGAGATTTTATAAAAAATGTAATATTTAATTGTTCACACAACCTTTTTACAATACTTAATCCTAGTCCATATCCTTTGTTGCTATTAATAGATTGTTCAGAACGAGCAAATAATCTGTCACTATCAATCATACCCATTCCATTATCTTTTATATAAAACAGATTTTTTTCAAATCCTAGTGTAATTAATGCTTCCTTTTTAGAATATTTTACACTATTCTCAATAATATTAACAATAACTCTTTCAAATATAAATGGATTTATTTTTATGTTTGTTTCTGGAATGTCAATTATAAATTTAGCATCAGAAAATATTGGCTTAAATTTAAAAATTATATCGTCACATATTTTATGTAATTCAATAATATCTTCCTTATTTTGATATTCATAGTGCAAAATTGATTCTAAATTTAAATATATATTGTTAATGCTCTGCAGTGATCTACTAATCCTACTAACTTTTGTATCACTATAAGAGCTTTTTAAACGGTCAATATTTATTCCAATTGCAGATATGGGAGCATTTAAGTCATGAATTATATCTTCAACAAATATTTTAAATTGGCGATTTGCTAGTTTAATAGGTCTAATTGATATGTTTGCTAGAATAAAAGATATTATCAAATTGACGATAAATAAAAATACCATAAAATATAATATTTTCATTTGTAAATTATATAATTTATTTTTTAGAATATTTTTACTTGCTTTTACCACAATAAGTTTATCATGATATTTCGCAGTTCCATAGGAGGTGTAAATATATTCATCTTGATTCTTAATAAAAGGTGGATAAACATTTGTATCTAAATCAGCTATTGTTATCGTAAATCCAATTGGTGCTTTTTTATTTGATTGTCTAAACTCTTTTGAAATGGAATTCATTTGAGAAATTAAAATTTCTTCTGTAAGTACCTTTTGTTTTTGTTCAGTATAGTAATATATTGCTAGGAGAAAAAAAAGTAAAAAAGATATACTTAGATAAATTATAATAATTCTGAAAAATGTTTTTTTTTCACTTTTATCCATATATATATCCAATGCCGCGAATATTTTTTATTAATTTTTTATCTAAAAGGGAGTTTATTTTACTAATATGAACTCGTATCACCGTAAGTGATGGTATTTTATTCTTATACAAATGTTCAATTATTTCTTCATATGAGATTACTGTATTTCTATGGGAAAGGAGTAGATGTAAAATTTCAAGTGCTTTTTTATCAACCATTACACTTTTGTTGTAAATTTCCAGAATATTATGTTTTAAATCGATTTTTATTCCATCTTGCTCTATTATATTTTCTACATTTCTTCTTTTTAAAATTGCATCAATTCTACATTTTAATTCTACAATTGAAAATGGTTTTGTCATATAGTCATCACAACCAGATTTAAATCCAGTAATTTTATCTTGTTCTGTATTTTTTGAAGTTAAAAGAATTGCGGGTGTAAAATCAACAGAGTCTCTTAGCTCTTGTAAAATAGTTAACCCATCAATAAATGGAACATTAATATCGAAAATATATAAATCGTAGTTATTTTTAAAAATATAACTGAGTGCTTCATCTCCATGTCTTGCCGCACAAACTTGATATCCATGTGCTGTTAATTCTTCTTCTAGAGTTTCTAATAAAACTTGATCATCCTCCATTACTAAGAGTTTATACATATAATATTCCTATTAAATTATTAATATTGTTTTTGATATATTTGGTAGATTTAGCTAGCTCTAAATCATAGATATTATAATATATAATGTTAATACAATATTAACAAATAATTTTAACGATTTAGTGACTTTCTGGATTCAAATATATCAAATTTTACTATATGTTAAGAAATTTCATTCTAAATCGTAAGCTATTAAATGACCACAAATATATCAATATAATACATATTTCTCCTAAATCTTAAGACAACATAATAATCTATTGTTATAGAATATTAAATAAACATAAATTCAAGTTAATTTTTTGGTTAATAAATTAGTTTTTAAAAATATGATAAAGCCTTATATTAATTGACTTTCTTTATGCTGAAATAGGTTAATGTTTAAACCAAAAATAAATGAATATTTAGGTTAATTTAAGAGTTTAAAATACTTATTAATCTCTTAAATGTATAGTAATATTAATTTATATAAAAAAGAAAAAAAGTTGAATCGTAGTGTTAATTTGATATAATTAATTACAATAAAAAGGAATTGTAAAGTTCACATATAAACATTTTTATTGGGTTGTAAGTTGGGTAGTATTGTTTTTTCAATATCTTTAAAATTCTTTATTTAAGGGCTTTTATTAGTATAATACGACTCTTGCTAGGGTATCATTTAGAAACCTCGATAAAATTTATTCTATATAAATAGTTTTATCGAGGTTTTTTTATTTTTTAAAATTCAACAATTTAAGGAAATAACCTATATTATTTCATAAATGATTAGGATAAATATTGGTGATACTCTCTAAAAATAAACAAACAATACTTCTTATACTAATAGCCTTTATTTTTAGTTTCTCTTTACGACTTATTTGGGTGTATCAGTTTAGTGACTATGAACAGTTTAAATTCAATAATCAGTTTATGATAAATACTAATGATGGTTACTATTGGGCAGAGGGTGCTAGAGATATTTTAAGTGGTGAACAAAATATTAATGAAAATTCTCCTATTCATACAGCTACTGCACAACTTACTGCTTTTATAGCTAAAACAGTTCCTTTTAGTTTTGAAACTATTATATTTTATATGCCAGCTTTTTTTGCTTCTTTGATTGTAATACCTCTTATTCTTATAGGGAGAAGTCTTGGAAAAATTGAAGTTGGGTTTATAGCAGCTTTAATTTCTAGTATTGCTTGGAGTTATTACAATCGTACTATGGTTGGGTATTATGATACAGATATGTTAAATATCGTATTTCCTACTGTATTACTTTGGTCACTTATTTGGGCTATGAGAACTTCCGAGGAAAAGTATCTTTTATTTTCTGCACTTGATATTATCGCTTATAGATGGTGGTATCCACAAAGTTATAGCTTGGAGTTTGCTTTTTTTGGGCTTATTTTTGCCTATGTGTTGTATCAGTTGATAAAAAAAGAACAGTATAAATTTAATCTTACTCTTTTAACTTTTATGATGTTTTCTATGATGGGATTAGAAGGATATGTACGATTACTCATTGTGGTTGGATTATTTCTAGTTTTAAAATTTCAAAAAGAGATATTTAATAAATATTTATACTATATATTTGGATTTTCTTTACTATTGTTTTTTGTAACAGGTGGATTTGACCCTATTTGGGGACAACTAAAAGGATATGTTTTTAAAGACCATATTCAAATTAGTGGAGAAGAGTTACAGCTTCATTATTATACTGTTATGCAAACAATTAGAGAAGCTAGTGATATCCCTTTTGAAACTTTTGCAAATCGTATTAGTGGTGGTATGGTAACTTTTGTTATTGGAGTTATAGGATATGTTTTGTTAGTGTTTCGGTACCCTATTATGTTGCTTTCTTTACCAATGGTTGGGCTTGGTTTTTTGGCTTATAGTAGTGGATTGAGATTTACTATTTATGTTGTGCCTATTATCGCATTTGGGATAAGTTTTTTTATTGTAGAGATTGCTAGTTTTATAAATAGTAAGAGAGTGCGATATAGTGTGATAGTGTTTTTGACTTTTTTAGCATTGGTTCCAAATATTGTTCATATTGTAGAATATAGAGTTCCTACAGTTTTTATGAAAAGTGAAATTGAAGTTTTGGACAAGTTAAAACAAATTGCAAATAGAGATGATTATGTAGTTTCTTGGTGGGATTATGGCTATCCAATCCGATATTACAGCGATACAAAGACTTTAAGTGATGGAGGTAAACATAGTGGGGCTGTGAATTTTCCTACAAGTTTTGCACTTACAAATCCACAACAAGAAGCTTCAAAAATGTTGAGACTTGATGTAGAATATACAGAAAAAATCGTTCAAGGAAAACTAGATAATAATCGAACAAATATCGCTAATATGACACTTGATTATGGATTTAAAGATTCAAACGATTTTTTAAAGTCTCTCTCTTCTGATTTAAATCTGCCAGAAAAAACAAGAGATATTTATCTTTATCTTCCAAATCAGATGATGAGTATATATCCAACTATTAAATTATTTTCTAATATAGACTTAATGAATGGAGAGAAAAAACAACAACCTATATTTTATTATTTTGATGAGTTTAAAGAGTATAAAAGTGTTATAGATTTGGGAAATAATATACAAGTAGATAAAATAGAGGGAACTTTACATATAGCTGGAAAAGTTATTCCAATTAATAATTTTGTAAAAACTTTTTATGATGATAATAAGTTGCAAATTCAAACAACAACAATAGAAAGTAAATCTGAAATAAATCTAATCTATATGGGTAATTATGATCAGTTTTTAATAGTGGATAATAGTGTATATAATTCTACTTATATACAATTATTTATATTTGAAAATTATGATAAAGAGTTGTTTGAACCAGTTATATTAACGCCTTTAGTTAGAGTATATAAGTTGAAGGTGTAGATATGTGCGGAATAGTTGGAACAAATTATAATTGCAATGTAGACTTTAAGATGGTTACTTCTTTGATGCAAAATAGAGGACCAGATAATATTGGTATAAAACAAATAGGAGATAATTTTCTTGGACATACAAGACTTAGTATCATTGACCTTGACATTGAAGCAAACCAACCTATGATTTTTGATGATATTTTTATTGTGTTCAATGGCGAAATTTATAACTATGATGAGCTAAAAGTAAGTGAAGGCTTGGAGTGTACAACTTCTAGTGATACAGAAGTTCTTATAAGACTCTATCAAAAATATGATATAGAGTTTTTGCATCTTTTAAATGGGGCTTTTAGTTTTTGTATTTTTGATAGTAAAAAAGAGAGATATTTTTGTGCTCGTGATAGATATGGTAAAAAGCCTTTTTATTATTATGAAAAAGATGGGAAATTTATCTTTTCTAGTATGATAAAACCTGTTATTAAACTATTGGGATATACACCAAAGCTTAATAAGGTGGCTCTTTCCCAATATTTACAATATTTTACACCGTTAGCTCCTCACACTTTTTATCAAGATATTTTAAAACTTGATAAAAGCAGTTATTTACTCTATGAAAAAAAGAAACTAAGTATAAAAAAATACTATAAAATTAAAACATACAAATCTATAAAAGATGAAAATACAGCTTTAGAAAATATAGAAGAACTTTTAGTAGATAGTGTAAAACAAAGATTAAAAAGTGATGTAGAAGTTGGTACTTTATTAAGTGGTGGTATTGATAGTTCTTTGATATCAACAATATATTCACAAAATACAAATCATCAAATAAATACTTTTAGTGTAGGATATAAAACTAATAAAAAATATTGTGAACTTCCCTTTGCCCAGATTGTTGCAGAAAAGATAAAGAGTAACCACACCGCTCTTGAGATAGGGCAACAAGATTTTATTGAAAGTTTAGATGAGGTATTTGAACATCTTGAAGAACCCCATGCTGACCCAGCGGCTATTCCTCTTTGGCATTTAACAAAAGAGATAAAGAACCAAGGGATTAAAACAGTTTTAAGTGGAGAAGGAAGTGATGAACTTTTTTTAGGGTATGATAATTATGCAAAATTTTTAAAGTATTATAAATATAGAGAAAGCTTATCAAATGAACAATATAGTTTTATGAATGATATTATAAGTTCGTTGTCCTCAAATACTAAAGAATCAGAATATTTAAGAAGAGTAATAAAAAAAGAGAATATTTATAATAGTTTTGGAGAGATTTTTACACAATCCCAAAGAAAAAGACTACTTCAAAAAGTGGCTACTTTTAAAACAGAAAATCCAAAAAAAGATCCTGTAGATTGGATGAGTTATATAGATATGAAAATTTGGTTAGGGGAAGCACTATTAAGTAAAGTAGATAAGATGAGTATGGCAAATTCTGTTGAGACTAGAAATCCATTTTTAGACTATAGGCTTGTTGATACTGTATTTAGTATTGGTTCAAAAATAAAAGTTGGGGACACAAATAAATATCTTTTAAAAAAAGTGGCTTCAAAATATATTCCAAGAGAGATAATAAATAGACAAAAAAAAGGCTTCAATAGTCCTTTTAATGAGTGGCTATTTGCCCAATATCAAGAGAAGCTATTAGAAGAGATTTTAATAGTAAATAATGCAACAAGTCTTTTCAATGAAGATTATGTAAAATACCTTTATAATGAAGCAAAACAAAATAGATTGAAGCAACACTTCTACGCTTTATGGCACTTTAGTAAGTGGTATTACAGAAATTATTTAAGTTAATTTTTAATAAAATATTATAATA
>Ga0209345_10006935_pt1 | contig 10145 bp, 8 predicted proteins | sample Cruoilmetagenom7_FD_187294 | JGI IMG/M metagenome (GOLD analysis project Ga0209345, IMG submission 187294) | Oil polluted marine microbial communities from Coal Oil Point, Santa Barbara, California, USA - Sample 7 (SPAdes) (version 2) | ecosystem: Environmental > Aquatic > Marine > Oil seeps ... | reverse complement strand
GCTCTATCTCTTTTTCATCACTCCAAGGAGCATGAATACGAACTAATCCACTCATACCAGGAGGTGTAAAAAGCATATCCCCTTTTCCAAGTAATGATTCTGCACCCATAGAATCAAGGATAATTTTACTATCAACTTTTTGCCCTACTTTATAACTAATACGGCTAGGAAGATTTGCCTTAATTAGACCTGTAACAACATCTACAGATGGTCTTTGAGTTGCAACTACTAAGTGAATACCACTTGCTCGTGCCATTTGAGCAAGTCTTGCAATTGATAACTCAACCTCTTTACCACTTGTCATCATTAAATCTGCTAACTCATCTATAATAATGACAATATAAGGAAATGGTTCATATCCATTTTTCTTTGCTTTTTCATTATAGTTTTCAATATTTTTTGTACGAGTATCTGCCATCATAGCATATCGTTTTTCCATCTCAGCAACCATATTTGCTAAAGCATTTATAGCTTCCATAGGTTTTGTAATAACAGGTGTTAAAAGATGTGGAATATCATTATATATTGAAAATTCTAACATCTTTGGATCAATCATAATAAGTTTTAAGTTATCTGGAGAATTTTTATACAATAATGATAGAATCATAGCATTTAAACCAACACTCTTACCACTTCCAGTAGTTCCTGCAATAAGTAAATGTGGTAATTTTTTTAAATCAGTTATAAAAGGATTTCCAACAATATCTTTCCCTAAAATCATTGTTAAAGGTGATGATGTTTTTTGAAATAGGTCACTTTCAAGTATCTCTCGTATATATATAGTATCTGTTTCATCATTTGGTACCTCAATACCGACAACATCTTTTCCTGGAATTGGAGCTTGAATTCTTATTGTTGTTGCTTTAAGTGCCATCGCTAAATCATCTTGAAGATTGAGTATTTTAGAAACTTTTACATTTGGTGCTGGTTTAAACTCAAAAGTTGTTACAATAGGTCCAGTATATGTCCGTACAACATCACCTTCAATTTTAAACATACTAAGTTTTTCAAGTAAGTCTTGTATTTTTTTATCTATAACAGCTTCATTTATTTTTGCTTTTGCCTCTTTTTTAGGCTTATGAAAGATATCTGTTGGGGGTAATTTAAAATCTTTTACTTTAATCCCCTCACCAACTTCAATATCTTCTAATAACTTTCTATTTTCTTCCAGCTCTTCAACTAAAATTCTATTTTTAGGTTTCTTTTCTACTTTTTTTGATGATTCATCAAGTATCTCTTCCAATGTTGGTAGTTTTTCCTCTATCTCTATATTCTTTAAATTATTAGAGATATCTTCTTTTTCAATCTCTTTTTCATAGATATTTAAAGGTTCTATCTCTTTTTGTTGTTCTTGAAAATATGTATCATCTTCTTCTATACTAATTTCAGCTGTATCTCCAACCTCTTTAACAACTACTTTTTGTTCATGCTTCTCATGGGTTCTTTCCAATTTTTGGGGAAGTTTTTTAATTTTTTTAGTAGGATAAGTAATTTTAAAAAACTCGAAAAAGCTATTTTTAAAATTTACAAACTTTTCATGAACACGATCTGAACTTGATTCAAAAAGGACAAATAAAGAGATAAACATTCCAATTAAGAATACTATCCAAAGTCCTGCTAGTCCTATAAAAGGAGATAAATAATCAACAACATAGTTACCAATTTTTCCAGACATTGTACCTGTTATAACAAGTGATTGCAATACAATAATTGATATACTTAATATAGTTATTGCAATACTTTTTGATATAGGGTTTTCTACATATGAAAAGTTAAATTTATACAGTGGATATAAAAAAAGTGGTAAATATACATATGCCAAATATCCTAGATACTCTTTTGAATAAGTTGAAACCAGAAACCCTACTTTTCCTACGCTACTTGTATCGAATACAAAAATAGCATACGAGAAAAAAATAAGCACAAATGCTATTATTATAGATATGATTTTAGAAGCTATAATTTATCCTTTTAATAATTTTTGAATTTTACCTTGTAGTCTCAGCCAAGCACGATGTTCCATTAAAGGAAATCCAGCCCACTGTTTCTTAGGCTCTTTTATCGATTTTGAAACACCACTTTTTGCTGAGATTGTAGTAAATGGAGCAATCTCTAAATGTCCTGCTACCCCACTTTGAGCACCAACTACTACATATTCTTTAAGTACTGATGAGCCAGCAAATCCACACTGTGCTGTTATAATAGACCCTTTCCCTATTTTGCAATTATGAGCCACTTGAACTAAATTATCAATTCGCACACCATTCTCTATAATTGTTGAGTTAAAAGCTGCTCTATCTATAGTAGTATTTGCACCAATCTCTACATCATCACCAATAGTGACATTTCCATTTTGGTATATTTTAATATATTTTCCATCACTTGTGTTAGCAAAACCAAAACCATCACTACCAATAACAGTCCCCGCATGTATTATACAATCTTTTCCAATAATACAATCTCTATATATTGTAACATTTGGATAAATAATACAATTATCACCTATTGATACATTATCACCGATAAAAACTCCAGACATTATAGTACAGTGACTACCAATACTACTATTTTTTCCAATAAAAGTATTTTCCATTATAGTAGTATTTGGAGCAATAGTTGCTTCTTTTCCACTTATTTCTATAACTTTTGGAGCAAATAGTTTACTTGCATATGCTAACGAAAGGTAAGGTTGTTCACAAATTAAAGCAATACAACTACTTGGAACTAAGCTTACCATATCTTCTGTAACAAAAACTGCACCAGCTTTTGTAGTAGATAAATCATCTTTATACTTTTTATTTTCTAGAAAAGATATTTCTGATTCAGTAGCATCTTTCAAAGTGTTAAGACCAGTTATTACCTTATCTGTTTCACACTTTATAGAAAGATACTTTGATATCTCTTTTAAACTATTCACTTTTTTTTTATCTTTCCATCGCTACAACACCACTTCTTACAATTTCAAGTGGTTTGTATTTTGCCATTATATTTACAAAATTTTCTATTCTATGTGGCTCATCTGTTGCAGAAATAACAACTGCATCATGTGTAACATTTTGTATTGCACCATTGTAAGCTCTAGCAATTACATCAATATCACTTAAGTTTTCCTCAATTGGAACTTTAATAAGTACTGTATCTTTTTCTATTGCATCTTTATGTTCAATAACTTTTAATACGGGTACTAATTTATTTAATTGTTTTACAATTTGATCAATAACTCTAGCAACACCAACAGTAATAATTGTAATTCTAGAATACTCACTATTTGGTATTGGAGCAACTGTTAAAGAGTCTATATTGTATCCTCTAGCCGAAAAAAGATCAACTATTCGACTAAGTACTGATTCTCTATTTATTACAATTACAGAGAGAACTTCTCTTTTTTCCTCTTTGCTATAAAAATCTTTAAAGTTATTCATTATTTTGCTCCTTGGCTTTTTTCTAGCAATAACATCTCATCTAATGCATGTCCATTTGGTACCATTGGAAGAACCTCTTCTCTTCTATCAATTATCACTTCAATCATAGCAACCTTATTTGAAGCAACAGCATCTTTTAATGCTGCATCAAATTCTTCTTTTGTATGAACTTTATATCCTACACCACCCATAGACTGAGCTAACATTGTAAAGTCAGCTTGTATCTCTAAGTTTGTTTCAGACAATCTATCCTCATAAAATCTAGTTTGCCATTGTCTAACCATACCTAAATAATTATTATTCAATATAATATTGATATGTGGTAAATTATACTGTGTACAAGTTATTATCTCTTGTATATTCATCATTATGCTACCATCACCTGTAAAATTAACAGATATTTTATCTGGATTTGCTCTTTTCGTTCCCATAGCGTAAGGAAGCCCTACTCCCATAGTACCTAAACCACCACTTGTCATCCATTGTCTCGGATAGTTAAATGGGTAAAATTGTGCTGTCCACATTTGATGTTGACCAACATCAGTGGAGATAAGCGCATCATCGCCTAAAAGCTCTCCTGTTCTTTGGATTACCCATTGTGGCTTTAACCTATCACTATCTTCATGATACGCTAAAGGATGTTCTTTTCTGTATCCATGTAGTTTTTCAACCCAAGGAGTATAATCATTAAACTCAAAATCTTTAGTATGTTCTAAAATTTGTTTCATAACTATCGCTAAATCACCTACTATTGGATAGTTTGGTTTTACTATTTTAGCTATACTTGCAGGATCTATATCTACATGAACAACATGTGCTTTTTTTGCAAAAGTATCTAGTCTTCCCGTAACTCTATCATCAAATCTAGCCCCAAAACAGATAATCATATCTGTTTCACTCATAGCCATATTTGCTGCATACTCACCGTGCATACCAAGCATACCAAATAAAAGATCATCATCATGTCTCATAATACCACGAGCCATCAAAGTTTCAACAACAGGTATTTTTGTCTGATGTGCAAATTCTCTTATATCTTCATAACAATTAGATAATACAGCTCCTCCTCCTATATAAAGAACAGGTCTTTTCGCCTCACTAATATGTTTTAATGCAGCTTTAATTTGTCTTATATTCCCTTTTGTAGTTGGTTTATAAGTTGGTAGTTCAAACTCTTGGTCATAATTAAAATCTGCTAAATCAGCACTCACATCTTTTGGTAAATCAATATGTACAGGTCCTGGTCTTCCAGTTTTTGCAATATGAAATGCTATTTTTAATACTCTTGTTAAGTCGTTAACATCATTCACTAAAAAGTTATGTTTTGTACATGGTCTACTAATACCAACAGCATCAATCTCTTGAAATGCATCTGTACCAATAACTGCTGTTGGTACTTGTCCACTAATTACAACCATAGGGATACTATCTGTATATGCAGTAGCTAGCCCTGTAACAGCATTTGTAAATCCAGGTCCTGATGTAACAATAGCCACACCTACTTTACCACTACTTCTTGCATATGCATCTGCTGCATGTACTGCTGCTTGCTCGTGTTTTGTAAGTATATGTTGAAAATGGTCTTGTTTATAAATCTCATCATATACATTCATTATAGCACCACCTGGATATCCAAATACTACTTCTGTATTTTCCCTTCTTAATGCTTCTATTACGATTTGTGAACCAGTTAATTGTCCACTTGTATTGTTTGATTTGTAACTCATAGTTTCTCTTTCTTTTAAAAAATATTTGGATTTTATCTAAATGAATATTAAGAGTTGATGAGAGTTGAAAACTACAAAATTTAAGTTAATTTTAAAAAAAACATAAATTTAAGTTAATTTTAAGAAAAGAATAATAAAAATTAGTGTATAATTAGTTATAAATTAGAAAGGAGGTACTTATTATGGAACTAAATTCAGTAAATACTTTGGGTTTTTCAAATGTTACTCAGTCAAACTTAAATCAAGCAAAAAGTGTGAATCAAGTTGAATTAGATTCTAATAGTAAGCCTTTAAAAGTAGATAGAGTTGAACTTCAAAATCAGAGTCAGGGTTCTTCTTTTGCCAATGGTTTGATAAATAATGTTAAACAGATTTCAAATGCATTAAGTATTCAATCAACTGTATCCAAACAATTGGATATAACAAATGAAATTGAACAATCTATAAATTTGGTTGTGTCTAATCCAAGTGGTAGTCAAACACTAAATGATATTCAACCAAAAATCAAGAACTTAATGGATAGTTTTAACACCCTTTCTTCTAGCATATCTACAAAGGTAAATGCTATTTCTAGAGATTCTAATGAAGAGGAAAAAAGTAGGGTATATTTTGATGGAATATTAGGAGCTAAGCCTTTAAGTAGTGAAGAGATTTTTGCAGAAGTAACTTCTCAAAGGGAGAGGCTACAAAGTATTAATAAAGCTGCAAATGAAGAGGTATTAAACAATGTTCAAAAGTCAAAAAACCTATTTACTACCCAAAAACAAGAACTTGTAGCGCAACAACCACAAATCAAAAATGTAGACTACAAAATAGAGAGTGATAATTTTAGCTCTAAAACTTTACAAAATATATCTGGTGATGTTGTTGATACCCAAGCAAATGCTCAAGTAGATAAAAATATTAAACTTCTAGCATCATAAGAGATATCACACTTTAACTTTTATATTTAAGGATGTGGTATCTTTATTTTCGAATTTAAAAGATATCCTATAACTATCATTAGAGCTAAGACAATATTTTCATTCGGTATTAGTTCATAAATCCACCCCAAATACACACACCACAGTAATATGGCTCCAAGTGGCGTAGGAACACCTGTAAAATACTTACTTACTTCACCTTCATCTGCATTAATATTAAACTGTATTAATCTTCTCAAACCTGAAATAACATAATATATAAAAGCAAAAGCTACAAATGCAGTATTTAAAAACTCTATCTCTTTACCATCAATTACCCCAAAGAATATAAACATAACAGGTACTATAACAAAAGATAAAAAGTCCCCAAAAGAATCTAGTTGAATACCAAATTGTGTAGAAAGATTATATTTTCTTGCAATTTTACCATCTAATATATCAAAAGCCCCTGCAAGCCAAGCAAATAATGCTGCTGCAAAAAAATCACTGTGTGTTAAAAAATATATTGCTAATATACCTGAAGCTATATTGAAAAATGTAACAATATTAGCCAGATTAAAATGGTTGTCTTTATTAAATAAAAATGTCATAATGTGTATTGATCCCTTCCATACTCTTTTGATTGATAAAGTTTCTTGTCAGCAAGTTTATATATATCTGTTCTTGACATATGATATATTTTCTTGTCAATTAAAACAACTCCCATAGATAAAGTTAAAAAATTTGTTTTACTAGCACTATGTTTTATTTTTTGTGCTGCTATTGCATTTTGTAAAATTTTCAACCTTTTCTCTAAAGTTACCCTATTAATATTAAAAATTAAAATACCAAACTCTTCTCCACCTAGTCTAAAAACATAATCATACTCATCTTTAAATAAAGTATCTAAAACATTTGCCACAGTTTTTAATGCAATATCTCCAGCATCATGTCCATAAGTATCATTATATTGTTTAAAAAAATCAATATCAATCATTACAAAGGCACTTTCCCAGTTATTTTCATAACTAACTACTGTTGTTTCATCTAATATACTATCAAAGTATTTTCTATTATAAAGTCCAGTAAGTCCATCTGTTATAGAATCTGACTTATATTTATTAACTAAATATTCTAATTTATTATGATTTTTTATTGTACTTATTATTGTAATAACAACAAATATACCAATAAAAATAATAATAAAAATCTGATTATAAAATAGATAGTTTTTTACACTATCATATTTTTCTAAGAAATCTTTTCTTTGTACAGAAGCAGAAGAAACCTCATATTGAATAAGTAAATCTATCTGTTTTGTCATATAATCATAAAACTGTATGTTTCTCTTTTTAAAGGAGTTGGTAACTTGCTTGTTAATTTTATTAACAACTTCTCTCTCTTGTATTGTTTTATACTGTGAATTATAGTAATTCCAATTTTCTAGTATTATATTTTTGCTTTTTACTAATTCTGTGGGTTTGTTTATAAGATTTTTATATTCACTTTTAATAATATGTAGTTTATGTACAGGGATAAAATTCCCAAAATAGATATTATCAATTTGATTTTTTAATTTTTCAATTTCAGATGAAAACATAAAGCTAATATATACAAGTCCCAATAAAACTATAATAGGTAAAGCTAATAATTTATAATTTAATTTCATTAATTATCTTCGTTTTCCACTTGCAAAGTCTATAATATATTGAGCAATATCATCAAGATGACATACCTCTTTAACTGCACCTGCTTTTATAGCTTGTTGGGGCATACCAAAAACTACACAACTCTCTTCATTTTGAGCAATAGTATAGGCACCATTATCATGTAAATTTTTCATAGCAATTGTACCATCATCTCCCATACCTGTCATCATAACCGCCATAGCACCACCACCTGCACTATTATTTAAACTTCTAAACATCACATCAACACTTGGTTTATGTCGACTTACTCTTGTAACATCTAATAAACTTCCTATATAATTTGAACCTTTTTTGTTAATTACTAAATGCATATTACCAGGAGCAAGATATGCGTGACCTTTTTGAAGAATCACTTCCCCTTGAACTTCAGATACAATTACATCAGAGTGATCATTTAATCTTTGTGCAAACGAATTTGAAAACCCGTATGGTATATGTTGAGTAATAACAATAGGAGGAAGGTTAGATGGGAGATTTTTAAACACCTTTAGTAATGACTCAACTCCCCCTGTTGAAGAGCCTATACCAATGATTTTTGCTCCTGGCATTAATGCTGGGTTATTTTTAATTACTTTGTCTGGATGTACTTTTTCTTCAACCAAACTATCTGTGATATTTGCTTTTTTTACTTGTTGCTCTATTGGTTTAATGGGTCTTGGTTTTTTTAGAGTATATTTCTTAAGTAAAAATGTAAGATTAAGTAATGTCTCTTTAATTCTCTCATTAAAAGAACTCATAGATTCCCCAAGTGCCGGTTTAGAAACAAATCCCACTGCACCATCATCAAAAATATCATTTCCTCTAACACTTTCACCTGAAATAACAACTGCTGGCATAGGGTGTAATCTCATTAAATTTCTTAAAAAAGTTACACCATCCATTTTTGGCATATTAATATCTATAGTAACCAAATCCGGTTCTAATTGCTTAATTTTATCTCTTGCTTCAAAAGCATCAGCTGCTGTATCAACAACGGCAAAATCTTCAATAGAGTTAATAAAGTCACTAATAACCTTTCTCATAGAGATAGAATCATCAATCACAAGTACAGTATACATAATATTTTACCTCCATCTCATTAGAAGAATTCCATTTCCATTGTATCATTAGACTTTGCATCTTCACTAAAAATTCCTGTTCCACTAATATATTCAGCAGTTGCAGGTTGTCTAACAGAAATTTCTTTTTGAAGTTTTCTCTCTTCAGCGATAACCTCATTTGATGTATTTTTATTATCAACATTTTTAATAAAGGTTTCAAACCTATCACCCATAAGAATTACCCTTCCTGCATTTCCTCTGGTATGATCAGATATAATTCTAAATCCTTCAGACTGACAAAAAGTATGTGCAAATTCAACATTTCTATGCCCTATACTTTTCCCTAAAGATGGCATATTCATAATATCAGCACCACCAGATATCTTTGCAGCCATATTTGCCTTACTACACCCTAATTTATACATCTCATTAAGCATAGCCTCAACAGAATAAAGTCCATATTTCATATCTTCATTAGAGTTTTCTGTAGCAGGAAGTAAAAAATGGTTCATACCTTTAATTTGCTTTACTTTATCATAAAACATAATAGCAACACAAGAGCCAAGTAAAGTTTTGAAAGCAACATTTTCACTATCTGCAACAACTGCAAATTCACCACCAATAATTGTATGTGTAGGCATCCCTTTTACTACTTGTGATATTCTACTATTTGAAATCTTTTCTATTGATCCATCTTTATGACCAAGAGTAATCATCCTATATCCTTAACTTTAACAAAAATATTTTGTCCAACTCTTTTTGTATAATTAATTAAATCATGAGGATTTTCAGAATGTCCTATATAAAGAGTCCCCCCTATTTTAAGTGTTCTGAAAAGTTTTTGTAATATTTTATTTTGGTCCTCAATTGAAAAATAAATTAATACATTTCGACAAAAAACCACATCAAACTGATGTGTTTCAAAAGGATAAACAGTATCATTTAAATTCATCTGCCCAAAAGTAATCATATTTTTTAAATCATCATTTACTTTAATAAGTATCTCATCACCTGCCAAATTCTTTTGAATTCGTCTCTTAAAATATTTTTGAGGTTTTATCCAATCAGGGAACTCTTTTGAACTTTTTTGAAACCTATATATTCCATTTGCAGCTGTTTGTAAAACATCTGTATCTATATCTGTAGCTACAATTGAAGCTTTCATAGTACTACTAAACTCTCTCACTGTCATAGCCATTGAATATGGCTCTTCACCTGTTGAAGCAGCGGAACAATACATTTTAATCTCTTTATTTAACTTCTCGAACTCTGGTAAAACTCGTGTTTTTAAATCTTCAAAATGAAAATCTTCTCTAAAAAAATGAGTTTTATTTGTTGTAAATGT
>Ga0209345_10006933_pt1 | contig 10150 bp, 10 predicted proteins | sample Cruoilmetagenom7_FD_187294 | JGI IMG/M metagenome (GOLD analysis project Ga0209345, IMG submission 187294) | Oil polluted marine microbial communities from Coal Oil Point, Santa Barbara, California, USA - Sample 7 (SPAdes) (version 2) | ecosystem: Environmental > Aquatic > Marine > Oil seeps ... | reverse complement strand
CATCAAATACGATGACAAGGATCTTTTTAGCTGTGATGTTCCACTTCTGGATTCCCAAGTGCTCACCATACTTAACGGTTTCTTTCACCATCCCGGAGCAGAGGCCCTTACCAGTCTGGATAATGGCATTATCTACGGGGGACTCAAAGCAGCCATGAGTCAATATCCGGCTCTGGTTGAGAAGCACCTGGGCAAGAATGCCCCCACCACCGATGAGCCTTTTGTAGCATTGAATACTGCATTTTCACAGGATGGGATTTTCCTTTATGTTCCTAAAGGCGTAAGCATGGAGAAACCCATCCAGATCATTAACCTGCTGCTGTCTGATAAGAACCAGATGGTACAGCATCGAAACCTTTTTATACTGGAGAGCAATGCCATGGCGCAGGTGATTATCTGTGATCATACCCTCTCTCCCAATATGTACCTGACCAATTCAGTATCAGAGGTATATACGGGTGAAAATGCGGATCTGGACCTGCTTCGACTGCAAAACGAACACAATAATTCCTGCCAGGTGACCAATACCTGGATCAAGCAGGAGCGACATTCACGCTGCCAGCACGGAACCATTACCCTGCATGGAGGGATTGTCCGTAACAATCTGCGGATCGACCTGGAAGGAGAAGGGGCTGAAACCTCTGCACTCGGACTCTTCCTCACCGATAAGATGCAGCACGTGGACAGCTATACGGTAATTGACCACAGCACGCCACGGTGTACAAGCAACCAATATTATAAAGGGGTTCTGGATGACCTCTCCACGGGAGCATTTAACGGAAAGATCCATGTGCACCCCGATGCTCAAAATACAGAAGCCTTCCAGACCAACAACAATATCCTCTTAACAGATACGGCCCAGATGCATACCAAACCACGGCTGGAGATCTATGCCGATGATGTGAAATGCAGTCACGGAGCCACAGTTGGACAGCTGGATGAAGAAGCACTGTTCTACCTGCAATCCCGTGGAATTCCCAAAGAGGAAAGCCGCCTGATGCTCATGGATGCCTTTACCTGGGATGTAATCTCGAAGATCAAGCAGCCCTCCTTGCAGGAGAGGATTACGGATCTGGTTGGCAAGCGGCTTAGGGGCGAGCTATCCAGGTGTAACAACTGTGCCATGCACTGCGAGGACTAATCCAGATGAATCGGGGCTTTCAAATAGAACAGATCAGGAGCGATTTTCCCATACTGGGTCAGCAAGTGTATAATAAGCCATTGATCTATCTGGATAGTGGAGCCACTACTCAGAAGCCCCAGGTGGTTATCGATACCATCAGGGAGCTGCAGGAGAGTCAAAACAGTTCCATTCACCGGGGTATGCATTACCTGAGTGAACAGATGACCACCCGCTATGAAGCGGCCAGGGAGACGGTGCGTGACTTTTTGAATGCAGCTTCCAGCAGAGAGATCATCTTCACCAGCGGTGCAACCGGATCCATCAATACAGTGGCCTTCTCCTTTGGGGAAAAGCATGTGAGCAGCGGGGATGAGGTGTTGATCTCAGAGATGGAGCACCATTCCAACATCGTTCCCTGGCAAATGCTGTGTGAGCGGAAAGGAGCCACTCTGAAGGTAATCCCCTTTAATGAGGATGGGGAACTGTTCCTGGACAAAGTGGACGAGCTGTTGAATGAAAGAACCAGGATCGTGGCTCTGACCCATGCCTCCAATTCGCTGGGAACCATCAATCCTGTAAAAGAGGTGATCGGGAAGGCTCACGCCCGAGGGATTCCGGTATTGCTCGATGGTGCCCAAATGGTGCAGCACGGTCCGGTGGATGTAAAGGAGTTGGATTGTGACTTTTATCTCTTCTCCTCCCATAAGATTTTCGGACCCACAGGCTCGGGAGTGCTCTATGGAAAGGAGTCCTGGCTGGAGGAACTCCCTCCTTACCAGGGGGGCGGCGACATGGTGGACCAGGTACGCTTTGACCGCACCTCTTACAATACCCTTCCATTCAAATTTGAAGCCGGAACCACCAATTATACCGGAGCCATCGGGCTGGCTGCAGCACTGGACTATCTCCAAACCATCGGTTTCGAGGCTATCTGTCAGTATGAAAAGAAGCTTAGCAAGTATGCCATGGAGAAATTGGGAGGGATCGACCGTATAAAGATTTTCGGGAAGGCCAGGAAAAGGATTTCTGTCTTCTCTTTCCTGCTTCAGGATATTCATCCTTATGATGCAGGAATGATCCTGGACAAGATGGGTATAGCCGTTCGAACAGGGACGCACTGCACCCAGCCGGTCATGGATCATTTTGGGATAGACGGAACCATCAGGGCCTCTCTGGTGTTTTACAATACCATGGAGGAGGTGGATGCCCTGACTGAAGGCATTCAAAAAACCATAGAGATGCTGACTTAATGTGTACAAAATGATAGATTATAAAGAATCACAACAAGATATAGTTGATGAGTTTTCGGTGTTTGAAGACTGGCTGGACCGTTACAACTACCTGATCGAACTGGGTAATGACCTTCCTGCCATCGATCCCCGGTACCGCAGCAGCGAGTACCTGATTAATGGGTGCCAGTCAAAGGTCTGGCTTCATGCCGACCTGGTGGACGGGAAGTTGCAGTTTAATGCCGATAGTGATGCCATCATTGTTAAGGGGATCGTTGCCCTGCTGGTTAAACTGATGAATAATCGGACCCCGGCCGAAATCCTGGAGAATGATCTCTTTTTTATTGACGGGATCGGACTCAGGCAGAATCTGTCACCCACCCGCTCCAACGGATTGCTGGCCATGGTGAAAAAGATGCGATTGTATGCCATGGCTTATCAGGCCAAAGAGAACAAAAAGATGGAATCATGAGCGAATCACTGGATTTTTTAGAGATAGAAGGAAAGATCGTTGCCGCACTGAAAAATGTATATGATCCGGAGATCCCTGTAAATGTATATGACCTTGGACTGATCTATGAGATTGATTATACCGATGAAAAGGAGGCCAGGATCGAAATGACCCTGACCGCACCCAACTGTCCCATGGTGGATATTCTGCTAATGGATGTGGAAAATGCGGTCAATGCCCTGGAGGAGGTGGAAAAAACCCATATCAACCTGGTGTTTGAACCCCAGTGGGACAAATCCATGCTTTCAGAAGAGGCCAAACTGGAGCTGGGCCTGTTATAGGGCGCAGCAGAACAGTACCACTACCAGAATAAATCTTTTTAATTGTGCATGGGGAATTATCCATAAAGGAGTTATCAGCAGCCATTACGGAGAAGGCGCTGCTGCTGGGATTTGCAGCATGTGGATTTTCAAAAGCGGAGGCCCTGGTTGAAGATGGATCGCGGCTTGACCAGTGGCTCCAGAGGGGATACCATGCCCGGATGGGATATATGGCTAATCACAGGGAGAAGCGCATCGATCCCACACTTTTGGTGGAGGGAGCGCGTACCGTGATCTCCCTGCTTTACTCTTACTACACCGACAGGACCCAGGAAGATCCTGAGGCGCCCATTCTGTCCAAATATGCCTACGGCAAAGACTACCATTTTGTGATGAAGGAGAAGATGTTTCTGCTCTTTGATTATATCAAATCGAAACACCCGGAGGCTGCAGGCAGAGTGTTTGTGGATTCAGCCCCTGTATTGGATCGTGCCTGGGCAAAGCAGGCTGGATTGGGCTGGATTGGAAAGAACTCCATGCTGATCTCCCGCACAAGCGGTTCCTTCGTTTTCATCGGGGAGATTATCCTGAACCTGGAGTTGGAAAATAACCAGATCCCGGAAAGTGATTTTTGCGGAAGTTGTACCCGTTGCATTGAGGCCTGTCCCACCCAGGCCATCCTGGATGGACGTACCATCGATTCCGATAAGTGCATCTCCTATCAGACCATCGAAAACAGGGGAGAGATATCGACAGAGATTGAGGGCCGGTTAAGGGGCCGAGTATTCGGCTGCGACATCTGTCAGGATGTATGTCCCTGGAACCGAAAAGCAGAGAAGCACCAGGAAGCTGAGTTTGATCCCCGAAGTGATTTAATGGAATTATCCCGGGAGGGGTGGCAAAACATGAGCCGGGAAAAGTACAGGCTCCTGTTTCATCAATCCCCTGTGGAGCGTGCCGGATACGGCAAACTAAAAGCCACCATGGCCTCCCTTCAAAAAAATCAGGAATCTAAAGGCTAATGCTGTAACAAGATGGGGAGGTGTTCGTCTTAATATAAAACCCAAAAGACGAATACCATGAAAAAGCTGATACTATCCCTTCTGATTATTTCAACAGGACTTACACTCTTTGCACAGCCTCCAGGATTTGAAAGGCTGTACTACCAGTACAAAGGTGAAGAGGGTGTAGTGGCCATAAGGATCCCCGGATTTGTCATGAGACTGGCCGGATCCATTGCTGATCTGGACCACGAAGAGAAAGCCCTGCTCAGGTCTTTGCGCTCTGTACAGGTACTAACCATAGAAGAGTCTCATCTTTACCCGGATGTAAATTTTACCGAAGAGATCAAGTTATCCAACATGAGCAACAAATACAAGTTGTTGCTCGAGGTGCACGACGGTGATGAAGATGTGCTGATTGCTGCTCGCGAGAAAAACGGCAAGCTTCGGGACCTGATTGTTGTGGTGGGGGGAGATGAGAATGTGCTGGTACATGTGCGGGGACGGATGGATAGTGACCTGCTTGAGAACCTGGCCGAGGTGGCAGGAGTGGATGAGCTCCAATTTATTGCACAATTGTGATCCACCCCTTATTCGCTCTCAAGCAATTCCTTTAGATTCTGGAGAACCATGGTCCAGCCCCCTTCGGCATGGGCCAGGGCCTCTTCACTCGCAAATCCCTTTTGTTTCAGATTCAGGATCGTTCCGTCAACCGTTTGCTCCAGGATAAAGGTCACCAGGGAATAGTTTTCAGGCTTATCCTCCAAACCTGAGAATCCGGTCCAGTAGTCGTACTGGAGCTTCTCACCAGGAATTGCTTCCAGTATGGTTCCCTTGTCCTCAAAGGTTTTCCCTTCCCCCTCCCCTCTGAATATAAGGGAGCTGCCTTCTTCCCATTCTGAAATTGCTTCAACCCCGAAAAAGTACTTTTTAATAGTTTCCCGGTCCGTCAGAGCATGCCATACCTCAATCAGAGAGGCTACGATCTCAACGGTCTTCTTTACTTCAAGCTGGTGATTCATCCTTTGGGTTTTACATAGAACAGTTTCACCTCAGGAAGGTTCGATCCCCGTGATGGTAACCATGATATTTCGCTGACTGCGCGGACCATCAAACTCGCACAGAAAAATATTCTGCCAGGTGGAAAGGCCCATCTTCCCATCCACAATGGGAATGGTCTCCTGGGGGCCCACAATTCCAGCTTTCAGGTGGGCATCGCCATTCCCGTCCTGCTGGTCGTGCTCCCATACTCCATTTGGGACCAACTTATTCAGGAGACTCACCACATCCCTTTGGACAGAATCATCCCAATTCTCCTGTATCATAATCCCGGCCGTGGCACCCTGAACATAGACATTGACCAGGCCGGATTGGATCCCGCTGTCGCTGACGATCGCCTCCACCTGATTCGTGATGTCGTAGAGGCCGTTGTGGGCGGGGGTGGATATGTGGATGGCTTTTTGCATTTCACAACTCTAACATTGCAAATGTAAATAAATTACCCCTTTGATATTCAGTAACTGCAATTGCTCATCACCTGAGGGAAAAGTAATTTTCCAAACAATACATTGATTATCTAGGTAAAAGCCATATCTTTACATAGATTATCAATGTATACAACATGGCATCAAAAGGCCTGATGGCGGCATCAACCAAACCCTTAATCCTGAGCATCCTGAAAGAAGGAAAAAGCTACGGTTATTTAATCATACAAAAAGTCAAGGATCTTTCAGGAGGAATCCTTGAGTGGTCGGACGGCATGTTATATCCGGTGCTTCACCGGCTGGAGAAAGAGGGATTCATAGAATCCGAGTGGATTATTTCTGATAATGGGAGAAAACGGAAATACTATTCCATTACCGAGCCGGGAAAACTCGAATTGATAGCGGAAAAGGAAGAATGGCTCAATATCCAGGCAGTTCTGGCAAAGCTTTGGGACATAATACCAGGCGAATGACGTTTAACCTTGAAGCCGAAATCCAGCATTGGATAAGGAATTTACGACGCAAACCCGGTTTCGAAGACGGGGATATCGAAGAAATCGAGATTCATATCCGGGACAGCATTGAATCCAGCACCTACAATGGTTTATCAGAGCAGGAAGCTTTTGTAAAGGCCACATCCTCATTGGGTCAGCCGGATGCTATGAGTAATGAATTCATGAAATCCAGGACGGCTGACATGAAAATGCCAAAGGAAGATTTCCTGGCGCACAATTATTCAAGCTCAAATAATCCGATTACTGCTCAACTGATCAGGTTCACCAACAATCTGAAGAAGGCACTGCGCACGATCAGACAAAACAAAGGGCTCTCGTTCATCAATATCCTGGGGATGGCCATAGGCCTTGCAGCTTCGGGTATCATTCTGTCATTTGTGCATCAGGAATACCATTTCGACAGTCGCCTCAGAGCCTCAGATAAGATATTCCGGATCATTCAAAAAGAGGGGGAGACGGAAAATGTATACACCTATGGCCCTCTGGCAGAAGCTCTCAGGGAGGAGTTGCCTGAAATTGAAGCGTCCATCCGTCTGGCCTTCTACTATGGCTTCCTGGCCTGCCGGGCTGATGAGAACAGCTATAATGAACGTAGTGCTATCTTTGCTGATTATCACTTCTTTACCTTCTTTTCATTTCCATTGGTACATGGGAGTCCTGAAAACTGTCTTCCCGACCGCAATTCCATAGCTATATCCGAAAAAACAGCCCATAAGTATTTTGGCATCAGCAATCCCCTGGGCAAGCAAATGAGTATCGGCCATGGAAAAGTATTTACAGTCACTGCAGTTTATAAGAGTTTTCCCGTAAACTCGAATTTCCGGGGAGATTTTATCCTTCCTCTGGAATGTATTTCCGATCTGACTCAGGTCTGGATCGAGCCCAGCTGGAAATACGAAAGTGATATCAACACCTTTGTATTACTTTCCGAACTCCAGGGCGAAACGGAACTGACAGAAAAAGCACGCCTTTTACTTGCCAGGCACACGGACAACAAGCGTATGGAACTGCATTTTCAACCCTTGTCAGATATTCATACCAATAAGCTGTGTATGTGGGAGTCCAATCCGCAGATCAGCATTCGTATCCTCAGGATCCTCTCCCTGGTAGCTCTCCTTATCCTGGGTATTTCAATCATCAATTTTCTGTTCCTGTATATCGGTATCGTATCACAGCGGACAACCGGGATCTGTATCAAGAAGATATTCGGAGCTTCGAGAAGAAGGCTTTTCTTGGAGTATTTTAAAGAGGTATCCGCACTATTGTTTTGCAGTATTCTGGTGGGCACCGGTATTGCTCTTTTTTACCTGAAGATGCTTGTCCCTGCATTCTCCCTGCCCGATCTGGTTCAAGTAGATGCCTCTCTGATAATCTCTCTTCTTCTCATTCTGGTGGTGGCTGATTTGCTGGCAGGCATTTATCCCTCCCTGCTTTTATCATCCGATAAATTCCTCAGGTTCTTTCATTCCAGGAGAGACGCTTATCCCTTCAGGTACAGAACCCTGTCGGTGCTTTCCATCCTGCAGTTCACCCTGTTTATCTCCCTCATGGCCTTTAATCTCCTGCTGCATAAACAAACACAATTTCTCATAAACAAGGATACAGGTTATGCCAGGGAGGAGTTAATCACCATACCTATGAATATGCCTCTGGGTTACGGTGTCCATGGGGAGCACTTCGGGGCCTTTGCGCAGGAAATGAAGAAACTACCCGCTATCGAAGAGGTGACTGCTTCATTTTCATCACCGTCATCAACAGTTACATATACTGATGGAATTAGCTGGGAAGGGCTACAGGACGAACGGAAGATGAAGCAGGTCTGGAGCTGGGAATCAATCTCCTTTGATTATTTTAAAGCCCTGGGGATTAAAGTAATAAAAGGCAGGGCTTTTAATCCGGGTTTTAAGCGAGATGCAGTGAACTGGGAAACCAGGGAATGTGCCTACATCATCAACGAAACCGGACTCAGGGAAATGGGTATTGAGAATCCCCTTGGAAAGGCTTTTTCAGTATGGGGTTTCCAGGGGCCCATCATTGGGGTAGTGGAAGATTATCATTTCCAGTCGATGCAATCAGAGATCCGGCCAGTTTTTTTCATCCTTGACCCGATATTCTGGAATGAGATAGTGGTCAGAATAAATCCAGGGCAGGATATTAAAATTGAAGAAATCCAAAAGGTTTGGAAACAATTTTGTGACGATTACCCACTCGAAATAAACTACGTTGAGGATCAGATCAGAGGCTTATATGCAAGTGAACAGGGACTGACAAGAACTCTTTCACTTTTTTCACTGCTGGCAATTATGGTAATCGGCATTGGATTGATTACACTCTCTTTACTTAGCTTCAACCACCGGAGAAAGGAAATTGGTATCCGAAAGGTAAATGGTGCCACAACAGCAGAAATCCTGAGGATGCTGAATATGCAGTACGCCCGCTATGTTTTAATCTCCTTCCTTCTTGCTTTCCTGCCCACCTGGTTCTTTATGGAACGATGGCTGGCCAACTATGCATTTCGAACAAGGATCAGCTGGTGGATTTTCCTTGCGGCCGGATTGGTCACATTGCTGATCGCACTGGCGACTACCAGTTGGAAAAGCTGGCAGGCAGCCAGTAAGAATCCGGTCGAATCAATCAGATCTGATTAAGACCGGGGATGCTAGTCCGGAGGCTCTTGTATAATGGTAGGATTCTCCCCAGGTCATAAGAATCAATGGGGTCTCATAGCCTAGCTCACGGCTTCCTCCAAACCTGTCAGAGCCCTTTTGCCTCTGATAAGTTAACCAGTAAGGCTCACGATGATCGATGGTATGTCCCAATTCATTTTCATGTCCGGTGATAAGCACTGCAGGATCAAAGCCTGAGGTCACTCTGACAATATCGGTGGTCCAGCAATTTGGCAGCAGGACATCCACCTTATAATTAGCAGCTACCTTATCAATCCACTCAAAATCATAGGAATTGGATTGATCGCCCATATGCGAAAATGAAAGTCCCTCGGGCGTGAAAACAAGAGACACATTATTTTCAATGGTCTCCCCCTGATGTCCAGGATATACGATTACTTTCAGTTCCAGTTTACCATCCTGAACAGGAAGTGTTTGGACGATATCGGCAACTCTTTCCAGCTGGGTAATGGACTTATGAATTGTTTTGTTTTTCCAAACCTGGGGAGGCGCGACCACCGGCTTTCCCTGGTCAATGAATAATTGCGCGACCCACTCTTCCGCATGATCGCCATGGTAGTGGGAGATAAAAAGCACATCGCATTGTCTGATCAGCCTCTCCATTAGTTCTTCACTAATTGGGAAACCTTCTGCGCGGGCTGATTTTCCACGTATCAGATCAAATCCAATGGTCACGGTTTTGGTTTTAACAACAAATCCATGGTCATACAATTTCCAGATACGTGCACCCTCTGTAACTTCAGTTTGCTCAATTTCCTCAATGGCCTTTCTCATTTGAGTTTTAAAGAAATGCTGAACCGGAGGCCTCTGTGGAGCATATATATCATGAAGAACCCCATCAAGGAGTAACAGGGCGCTCTTTCTGGCTTCCGGCTCAGGCCAGGCAGGTGGATATTCCGCCAATACATCACCAGCCTGATTGAGTAGCACATCGGCCTGATTATCCATAAACTGGTTCTGTATTTCGTTTAGAGTTGGATCAATCAGATCAGAACTCCCTGTCTTCTTATTTTGGGCATAAAAACTTATAACCGTGAATACAAGAAGACCTGCTATGATAAATATCTTTTTCATTTTTACTCCCATTCCGGAAATTGAGTAATGTTTAAATCCAGTTTAGCGATAGTCTGGAAATCCTTCTTACTAAGCTCGAAGTCAAAGATGTCCAGATTCTCAATCATATGAGCTTTCTGAGAAGATCTCGGAATAGCAACAATACCTCTCTGGTAGTGCCATCTCAGGCATACCTGTGCAATGCTCTTGTTATACTGTCTGCCAATATCAGCCAGTGTCTTATTGGTAAAGATTCCATTACGACCAGCTGCGAAAGGTGACCAGGC
>Ga0209345_10006932_pt1 | contig 10150 bp, 8 predicted proteins | sample Cruoilmetagenom7_FD_187294 | JGI IMG/M metagenome (GOLD analysis project Ga0209345, IMG submission 187294) | Oil polluted marine microbial communities from Coal Oil Point, Santa Barbara, California, USA - Sample 7 (SPAdes) (version 2) | ecosystem: Environmental > Aquatic > Marine > Oil seeps ... | reverse complement strand
CCGAAGCACCACCGGTCAGCACGTCAACGCGCTCAACCAGCTGGCCCGGGATCAGGTTAAGGTCGGCAGCCGGATCGTTTGGCGAACCATAAGGCATGCGCTTGCCGTCAACGAGAACCAGAGTACGGGTGGACTCGATATTACGCAGAGCGACCGTTGCAGTACCCGACGCGCCATTCGACACTGTTGAGTTCTGAGCGGCGAAAGCCTGTGGCAGCTGAGTGATCAGGTCTTCAACCTTCGTCACACCCTGAAGCTTGATGTCAGCAGCCGAGACTGACGACACCGGGCTTGTGGTGACAAGGTTTGGCGACGCGATGCGCGAGCCAGTGACGTAGACTGTTGCCTGACGTGCGGTTGCGTCGTCAGCGGCTGGCGCTGTGACGGTGTCGACTGCGTCTTCACCTTCTTGGGCTGTAGCGAGCATGCTCGCCGATGCCATAAATGCAACGCCCGCGAATACGGACGAGGCAAGCAGGCGGGATTTCATGGTATTCCCGTTCACGTTGGTACCTCCAATGGTTACAAAGGCGCCCTGATAGGACGCTCGCCCGGACCCCTGATTCCGGGACTTGGCCATATCGATAGGGCTTTCGTCACGGGAACGTCAACGCGTCGTTACCTTTCCGTCATCAAAAGAAGGCGGGTGTGGTTTATTTGCCTCAGTCGCAGGCATTTCCTGCCTCAGGTCAGCAAGAAGCTGAGAACGACAAGGCCGATTGCCAGAACTGCCAGCAAGATCATGCTGAAAATCAGCAGAATTGCGGTCCGGAAGGCCGACAGGATCCGTCCGGAGCCGTAAGTGACCCTCAACATCCTGTAAAGATAGACAATTATGGCAAAAAAACCGCCCACGACGAGCCAGCCGGAAATTTGCGGCAGCATTGCTGCGACCAGCAAAAGCGCCGTTCCGAGCACATACAGGAACGTCTGGAAGTGTAACCCCGCTATGAGATGGTCGAAAACGTACACTCGGCGATGCCAAGCGTAGATCAGCATCAAAATCAGGGAAAATACCGGCAAAAACAACACACTGAACCGCGGAGCCCACTGCCGCAGGCGGACGCCGAACCTGTCCTGGTTCTCATAGACGGTGGCCGCATGATCAGCAGCCAAATAGGCCGTCGCCAATGCAGCGGCATCGGTATTAGGGTCGGAGCGTTCCTCGACAAGCTGTTTCAGCCGGTCCCGGTCGATCTTGCCGTTCGGAAGCAGCAGTTCGTCAAGCGGTAGCGGCTGGTGCGTGTCTTCAGCACCATCTGTGGTAGAATCCGGGGATTGTGCGTCGACGCCTGTCGTTTCAGGCGAAACCGGCACGGAATCAACGGTAGCTTGGTGGGCGACCTCCGGCACATCCAGCGAAATCTCACGATCCGGCGTGAGATCAAGGCCCCAGTTGTCAAACCAGCCAAGTTCGTCGCTGAGTGTGAAAACGGTGAGGAAAAAGATGACGGAAGCCAGCAGGAACATGCGAAATGGCGGGACGTAGCGGGCCCGTCTGCCATCAAGATAGTTACGGGTCATCCGGCCAGGGCGGAACATGAGCATCGGCACCGAGCGGAACAGACGCCCATCAAGCGAGAACATGTCAGCGAGGCTGCCGCTGATCAATTCCCAGAATGGCCGATGGAAATCCGCCGCAAGCTGGCCGCAGGTGGAGCAGAACCGGTCCGGCACGATCTGCCCGCAATTCTCGCAAGGCCGCCCGGACTGGACCGGAAAATGGGTGCCAGATGACAGCCCACCCATGGATACCATACCTGCTGCTTCAACTTCATGCTCCATGCCGCCCTCCCCGCGACCCAGAAAACTATTCGGCCTTCATACCCTCCCGGCACAGGAAACGCGAACGGTGCTGGTCCACGGCGTTCTCACTCCAGCCCGTCAGCGTCGGATCGACGAGGTTCTTGGTCACCTGGAACCACATGGGCGTGATCGGATAGTCATCCAGCATCAGCTGTTCGGCCTCTGCGAAGATCTCGGCCCGCTTGTTCAGATCCAACTCGGCATTCGATTTGGCCAGCAGGGCATCATATTCCGGGTTGGAATAGCGTCCGTAATTCTGTTGTCCGGTCTGGGAGTCGAGCAGATAGAGGTAGTTGATCGGATCATCGAAATCCGCGACCCATGCGCCATCGGCGACCTGGAAATCTGACTGGCGAAGCCGGGCATACAGCACTTTCGTGTCCTGCTTGATGATAATGGGATCCACCCAGGGCGCGATTTCGGCCCAATTGGCCTGCGCGACGGGCGCGGCTTTCGGATTATCGTCTGTCGAACGGTGAATGAACTCAAACCGGAACGGATCGTTGGGCCCATAGCCAGCCGCTTCAAGGAGGCGCCTGGATTCAGCCAGGCGCTCGGCGCGCGGCATGTCTTTCCAGTCAACACTAGGCCGTTCGACATTGTAGTTGTCGATGCCGGGAGGGACCATGGAATAGGCTGGTTCAAAGCCGGGTGTCAGAACGTTGCGAACGATGAATTCACGATCGAGCGCCATAGCCAGCGCCTTTCGCACGCGAACATCCTTGAAGACTTCCTGCGAGGAGTTGATGCTCCAATAGGTCGTGTTGAGCGATGGGGTCGTACGAGGCCAGCCGGGGAATTTCAATTCGAGTTCGGACTGACGGGCACCGTCAAACGCGTTGTTGATGTCGAGTTCCCCGGCCGCAATCTTGTTCTCGACAGCGGTCTGGTCTTCAAGCTCGAAATAGACGACGCGATCGAAACAGACCTGGTCTGCGGCAAAGCCCGCCGGATTTTTTTCCGAGACAAGCTGGTCACCGGTGCGCCAGTAGACCAGCTTGTAGGGGCCGTTGGTCACGATGTTGTCCGGCTGGATCCAGGCATCGCCATACTGCTCGACGATATGCTGCGGCACCGGATAGGTCGTGTAATGGGTCAGAAGGCCCGGCAGGTAAGGCGCCGGATATTCAAGCGTCAGTTCCAGCGTCTTGTCGTCAATAGCGCGCACACCAAGCTCTTCCGGCGGCAATTCGGTTGTATTCACTTTCGCCGCGTTCTTGATGACATAGAGCAAGGAGGAGTATTGCGACGCAATTTCCGGCCTCTGGATGCGGCGTAGCGCGTAAACAAAATCACCGGCGGTCACAGGCACGCCGTCAGACCACACATAGTCACCCAGGTGGAAGGTCCACACCAGGCCGGTGGCGTCTGTCTCATAACTGTCGGCCATGCCGTAGACCGGCTTGCCATCCTGACCGTGAGTCATCAGGCCAATCATCATGTCGCCAATGACGATGTTTTCCCATTGAGCAGACGATTTGTGCGGATCAAGCGTATCCACTTTGGCTGAAATGCCTCGGCGAAGTGTCGGCATGTCATCAGCGGCGTTGCCACCACCACCGCCGCAAGCGGCCAGCGAAAGCATGACGGCGGCCGTCACGGTCGAACTCAACAATGGTTTCAGCATAATGTTTCCTGTCTCCGGTCTCTTTCCGGCATGCGCCAGATTTGCCACAGTGCTGCCAGACTGGCGTAGCTTTGGAAAGCCTGCGCCCTGACACGAACACAGAGGACGACCTGCGATGACCCGATTTCTGAGCGCGATTGCCGCGATATGCCTCGTTTCCATGCCAGCACTGGCAGAAGATGTTTCGACCAAGGATGTGTACGCGTGTGCCGAAGTCGGCACCGATGCTGAACGGCTGGCCTGCTATGATGCCGCTGTCGTGCGCCTCAAGGCTGCAGAAGAATCTGGCGACGTCACCACGATCACCCGGTCTGAAGTTGAGCAGGTCAAACGCGAATCCTTCGGTTTTTCGATTCCCTCCCTTCCCTCGCTTGCTCTTCGGAAGAGTGGTGAAACGGACAAGGATCTCGATGAGGTCACGGTCGGGGTGAAATCCGTCAGGAAGGACGGGGCGGGCCGTTTGCGGGTGACCCTGGAAAATGGTCAGGTTTGGGTGCAGACCGACGACAAGGGTGTGCGCGCCAAGAACGCGAGCGAAGCCCGCATCTATTCGGCCATGCTGGGCAGTTTCAAGATGAAGCTGGATGGCGGACTGGCCTTCCGGGTGCGCCGCGAACAATAACGCCAGTTCGGAATTGCCTTGGCACGGGCCGATGCTTTCGGCACTCTCTCCAAAAATATAATTGGAGAGGGAACGAGATGAGCAAGTATCTGGGGTGGGTCATTCCGGCCCTCGCATTGGCCGCATGCGCGCCAAGCACCAACATCGCCAACGACATCGACGTGTCTGCCACGGCTGAACCGGCAAAGGTCGCGCCGGCCGCGAACCCGATGCGCAACGCGTATTTCGGCGATGTTCACGTGCACACGAGCAATTCGTTCGATGCCTATATCTTTGGCGTACGCGCGACCCCTGACGATGCCTACAAGTTCGCCAAGGGCGAAGCCATCCGCCACCCTGCAGGTTACGATTTGGAGCTGTCAGGTCCGCCGCTGGATTTCCTTGCCGTTACTGATCATGGCGAATACCTGGGTGTGGTTCCCGCGATGAACACCCCATCCTCCCCCTTGTCGCAGACCGAAATTGCGCAATCCGTGTTCGGCGAAAACGCAACCGATCCTGGCAGATCCTTCCTGCGCGTTGGCGTAACGGTCGTGACAGGTGAGGAGATCGAGGAGATCTACGACCGCGACCTGATTGATTCCGTCTGGGCCGCGACAATCGACTCCGCCGAGCGCAACAACGAGCCGGGCAAGTTCACAGCCTTCTCAGGCTATGAGTTCACGGCGATGGTGGCGGTTCCCGGCGACGGCCCGCCAGCAGCCGGAAATCTGCACCGCAATGTCATCTTCCGCGGCGACGCGCCGTCGCGCCTTTTCTCGACGCTTGATTCGACCAATCCGGAAGATTTGTGGACGTGGATGGAGACCCAGCGCGGAGAAGGCCGTGACGTGCTGGCCATTCCGCACAATTCCAATATCTCAAATGGCGAGATGTTCGCCTTGCAGACTTATACCGGCGAACCGATGACGGCCGAATATGCCGACAAGCGCATGCGAAACGAGCCGCTTGTCGAAGTGACCCAGGTTAAAGGCACATCGGAAACCAACCCGACCCTGTCGCCCAATGACGAATGGGCCGGTTTTGAGCAATACGAGTATTTCGTCGGTAGTTCTGTGAGGCTGACATCAGGCGCAGGCGACTTTGTGCGCTCGGCCTACAAGCGCGGCCTTGCCATGCAGGAAGCAGAGGGATTCAATCCGTACAAGTTCGGACTGATCGGCTCGAGCGATACCCACGTTGCAGCCGCCTCGCTCGTCGAGGAGTTCCACTGGGGCAAGACTCCGCAGGATGGCGCCAGCCCTGAAGCCCGCCGGTCCGTTCCGCCAAATGGTGGCAAGACGTGGGACGGCGCGGATGACCCGGAGACAAGACGGCAAATTACAGCCACCCAGTTCGCCTCAAGCGGCCTGGCGGGAGTGTGGGCGGAAGCCAACACGCGCGGGGCTATCTTCGACGCCATGAAGCGCAAGGAAACCTTCGGTACGTCAGGGCCACGCATGAAGGTGCGCTTCTTCGGGGGCATGGGATATGCGCCGTCGATGCTGGACGATGTCGACCTGCTGGCACGCGCCTATGATGGCGGTGTGCCAATGGGCGGCCAGCTGGAAAAGGTGAGCGGTGACGCCGCGCCCGGCTTTCTTGTCTGGGCCATGCGCGACCCGATGAGCGCACCGCTTCAGCGTGCGCAGGTCGTGAAAGTGTGGACAGACAGCGGCGAGACGCATGAAGCGGTGCACGATGTGGCCTGTTCGGGCAGCGCGATGCCGGACGCCGTCACGCATCGCTGTCCGGACAATGGGGCGGGTGTGGATACATCCGACTGCAGCACCGAAGCAGGCTCCGGCGCCAATGAACTGAAAGCCTATTGGACGGACCCTGACTTTAACGCCGACCGGGAAGCGGCATACTATGTGCGTGTACTGGAGAACCCGACGTGTCGCTGGTCAACCTGGGACGCTGTGCGCAACGGTACGCCGCCTAATCCGGAACTGGCCGAAACCGTTCAGGAGCGGGCATGGTCCTCGCCGATCTGGTATGCGGGTCTCGATCGGGTCGTCAGCGAGTAGCCGCTCAGGCGGCAGAACGAACCAGTTCGAAACGTGAGCGCACCGTCGGCGCTGCGTCCGGTGTGCTCACGACGCCCGTTTTGATCAGCGCGATCATGTGGCCGAGTACGGACATGGCCGCAGCCGGGTGCAGTCGCTTTTCGACATTGGCATACATGACCTCGACCATGGCCGGGATCGACGTTTCACCCTTGCGCAAATGCTCAAGAATGGACGCCTCACGTGCACGGCGATGGCTGGCATATTCGGTAATGAACGTGTTGACGAATTCCTTGCCGCGAACCGGATCGCCATGTGTGGGCCAGAGCGTCTCAAAGCCCTTGACCCGAACCTTTTCGAGGCTGTCCATATAGTCGGCCATGTCGCCATCAGGCGGCGCAACCACGGTGGTGGACCAGCCCATGACATGGTCACCGGAGAAACAGGCATTCTCTTCGCGCAGGGCAAAGCAGAGGTGATTGCAGGTGTGGCCGGGCGTTTCGATCACATCGATCGTCCAGCCGGGGCCGGAAAAACTGTCCCCGTCGGCAACTTTGACATCCGGCATGAAGCCGAGGTCGTCGGCGCTGCCGAGTTCACCCTTGGCCGTCGGAATACCGCAATTCTTCGCATAGGTCTTGCAGCCGGCCCATTCCGCGAGCGGCGCGGCCAGCGGCGAATGGTCGGAATGGCCATGCGTGACCAGTACGTGGGTTACGGCTTCACCTTTGAGGGCGGCCTTCAACGCGTCGAAATGGGTCTCGTCCATCGGGCCGGGATCAATCACAGCCACTTCGCCCTGACCGACGATGTAAACACCGGTACCGACATAAGTGAACGGACCTGGATTGTTGGCAATCACGCGGCGGATCAGCGGGGAGACCTGCTTGACCTCGCCATACTCGAACTCAATGCCGCGAACGTAGGGAATAGCCATAATGTTACTCTTGAACCTTTTTCCGTTCCGGCCAGATCAACGCTTCTTCGGCGCGAACGCCCCGGCAAACGCGACGGCCATGCGGCGGGTGGCGCGCAGCTTGGCGCCCAGTTTGAGCGCCACTGGCGGGCCCATGTCGGTCTTGTTCGCATCGACGATGTAGATTCGCCCGGTAATGCGATCACGTAGGACGTCGACGCCGCCCCAGTCCAGCCCGAGTTCTGCTGCAAAGTGCTCTATCACGGCAATTTCATCTGGCGTGTAGCAATTGCGAGGCTCGTCGAGCAGAACTTCAACATTCTCGTTCAGGAAGCGACGATCAAGCGGCCGACGTTTGCGAAACACGATGATCGGTGTTCCGCCCACGATGCAGCAGCGCAGGTCTTCAACCAGGCCGCCTTCGATTTCGTTGTCGATGAGCAGTTGATACGCTTTGTCTTCAACCGGCGTGGCGAGAGGGCCCTCGAGGATGCGGCCGTCATGAGCTGCGTTCAATTCGGACTTCTCGACCATACGGCCTTCGAACGTCGTGGGATCGACCTTGAGCGAATAACCGGCAGCACGCTCAAATGCCTCGGCAACGGTCGACTTGGAAACGTCCTGACAGCCAAAATTCACCAGAAGAGCGCCTTCCCGGACCGCTGGCACGGCATTGTCCGTTTCCGTGGAGTCATCGAACTGGAAAACAATGTCAGCCTTGGCCACGTCGTCAATGAGCTTGGCGCCGGAGACATGCATGACCGGCCAGATGAAGTACCAGGGCCGCGGCTTGTCAGGATGGAAAGCGATTGTGGGGCGCTTGTGACCGGTAACGCGGCGCCATGTGCGCCATGTCTGGGCGAAAAAATAGAAACAGAACCAGGTGAAAATGCTGTGGGCAAGCAACAGATCAGGGACGATCCGGTGACCGGTCTTCTTCACCAGAATGGTGCCTTCGTCATACTTGAAATCTGTGATCCAGAGACGTTCTGACATCGCGTCTACTCCTGCGGCAGGACCGGCATCTGATCCCCCTCGTTGCGACCTGCCTCGCACGGCGTCTGATCACTGACAACACACTTATTGCGGCGCGAGTGTGACGTTTTGCTCACATTTGTTCCCCCGCTGCGCCCCGAAATTTCTAAAGCAACGCCTCAATGCTGGAGAGATCGTATCCTGCTGCGCCTGCTGCATCAATGATGTCTTCCGCTGCCCCCTGCCCTGCCTGTGTCAGGGCCCAGGCGGTGATGCAGCGCGTGCCTGTGCGACAATACGCCAGAACCGGCTGGGGGGCTTCGTTGAGGATATTCGACATGCGCTCGACGATTTCAGGGGTTGGAGCCCCTGAAAACGGCAGCGCCGCAAAGCTGAGGCCCAATGATTCTGCTTTCGCACGGATGGAGCCCATGCGCGGCTGGTCGACACCGCTTTCGCCATCGGGACGATTGGCAACAATTGTCTTGTATCCTGCTGCCGCGATTGCCTCGACATCTTCTTCTGTGATTTGCGGTGCAACGGAAAAAGCGTCCGTGACGCGTCGAATATCTGCCATGGAAAGTGTCCTGAATGTTGGCGCAGTCTTGATCGGCTCTCTACACAAGCTAAGGAGGATGGTGCAACCTTCCAAGCTTGCGGGTTGAAGTTTCGCCGCCGGGCCAGCCACAGTTACAGAAAGCCACTCTCCTTTGTCATCCCTACAGAGAGCCCTCAACCGCGTACCTTGGGCCTATACATTCCGGCGCCTTCTCATCGCGATTCCCACCATGCTGGCCATTATCACGATGGCGTTCCTGATGATGCGTGCGGCGCCGGGCGGCCCTTTCGATGGCGAGCGCAAGCTGCCTGCCGCGACAGAACAGGCGATTGCCGCCAAGTTCGGCTTCGACAAACCATTGCACGAGCAATATTTCAATTATGTCGGCGGCGTGTTGCAGGGCGATTTCGGCCCGTCCTACAAGACACTTGGCAAAAGCGTGAACCAGCTGATCGCTGACGGATTGCCAATCTCCCTCACAATCGGCTCACTCGCGATGTTATTGGGACTCGGGCTTGGCACATTGTTGGGCGTGTTTGCGGGACTGAGACAGAACACGGCGGCCGATTTCAGCGTCATGGGCATAGCCATGGCGGGTATATCCATCCCGACATTCGTGACGGGTCCGATCCTGATCCTGGTCTTTTCGCTCGGGGCAGGCATATTTGCGGTCGGCGGCCTCGGCCAATATCCCAATATCGGCATGAACTGGCACAATATGACCCTGCCGATCGTGGCCCTCGCCCTGCCGCAGATCGCGATCATCTCTCGCCTCATGCGTGCCTCCATCATCGAGACCATGCGGTCGAACCATATTCGCACAGCGCGCAGCAAAGGCCTGTCAGAACGCCAGGTGATCGTGCGACACGCCCTGCCAGCCGCCATGTTGCCGCTGATTTCCTATGCCGGACCGGCAATGGCCCGCGTCATGACTGGGTCTGTCGTAATCGAGAAGATTTTCGGCCTGCCGGGGCTCGGCTCGTATTTCGTCAACGGTGCGCTCAACCGCGATTACACGCTCGTGATGGGCGCAATCATTGTTTACGCAGGCCTGATCGTGATCCTGAACCTGTTTGCCGACGTGCTGTATGCGGTGCTTGATCCGAAAGTGAAGTACGACTGATGACCGAGATCAAACCCCTCCTCGACCCGACGGGCCGGGTCGAACCCGTTACCCAGGCCATCATTGGCGGCCGCTCGCTGTGGGATGATGCGCGCGCGCGCCTTTTCCGCAACAAGGCTGCTGTGGTTTCCATGTGGATTCTTGGCGTCATCGTGCTGATCGCGGTGTTCGGACCCATGATCTGGATCAACGACTACAAGGCCATCTCCGACGCGCGCACCATCGCCCCCACACTGGAGAACGGGCATGTGCTGGGCACCGACATCCAGGGACGGGACCTGCTGGCCCGCCTGATGATCGGATTGCGCATCTCGCTCATGGTTGGCGTCGTGGCGACGGCTGTCAGCCTCGTGATCGGTGTCACCTGGGGCGCCACCGCAGGCTATCTCGGCGGGCGAATCGACAATTTCATGATGCGCATCGTCGACGTTCTCTACGCCCTGCCCTTCATCTTCTTCGTGATCCTGCTGTTGACCGTGTTCGAGCGCAACATCGTGCTGATTTTCGCAGCAATCGGTGCCATCGAATGGCTGA
>Ga0209345_10006931_pt1 | contig 10150 bp, 22 predicted proteins | sample Cruoilmetagenom7_FD_187294 | JGI IMG/M metagenome (GOLD analysis project Ga0209345, IMG submission 187294) | Oil polluted marine microbial communities from Coal Oil Point, Santa Barbara, California, USA - Sample 7 (SPAdes) (version 2) | ecosystem: Environmental > Aquatic > Marine > Oil seeps ... | reverse complement strand
AATTATGAAATGGACGTAGACTTACTTTCCGTAGGCTCGTGGACCACCTGTGTAAGATATGTAAGATATGTAAGTTTCTATTAAAGAAAATTTTAATTCAAAAATCTATACATAGGAGATCAACCATGAGTAGAAAATATCAATTCAAACAAGAACAAAAAGAATTGGCTAAAACTATTAGAGAGAAAAAGAACCTTAGGAAAAAAGTGAAAGACGGTTATGTTGAAGGATTACCTTATCTTCGGTATCAATACAGACATAAGCATATAGCTTACTGTCTTCTGAGGGGAACTCCTTATGAAAAAATAGAGCAACCTCATCCTAACAATAAACCGCGTATGAAATATGTTCGTGAAATTATGGATGAATTCAAAGAGAAAGAAGCAGCATAAAGAAATGGTTCTGCGTGAATCGAGAGGGGTGCGTTATACCCGAGCATCGAAAATCGTCGTCATAAAACATCGATTGATGCGTGGAAGGCGTGGGAAGTGAAGAAGTGAACCTAGGATAACACTTCGAGGTACTGGTAGTGAAGCGCAGAACCGTACTTAAAATTATGAAGTATATTATCTGGTTTAACACCACATACGCATGTGGGGGAGTGATCTGTAATGAAACTGGCAAGATTATAGAGACCTGTCCCATATATCGTAAAAAAATGATCGGTCGACACTTCAGAATTGTCGAAAAAGAATTCAGATCAAAGAAATTATTAAAAGAATGGAAGTTAGCCTGCAAGGAGGTGTAAATGTATAAATGTTTAAAATGTAATACAACATACGATTTAACAAATGAACATTATAAATACATTTCAAAACAAGTTGAAAAATGCTCTGTTGTTGAGTCTATTATGATATGTCCTGGTTGTAGGAGGAAAAGAATATTGGGAGGCGAAGAAGATCTTTTATCAGATGATTTTGGAGTTATGATGTTTGGACGAAGATATAACTCAGATGACCACAGTAGAGGTCTTAAAAAATTTGAAGGAGTAATCGTGGAGAATTAAGGGCGTATAGCTCAGTGGCTAGAGCAGGAGCTTCTAATCCTCCGTGCCGAGTGTTCAATTCACTCTACGCCCTTCTACAGAAAGGAGAAAAATTGAAAAATGATCTATACGAAGTATGGAATTGGGTGGTAGATCAAAAATTAGATTCATTAGAAAATAAACAGAAAGCATTCGAGTTAACGACAAAACATTTTAAAAATAAATTTAATTCAAATGAAATCAGATTGTATTTCATAAAAATGGGATTCTTTGACGAAAACAAGGAGTAACAATAACAATGATATCTCACATCAAAAAACTTCTTGGTAATTCAACTAATAGATTTAAGCTTAGAAGCAAAACACCAGACGATAGAATTGAGGACATTCAGGAAATTGACCCTGATAAAGGACAACCTTTAGAACCAGAGTTTGAAGATTTTGAAATGAGAGATAAATTATTAGAAATGATCGAACAAATCCTGAGAACTAAAGGAGAAAACTTCCAACTTGAACTAAAGTTCAAACGTTCAATTATAAGTACTCAACTCAGGGATGGTATAGTTGCTATATTTCTTATATCCCCAAATAGTGCGTTAGTGAAAGAAGAACAAATGCAAGGAGAAATTACAGCATGGTTTAATGGTAAAAAACCATTCCCTCTAAAACAATGGTTAATAGAGAACGTGCTAGTTGAAGAAGATGTTATCGAGTTAGAAAAATCTTTAATTTATTTAGTTTAATGGGAGGCAACATCAAATGAATAAGAGTGACTTCGTCGACGCAATCGCGTTAGATGCTGCGTTATCTAAAGTAACAGCAGAAAAAGCATTAGATTCTATTATGTCGAATATCACAGTATCACTTGGAACTGGAGAATCTGTACAATTACCTATCGGTACATTTAGTCGAGTCCTTCGTGCGGCAAGGAAAGGACGTAATCCTCAAACAGGAGAAGAAATCGATATTCCCGAAAAACTTGCTGTTAAGTTTAAAGCAAGTAAGAAGTTTAAGGAGGATATGCAAGAAGGAATTGAAACTCCTAATGAATAGTTTTCCACTCTAGCCGATCTAACTTAACGTATTGGGTGAATGATTGCGTGCGAGCGTCAATTATCCGAATGGCACTACAGGTAGTTAAGCTCTGGGTTATACGGTTAACTTGTGGTTTTATCCGTATGTTCATAGACCATGCAAAACCAATGACTAAAGCAGGGTAGGTTGCACAAGAGAGTGGCGATGTATGGGGGATAATCTCTCCTCCATACATCAATTTATTTTTAAGGAATTTATATGAAAGAACGACGAAATATAAAGAGAAGGGAATTCATTGATAAATATTTCCCTTATGTAAAAAATATGGTATTTAAATACAAAAGATCATTGCCAGTAGGAGTTGAAGTACAAGACTTAGTTAATAGTGGTGTAATAGGATTACTATTAGCGGCAGATAGATACGAAGAAGAAAAAGCTGGTAGAAATTTTATGTCATATGCTAACTTTAGAATTAAAGGCGAAATAATTCAGGCCTTAAGAACACAGGGTCGTTTCAATAAACAAACTAGAGAAAGAATTAAAATATATGCAATAACGCAATGGAGATTACAACAGAAATTAGGAAGAAATCCTAATAATCAAGAAATGCTAGATGAAACAAAATTTACTGAGAAACAAATGGCAACACTTAATAGTATAATGGCAATAAGCGATTATGATCTTGGTAGTGAAAATGTAAGTGAGGATTCTGTTGATCTTCTTGATAATGTAGAAGATTTAATTAATAAAATAACTGACAAAGAAATTATCAATATAAAACTTCCAGAAGCAATAAATAATCTAAATAAAAAAGAACAGCATGTTATTAAATCCTATTTCTATGATGAAAGGCTACTCAAAGAAATCGCAGATGATTTAGATGTAACAGAAAGTAGAGTGTCTCAAATTCGTTCAGAAGCAATCGAAAAATTAAGATACAAATTAAAAGATATTAAAGGATCTGAGTAATGCCGAAAAATTCTAGATCAATTAAAGAAATTCTTCCAGAGGTTGAGTGTATTTGCCCTAATTGTAAATGTAAACATATGCTTAAAATGAAATGGATAGGTGGAAAAATAACACCCAGAAAATATTGTGAACCCTGTAAATCAAGAGTAAAGACATTTTCTCATAGAGTTGACCTTACAGACACCTATCAAATTAATGAGAGTAAAAAAGCAATGATATGAATCAACAACCAATTAGAAAACAAATGAAAAAGAAAAGAAAAATTAAAGATGTAGAAATAACATTGCAAGTTGTAAATCGAACATTCGGAACAAACAAACCTGATCCAGAACAAACAAGAATTATTGTAAAAGATTCAAATGGTCGAGAAAGAGAAATATATAGAGGTGGTAAATGGACAGAAGAAAAATGGAAAAATAGATTTACTTAGGAGACCAAAATGATTAAGCTATGTTATCTTGATACCGAAACTGGAGGAACAGATGATAAGAAAAGTGCACTTCTCCAAATATCAGCAGCATTTGAAATCGATTGGAAGATTGTTACTAAATTTAACAGATGGTTAAAACCATTTCCTCAAAATGAAAAGATTAGTCTAGAATCAACAGAGAAAACTGGTTTCACAGCAAATATAGTTTCAACAGATCCTAAATTTGAAGACCCTGAAAAAGTTTATAAAGATTTCATTGCAACTTGTGATAGCATCGTCAACAAATTTAATAAGCAAGATAAGATGTTCTTTGTTGGTTTTAATGCACATACATTTGATATGCCCTTTATGCGAGAATTTTTTAATAAAAATGGTAATGTTTATTTTGGATCGTATTTTTGGTGGCCAGGAATAGATGTTATGCTACTCTATGCTGCAGATTGGATAAAATCTAGAGGAACAATGGAAAATTTTCAATTAATGACGGTTGCTAAATCAGCTGGACTACAAGTTGACGAAAGTAAACTCCACGATGGTATGTATGATATTCAATTAACTAGAGAATTATTTCTTCGAAGGGCTATGAGATTAAACATTATTGATGAACAAGAAATTCTTCAAAACATGGAAAAGAAAGATGATAAACAAGAAACATAAAGGATTTGAACTAGATGGTTGCTATGAACATATGGGTGGATCAAAAATGCACATGGTTGCAGTTATGAAAAATAGTTTAATGTGGATAACAGATAAAGATTACCCTAGTTTAGTGGGGGAGGGTAGAGATGGATCTTTACAACCTATTTCAACTCATCCTAAAAATGGTGTTGGATGGTATCAAATCACTGAAGAAATTTTTACCAAGGATCATAAATCTGAAACATTTAAAATTTCTCACCCAATTCTAGATGCAGCTGATATTATTATTGGATATGATTATAACTATGTTGTTAAAATTTATCCTGGTAAAACATTATTATTTAGTTTGGAGATGACTGATAAATTTCTCGTTCCTTTGGTAGAAGATGATCCAACGGCAATTATAGATTACTTTCAGTCCCATGGTATAATTCAGGATAAAGAAATCAGAGAACTAGAAAAACTCTTTTTTAAGAAACTATGAAAGGACAGATATGTTAAAACCAATTCATGTTGAAGCAACTTCACTACCCGATGCGTGGTTTCAGACAGTTTATCAATGTATACACCACGGAAGAGATTTCATTATAGACCGTGGAAGCTATGCAGGTGACAAAAGATTAGAATTCGATTATTATACAGGGCATATTAAAACTCCTTGGGCAGGATCAGAGATTGATATTAATTTATTATTACCACATTTATCAGAAAGTTGTAGTATTCCTAATCCTGTAGAGGATGGTTATTTGGATGATTATCTCTCTACATATTTAATGGGATCAGATCTATCTTGGTCAGAGAGTTACACCTATGGCCAACGAATGACAAAATATCCTATTCCTTATGAATGGTTTAATCTTCGTAATTCAAAAGGTAACGTAGAAACAAGAGAAAAACCTTGGAAAGAAATATTGATTCAAGATGAAGAATTTTGGAATAACCCTAATATTATTATACGTGAAGGTGATTATTGGTATGTAAATCAAGTTCAACTTCTTATTGAGACATATAAGACTAAAGGTTTCCGGAACAATCAAATGGTTCTCCAAGTAGCACATCCTTCTGATATGTTACTTCAAGATCCTCCATGCCTTAGAGAAATCGATACTCGAATTCAAGAAGAAGCTGATGGTAAAATATATCTCCATTTCTTTCCTGAATTTAGATCATGGGATCTCTGGGGAGGGTATCCTGCCAATCTTGGTGGAATAGAACTACTCAAGCAATACATTGCTGGAGAGATTAGTACTCCCGAAAAACCAGTCTATAATGGAGAGATGATTATTAGATCCAAAGGATTACATTTGTATAAATATGTATGGGAGTTAGCTGAGGTTATTACTAATAAGTCAATCGCTGAAGCTCGAGAATGTATAATCCCAGATCTTCAGAATTAAAGTTGTCGGGAGGGAGCTAACATCAAGTATATTGAGTCATCTTATGGAGAGAAGCGTATATTTGATAGTTAGTGGTGTGTTCATAGGCCAGGGCATCTGAAGGCTGTTTAGGAGCTTTATCTCTGTTCGGGCGGACCAAAGAGGTCAGGATTCTAAATAGAAGAAACTGTGATCCAACCGCCAATAGTATTACTGTAGCCCCTTCTACTAAAAAGTAGACCCTCCCTTAGTCTTTTAGAAGAGGACATAAAATGGAAACTCATAAAACTATTGAATGCCCAAGGTGTAAAAGGATATTAGAGCATACAAAAGATAATTTTCCAGTATATTCACACAACCCATTAAGGCTACAAAAAAAATGCAGATTATGTAAAAGTGAAATAGCTTCTAACGGCCAACATAGAACAAATACATATCAACAAAGAATAAAAAAAGAAGTAATTGACAGATTTAAAAAACATCAATAATTGAAAGGGGCAAGTATGGAAAACGTAGTCATTAATATACTTGCTAAGAACAACAAACCAATAAAGGTTGGTAAAGTTTATAAGCTAGAAAGACACGGTACAGATATTATAACTACCACCTTTAGCGGGGCAAGTGGAAGAAGTGAATATTACATGAAGTTCGACGAGGAAACAAAAGAAATATTAACATTACACAAAAATATTAGGAAGACAGAGCGTGATGATAGAAAACACATCAAAGAGGAGTTTTGGAAGAAGTGGAAACCCACTCAATTCTGTGCTTTTGAGAGTGAAGAGAAATTAAAACTAGCTCTTCTGAAAGATTTAGATAATGTATTAAATAATAAGAAAGGTAAATTAGATGAAATAGATTGGACACAAATGGCAGCTCTTCCAAAAGGAGAATTTGATAGGTCTATATAATGAAAACATTATTTTGTACTTGGGCAACTACAATTAAAGGTTCAATAGGAATAGGTGTTGTTGAAGATAATCACGGCAAATTATCTATTAGAGCTGCACCTGTTAGTGGTCGTAGTGTAGAAGATGATAAAAAAATTATTGCTGAATGGGGTAGCAGATTAGTTATAGATGATTTAAAATGTATTATTAGCATGGTTGAAGCTGATGAAAAATAATTTAACAATTTCAATTTATATATAGAAATAATATTAGTGCTGGTTATATTTTTCTTCTCTCTGTCGAAGAGAAATATAATCGTAAGGAAGCGCGCATCCTCGCGCCCACACATCGGCCTCGCTTTCATGGCAAGACTGAGATGATGCCCTCGCATTAGGCTAAATAGGGGGAGATTCTCAGATGAATGCCAGTGAACGCAACTCTGCCGAAACGGGCGGGCTGACGGAGAATATTGAGAAAAAGATAGGATTTGGCAATCCTCAAGGGATGGTCTATCTCAATGTGCCAATGCATGGAATCCTGCCATCGAGCAGGTCTCTAAATCCAGTTACTCCCTTGATTGGTACGGAGGGGGCGGGTAACGCGAACCCATCCCCCCTCCGTTACGCATTTTATTTTTCTAAAACAGTCTTTAAACTTAACACAATCACTTAGACTGTGTGATTGGAAAGGAACAGTAAAATGGTATATAATGACAAGTTAGTAGCATCGATTAAGGTCGGAGGTAGAATTCTTAGAGAACACGACAAAGATCATGTTCATCTCCCTTTTGGAAGCCAGTATTCTATTCTCTTTAAAAACATGGCAAGTAGAAAAGTCTCGATTAGAGTTAAAATCGATAGTGAAGATGTATTAGATCATCACACATTGATTCTTGGTGCAAAAGAGACTATGGAACTACAAAGATTCATAGTTAACGGTAACTTTAACACTGGTCCAGCTTTTAAATTTATTGAGAAGACTCAACAGATTTCAGATCACAGGGGAGATCGAATAGATGATGGAATTGTAGAAATTGATTATAGATTTGAAGTTGAACCTCCAATGTTCAAATCAATTATTCAACCTTTGGTAGAACATCACCATCACCATCACCATGATACAGATCGATTATTTCAGTATGGTACTAGAACTGGAGATAGTCCATCAAGAGGATTAGGAGATAGTACATCAGTATATAATTCAAGTGTATCTCCACAAAGTGTTCAATCATCCAATACCGTAAATGATTCAGATCCGGTAGGTCCTGAAGTATCAAATGTGGTAACGGATTCCTTAGATTCAGCTCCGTCTGATGAAGGAATAACTGTCAAAGGGCAAGAAGTAAATCAACACTTTACACAAGGTTACATTGGTCCATTGGAAAATCAGATACACACCATTTGTCTCAAATTACATGGAACAAATGAGGCAGGTACGGTTGTTCGAAAACCTTTATTGGTTCAAAGCAAACCTACTTGTCAAGTTTGCGGAACCAAAAATGACTCTAGGAACAAGTATTGTTCTCATTGTGGGAATAACTTGACTTGGTAAACTTGATAAGGAGGTACATGTATGGGCACAGCATTAACCATTGTTGGTATTTTCGTGTGCAGTGTAGCAATATATATTGCACTCGGTACAGGAATTTGCTGGCTGCTTTCGTCAGCAGGTGATGAGAAGATGTCCCTTAATGGGGTGACCATGAAATTTATATTTACATGGCCATTATTCTTGTTTAAATCGAAAGCAATATGAAAGAGTGACATAGTCACAATTTCTCCTCCGAAGAAGTGGGGATGGCTCTGCATGGAGTCATCCCCTTATTTATTTGAAAGGTATTATGATATATGATTAAAAGTAGCTTAGAAAAGAAATACACTGGTGCACATTTTCCTTCAGGTCCAAAGTATAATAGAAAATTTACCGATATCGAAATTCGTGAAATTAGATCTTCTAGTAAATCAGGCAACCAAGAAGCTAAAGAAAGAGGTGTTTCCAAGTCAACTATAGCAAATATTAGAAAAAGAAAATCATACCCAGAGGTGATATGATGAACAAACAACTACAAGATTTCGCTAGAAAAACAATAAAGGAAGGGTTAGCCCTGTGTACAGAAGGTCAACAAAGAAAATTTAAACAAATGTATGCTGGAACAGGATGGAACATGGGAGTAGATATAAACATGGTTGTTGATGAATTGGAACCAGAAAAATTAAGTTGGGCTATGGAGCAAGTAAAGAGAACTCTAGATAAAAAGGAAACATAATGATATTAATAAAACTAGAAAATCTAGTGATAGGTAAATTCAATATTGATGGTAAGAAAGTAACTATATACGGTAAACCTATGCTCTGTACTACGGCTCCTCTTAGTCCAAGAAGTCACATAAAACATATAAATAAAGCACGAAAAGCAAATAGAATCCGACTCACTGGTAAAAAGAATGATCCTGTACTAACCCAAGGATCACAATATATAGGAGAAGAATAATAATGCCTGAACAAAAAGAATTAAAAGATTTAAAATTACACGAAACACTTGATTTATTTAAAACAGATCCCGAAGAAGCTAAAGTAATTAGAGTACATAATGGACTGTGGTATATTTATATAAGTAAAAGTACCCGCGCAATTGATCCGATTGCATGTACCTCTGTATTTGTTCCTATGACTACCACTCAAATTCATAAACCCCCTAATAAAAAGTGAAAGGAGAAGAAGTGACTGATATAGACTCTAATAAAAAAGAAGAAAAAGAAGTAGATGAGACAATAAAAGATGGAATAGTAGCTCTAGAAAAAGAAGATCCGAAACCACCCATTAATAAAGAACGAAGAAAACATTATAGATCTAAAGAAAGAATATTTATAAATCTAGACGGAAAAGAATACGAAACAAGAGATATAAACGAAGCGGGTGCTATGATTTATGGCCCTGAAGATGTTAATTACGAAATGGATAAATCATATAATATCATCCTTACAATAAAAGGTATAAAAGTAAAAGCTAAAATACATATCGTACATGCTAATCCTGAACCTAGACGCAGAAGAATTCGTTACGGACTTGAATTCCTATATGATGTAGGAAGTGAAAGAACAATGGTGCAAAAGTTTATAAATTCAAGAGGATACGGCACAGGAACTGGAAAAGAGATCCAGGCCCATCATTGGAAAGGCCCGCAGCGGCATTTTAGAGCATAAGAAAGATAATAATGGAGATGTAATATGAGGGCAGGTATTCAAGTGGTTGAAGAACCCAGACTGTAAATCTGGTGCCTATGTGCTAACATCGTTGGTTCAAATCCAACCCTGCCCATTCACTCAAAGGAGAAAGATGAAACCAGAAGTATGGAGAGATATACCAGAATTCTCAAACTATAGAATTAGCACATACGGAAGGATTGCAGGAAAAAAAAGAAAAAAAGTATTGAATCCTACACCAGATAAAGATGGGTATTTAGGAACAACAATCACAAATGATAATGGTAAACGAAAAAGTATTAAAGCTCATAGAATGACATTAATTACATTTAAAGGTCCACCACCATTTCCTGACGCACAAGCTCTACATCATCCTGATCCAGATGTCACAAATAACCATATAACTAATCTTCGATGGGGAGATAACTTTCAGAATCAAGTTGATTATCTAAAAGAAAAAACTCATCATAATCAACATGGAGATTGTCTAACAGAAGATCAAGTCATTGATATCAAGAATCGAATACTTGCAGGACAAAAATATTCAGACATACAATTAGTTCATAATGTTAGCGAAACAATAATGACTGCAATTAGAATTGGTAATAAATATTCATATTATGGA
>Ga0209345_10006930_pt1 | contig 10153 bp, 8 predicted proteins | sample Cruoilmetagenom7_FD_187294 | JGI IMG/M metagenome (GOLD analysis project Ga0209345, IMG submission 187294) | Oil polluted marine microbial communities from Coal Oil Point, Santa Barbara, California, USA - Sample 7 (SPAdes) (version 2) | ecosystem: Environmental > Aquatic > Marine > Oil seeps ... | reverse complement strand
TCGCCCGTGCGACTACGCCGGGCACCTTCATCGCTCCACCCGCGAAGGCAGAAGAGATGTACTCGCCCGAGGTCTTTGGGAGGAGCGGGAGTGATTGGGTTGTGGTGGAGTAGAAAGGAATGAATTGAAATGAAGAGAACCTCGCAAGAAGTTCTCTTCATTTTAGCCTTCAGATTTCGTTTTTGGGATGAAAAGTATTGATATTAACGAAATCGATAATTTTCAATTGATTCGGGCAAAAATCGGATCATTAAATTCTGACATTTATGACCATATTAATTGGAAGCCTGAGAATAAATATGACTTCTTCTACAATATTCATTATCCAATTAAGACAGCCAATTATCAAATATTTTTACAACAAGAGGAAGAGATGTATCGGCGATAAAATTCCATTTGATACAAATGAAAGAAGAAAAATAATCCGATTGTCTTCACAAATTGATTACGTGAATACCTCGATAATTAGGAAAGAAAATAATAATGGTCTTCTTTTCTATGAATCACATTTTCTGGTTTAACACATATGTAACCAGTAAGAAATAGGGTTGAAACAAAGAATGAAAGTATTATTTTTTGAGTCGCCTTTCCAATTGTGGGTGCATTTTCGGTACAACAGGATGATATTAAGCCCCAAATTTAGTACTACTCACAAATAGACACCTTCAAGATTAGCAGAGAATTCATAGGGATTATTAAGGGTTGATGAATGGGTCGAATCAACACGACTCCGCATCTGTTATGTGGAGTTCTAGTTGATAATGCTGATATCAAAAAGATTTTCGTGATTCACAATACGGAAATTTTTCTATTTTTTAGCAACATAGCTTTGATTATACCGTCTATAATTCCAGAAAAAAACACAAAGATTGGCGGCTGCCAATTACTATGTTAGTAAACAAGATACAACTCAATGAATAGATCGATTTGGTACTTCAGTATTTTTCGTCACAACCTCGGAGCCCCATTACAGGTAATTCTGTAGAACGAATCAACTCATTTAGAATGATTAGCTCTTTTTAAATTCACCCCAGCAAATTGTTTATTTTTATTGAGCTGCCATAAACCAAGCATTCCCCAAAAGCTGACCACTAGGTAATTTATTATTTGACTGAAGATAATGTATGCTAATGCTTCAGGCCGTGAAAAACCAAATGGAACAAGCACCATCACTGCCACGAATTGAAAAACCCCTACATATCCCGGGGTAGAAGGAACTGCACTAGATAAACCAAGAGTAGATTTCAGGATGAGCGCTTCGCCTAGGTTAAGGGTCTGTGAAATTATCCGAACTCCAAGCATTGAAGCCACGGCATCCTCCAACCAGATGACCGCGGTCAGTAAGATAAATGTCAACAACTTGGGCCAGCTTTGCAAGCAGCGCATTCCGACCAGGAAACGGGTGATCTTTTTAGAGATTAATTGGGATATTTTGGGAGGCAGGGGTAGCCATCCGAACAAGCGCTGAATCAATTTTTCTTGGAACGGTGCGGCAATGACAACAGCCAATCCCAGTATGCCTGCCAGTGCCATAATGTAGACAGTGTTTGTCAGCCATGGTGTTATATTACCCAACCAGAGTAATGATATGGAGCCGATCAGCAATAATATAAAGGCATCTAAAATCCGCTCTACCAGGGCTGTTGCAAACACGAAGCTGGTACCTAGGCCACTTTTCTGGCCAAGAAATGCGGAACGCAATAACTCCCCTGCCCGTGCTGGTAAATAAGCATTGCCCATATAACCCACCATGTTGGCCCAGAAGACAGACAGGATGGGGATTTTTTTCTCCGAGCGCAAGAAGATGTTCCAACGTAAGGAGCGGAGGAAGTAATTAGTGGATGCAATCGGGATGGTTAGCAGAAGAAATTCGTAATGTCCATTCCGAATCGTTTTCCAGAAGACCAACCAATCCAGGTCACGTAGAGTGAAATACAGCAACACAGAAGCTAAAAGAAGGGAAAATAGCAATATCCATGAGGACCGGCGGCGGATCCATCGTGTATCCTTAGCAGGGACTGCACCGGTTGTTTCGGTGGGAGCAGAAGAGGAATCCATGGCTAAAAATTCAACCGTTCTTTCTCGTACACCAACGGCCGTTTAAGCACATGGATATAAATCATGGATATGTACTCACCAATAATCCCCAGAAAGATCAATTGGATGGATCCAAAGAAAAATAAGCCAACCGACAAAGGCGCAACGCCCAGTAAGAAACTATCCCAGAAGATCAACTTGTAGACCAAGTATATTGTACCGATGGAGAAACTTATCAGCGCCGCGATAAAACCAATAATTGTGGCGAGTCGCAAAGGCAGCTTGGTATAGCCGGTTATTCCCAGCATAGCCATTTCATAAAGGGTTAGAAAGGTGCTTTTGCTTTTTCCATATTTGCGAGTCGGCTGTGTGAATTCAATGATGGCTGGTTCGAATCCAATGTCGGATATTAATCCTCGGAAATAGGGGTAAGGATCATCTAGCTTGCGCAATATGTCAATTACTTGTTTATCGTATAGACCAAACCCGGTGAAATGAGAAACCAACTTCACATCTGATATCTTGGCCAGGGTTTTATAATATACCGTTCGAAGGGCATAAATTATTGATGATTCCTCACTGTGAGATTTTATTGCCATAACAACTTTATGTCCTTGCTCCCACTTTTCAATGAATTCCTTAATCATATAAGGGGGGGTCTGCAAATCAGATGCCATTGCGATAATGGCATCTCCATGAGCTTGCATGAGGGCATTGTATCCGGATCGGTCTGCACCGAAGTTCCGGGTGTTGAATATCACCTTTACATTTTTATCATTGGCTGCAAATTCACGCAGGATTTGAGGGGAACGGTCGGTTGAGTTATTGTCTGCGATGATAATTTCGTAAGAATATTTTTTTTTGAAACTTTTAACTACATCCATAATTTGTTCGTATAACTCTGGAAGGTTCTCTTGCTCGTTATAACAACTAGTGACAATTGAAATTTTTTTCATTTAGCCCTCATAAAAAGTATATATTTTATTCTCAAGTTTCAATTCTGATCGAATCTGGTGAACAATTTCATTTTGAAAGATTCGCGATGAAACCAGGATTGGCTCGTTCATATCGGTTAAACTTTCTGGATTAATAATTGGTATACCGTCCAATAATTTGCCTTGATAAATGGGATTGGAATCCACAAAAGCAATAATTTTAGCATTTATTAGCCGGCTTGTTGATAGCAGTCTCTGAGTATGTGTGCCTACCCCCCACACGATCAGCGGCTTTTGGCTGTCTCCTAATTCATTCGCGATTTTATGGATGCGATTTTCCACTTCCTGTGATGCCGCAATGTAATTATTCAGCGCGGGCATCGAGATGTGGTCTGGTGTCAGAATATATGGTTTTCTATCCTTATTTTTTTGAACCACTATTCTAACCGCATGTCCGGTATGGGTGTCAGTTTGCTCGTATGATGTTTGAGTTGAAAACACCTTGGAAAATCCATAAGTTCCCATTAAATTCGATAAGGATATGAATGAAAAGAAGTTAATATGCTCATTGCTGAATTCCTGGAATGGAGCATCTATCGACGAAATGAATTGAGTTGCATCCGGTACTTCAATAAACAGTTTCCCATAGGGTGATAACAGATTGTATGACTTTGTCAACGCATCTGCCAGATCCTTAATATGTTCTAACACGGCAACAAGGATAATAAAATCGAACAGTCCAATCCCCATTTTCATTTCTGAGAAGGTGCTGGTTAGTACGTGGATTTGATAAAGTTGTTCGGCGTTTCGCGCACAGACCGGAGATGGATCCACGCCCATAACGTTTTGGTAGCCAAATTGTTTCAGCGCATTAAGTAAGCCACCGTTGGCGCATCCGATCTCTATAATACGCGCCTGTGGGTCGGGAACATGTTTTTGGATAAACTGGGCCAGTGCCGGGAACTGACGGGTCTCAAACTCTGATGGCTGCCCCGAGCGATCTTGATGTTCATACTTGGACTTCTCGCGATAATAAAGGTCAAAAGCGGCTTGATCTGGGATATGGTCTGCGAAACAGAACCCACAATTCCTGCAAACAACGACATCGTAGCCAGTCAACAAGCTTACTTTACTAATTATTTTGAATTGCTGGCAGAAGAGAAGGTCCTTGTTGTCTTCTTTGCAAACTGGACATACACGATTATTTTGTGTTGATTGATTCATTTTAGTATTTTTCAATAAATTAATGCGCGTCAAACTCATGTACAGTATTCTGGAATGGCATATAGTGCAAAATCATCTAGTACTCGCTGCGTATAGCGCCTTAAATAAAAATGATATTGGTCAGATATTGTATTGAGTATGGGGGGTTTTTCCCAAATACAATTCTGAAAGGGATGGGACTCCATATGGAAAAAAACCTCAGGCAATTGAGCCAGTAATTTTTCAAGTTCACTAGTTAAAAGATCATTCATTTTAGAAGACATAAACATTGCCACGAAATAGTTCAAGATTCTCTTTGATCCAGTCAATGGTGCGGGACAACCCTTCTTCGAGATCTACTTCTGGTTTCCAGCCCAGCAATTCTTGCGCTAAAGTATTTTCGGACAACAATCGTTCCACTTCGCTGCCTTGAGGTCTCTGTCTCTCATCTTTAATCTCGATTTTAATTGGCTTTCCAATCATTTTAATGATCAAGTTTGCCAGATCGCCCATGCTGATTTCACGCCCTGATCCCAAATTGATAGTCTGCCCCAGCGCTGCGGACTCGGATGCAGCTAGAAGAAATCCATCCACAGTATTTGAAACAAAATTCAAATCACGGGTTGGATGAAGGTTTCCAAGATAGATAGTATCTCCGATCAGGCATTGGACAATGATAGTGGGGATGATAGCGCGCATGGATTGCCGCGGCCCGAAGGTGTTGAAAGGCCGCACGGTTGTCACCGGCGTGTTGAAGGATAAGTAAAAAGCCTCCGCCATTTTGTCGGCGCCAATCTTGCTGGCTGCATAAGGTGACTGGCCTTTTAAGGGGTGCTTCTCGTCAATTGGTACATACTGGGCTGTTCCATAGACTTCACTGGTAGATGTGTGGACAATACGTTCCACGTCCTCATCTCTGCTTGTTTGAAGGAGATTTAAAGTTCCTTCTATATTGGTATGGATGTAAGATAACGGTGCATGATAGGAATAGGGAATGGTAATCAGTGCGCCAAGGTGGAACAAAATCTCCCGGTTTTTGACTGCCTGCCTAACGCTATCACGGTCGGTAAGATCTCCTGCAACTACGTCAATTTCCTTTAAAAGGGACGAACGGTCAAGCCACCCCCATCTACCGAAGGAATTATAGTGCACCATAGCACGTACCTGTGCACCTTCCTTTACCAGGCGTTCTGTCAGATGGCTACCAATAAAACCGCCTGCCCCCGTTACTAATACGCGTTTGTTTTTCCAGTTAACCAAGATTATTCTCCGTTTTAGTAAGTCATCTTCTTTTGCAGCAAGTGTGAGTCGATTGGCATAGTTGCCAGAACTTCGGCAATCTTAGGTCCAGCGTTCCCGGCACCATACGGATTCTTGCAAGTCTGGCATTGAAGCCGGAAGTTTTCATCGTTGATACTTTGATAAATAGCTGCCTGAATTTCTTCTTCATTATAAGCTGTATCTAACACATTGTTTGCGCGCAGACGGCCCTGTTGCCGGTTTCCGATATTAACTGCCGGACATCCGAAAGCCGGGGTTTCCTTAATGATTGCGGACGAATTCCCAACGAATGCTCCGCGCCCGATTCGGCCAATAACATTCAGCACGCCGTGAAATTTATAACGCCCGAGGCTTTGCCTAATTTGGATATTGGCTTCCTTATTAAGTTTTCCTATCTCTTCGATGATTCGCCTCCCCCCTGCGTCGTTGTTGGGAAAAGTGATGATGATCTGATGTCCAATTTTTGCCAATTTTTGTAAGGCTGACAAGGAAGGTTTGATTTGTTCCGCTGCCTGTTCGAATTCCGTGGTAATAGAATGTTGGCAAAAAAGAATAACCGGACGCGACAGATCTAGTTTCAAATCAGAAGCGATTTCTTCAGGGGATGCGAATAGTCCGGCAGAAATCAGATCGAGCGATGGTTGTCCCACGTTGAAGATACGCCAGGGTTCCTCCCCTAAACGCTTAATTCGTTCAACCGCTTGTTCGTTAGTGGCGAAGTGTAAATGTGCTAACTTAGTCATTGCATGACGGACGGAGTCATCGAGGGCACCGCCTTCGGTGTAATCTCCGCCTTCAATGTGTGCTGTGGGGATATTCATTTGTGTTCCGGTAATCATTGCCGAAAAACCTTCATAACGGTCAGCATAAACGACTAGAAAATCCGGGCGGAGTTCATCCAATATTTTGCTCAAGCTTAAGATACCCGACCCGATTGCCTGAGCAGTGGCAAAGAGTGTATCTTGTTGCATACGAATCTCGACTTCGCGATAAACGTGAAATCCATCTGTTTTAATCTCATCCATTGTGCGGCCAAAATCTTGTTGTAGATGAGCACCACCTGCCAACAAAAAATACTCTAACCTTGAATCGCTGGCGATCGAGCGCAAAATAGGATATTGCAAGCCGTATTCTGCGCGGTTGCCTGTGAAAACAGCGATTTTTCTTTTTGTCATTTAACTATATTTCCAATTCTGCTAAAGTTTGGCGTAATCCATCTTCAAGATTCCAATTTGGTTGCCAGCCTGTGTATTCTTTTAGTCGTTGTATTGAAACTACCAACTTATCGTTTGTGCCCAGACGATGTGGTTGGGTCTCAATTATAGAAGTATCCAGGCCTTTAATGCGGCAGGCTGTTTCAACTAATTCGCGAATGCTGGTAGGAACGCCAGATGATAAATTGAAAATCTCACAACCGGGTTCATCTGTATGAAGCGCCAGCGCGACCAACCCGGTTACAACGTCATCACGGTACACAAAATCCCGCACTGGAATCAAGGTTTGGAGCGTAATAGGGCCGCCGTTTTTAATTTGTCGCAGTACGATTTGGACAATCGAATCGGTCGGGCCTCCTGGTCCGTACACATTTCCCAATCGCGCGATTCGGCAGGTGAGCCCAAAATCAACGGAATAACTTTTTATTAACGATTCGGATGCTAACTTTGTAGATACGTAGACTGAGCCGACCAGCGTGGCGTCTGTTTCCACAAGAGGCCGTAGAGACGGTCTTGCGTACAGTAACGCGGTAGACGGGAAAATGATCCTATTAATAGCTATTCGCCGACATGTCTCGATAAGATGCGCTGTCCCAGTTACATTAACGGACCAAGTGGACAATGGTTCCGTCCGTGATTTGCCAACGTTTGATTGCCCAGCTAAGTGAAAGATAATCAAATCTACAGGTGAAAATTGGCTCATCACGGTGTAAAGCTGATCAAAATCTAGTATGTCAACTTTATGATATTGAATTCCTTTTAGTGAATCTGGGCTTGAGTCATGAATATCAAAGCCAGTAACTCTTGCGCCCGCTTGTAATAGGTATTGTGATAGGGCTTGCCCAAGGAACCCATTAACGCCGGTGACAAGTGCGTGCATATTCTTGAGATTGGGCATATTATTCGAAATCATCCCAGCAGATCTGGGTGTTATTGGCAATATCGTGTTTTGCTGTCTTGCCCAACAAACTTTCAAAATGAACAGCTTTGATCTCGCCCGTTCCGGGTCTCTTAACCCAGATATTTTCTTCAGAAAAATTTTCGCCTGCCAGGATTTCTCGAATGGAAACGACACATGCGTAAGCAAAATCAATGGTTGGCTTCTCTTCAGGCAGAATGTTTTTCGAACCACCAAGCGCGGCGTGGATAGCACGTGAGCCTTGAATGAGCTCTTTTAATTCGACAGGATCAATCGAGATCGGGATATCCGGCCCCGACCAACTTTTGTCAGATGTGAAATGCTTTTCTAAAATACGCGCGCCCAAGGCTACCGCGGCAAAACAGGTGTAATTGCCAATAGAGTGATCGCTTAGGCCAATAACTGCATCAGGGAAACGCGCGGCCAATTCACCTAATCCACCAAGTCGAACTTTTTCGTAGGGAGTAGGGTACATTGAGGTACAGTGAGTTAACGCATATGGAATTTTTGCCTGCTTAATAATTTCCACAGCGGGCGCGATCGATTTCAGATCATTCATGCCTGTACTAAGGATAATTGGTTTACCATCTGCTGCGATGTGTTTGATAAGCGGGTAGTTATTGCATTCGCCAGAACCAATCTTGTAAGCCAAGACTCCCATTCGTTTGAGTCGCTCGGCTGCGGCACGTGAAAATGGGGTACATAAGTAAATCATCCCTTTAGATTCAACATATTTCTTCAGGTTTATCTCTTCCTGCTCGGAGAGAACGCAACGTTTCATGATGTTCCAGATGTTTTCCGTGGTATTGCCGGGTATGATATCATTTGGGATCATCTCGTCTTCGATAATGTGAGATTGGAACTTGACGCACTCACATCCTACTGCGCAGGCATCATCTATCATGCGAATCGCCTTTTCATAGCTGCCTTCGTGATTGATGCCAATTTCTGCCACTACGAATGGCGAATATTCTTTTCCAATGCGGCGTTCACCAATCTTGAAACTCATTTCATGATCCTTTCTCGATCGACTCGTCTAACGGTTTATTCTGAACCGGGGTAACTTTTGTATTTTTTGGTATTGATATCATCCTGGGCACGTTTGTAATCGTCCGGCTGACCAATGTCGAGCCAGTACTCCATGATCGGAAAACTGGACACAGGACGACCATCATCTAGCAGCTTTTGGATAAGATCGGTCATATCCATGTACTCATTCCTGGGAATATAATGGTATACGGTAGGCTTCAGTAGGTAGATACCAGCATTGATCAGGAACTCTACACTTGGTTTTTCTCGCAGTTGCTTCACAACTGATCCATCGCACTCGACAACTCCATATTGTACTTGCATAAAGTATTGCCGAACCCCGATGGTTAGGTCGGCATTTAGTTCCTGGTGGAAACTCAACATGGCTTTGAAATTCACCTGAGTCAGGATGTCGCCATTAATCACTAACACTGGACTTGTCGGTTTATCCATCAACCCGAGGGCGCCGGCCGTACCTAATGATCGATCCTCGTCAATGTAGTTCAGCTCAATACCAAAGGCACTGCCGTCACCGAAGTGTTCCTTTATTTTGTTGGATTGGTAATTAGTGGAGATGTTGATATTATGAATACCGGTCTGTGAAAGCCTTTCTATAATCAACTCAATGATTGGCCGTCCACCAACATCCAACATGGGTTTGGGGATGTTGTCTGTTAGGGGGCGGAGACGGGTTCCTTGTCCACCGGCCATCACTATCGCCTGCAATGGTATCTGCTGGGGGGATATGTCGTTCAGGGTAACAATGTCGACAACCTTCCCAGTCTTGTTAAGCAGTGGGATCTGACGAACTTTTTGCTCCTGCATCAGACGTAAGAGGTCGGGCACCGGTGTTCCGGCCGGTGCGGTCAGGGCAGTAGGGCGGGGGGTGAGAGCCTTTATGGGTAGCAGCTTTTTGACAGGTTTTTCCAGCCCAATTCCCGCCAGGATACCGCGCCTTACATCGCCATCGGTGATAGTGTTAATCAGATGACCCTGCCTGTCCACGATCAGGGCAATGCTAATATGCGCGCTCCTATCAATACAGACAATAACATCATGAATTGGAGTATCTAGACTTACAGAAAAATCTACTACATTAATACTCATTACAAATTCCGTCCTGATAATTATCTATCATCATCAAACATATGCATATTATCCCAGTATTCCTGTCTTGGCAAGAAAGGGGCCATATCTTCCAAGGGACGCGATTCGAGTGTGCCATCCTCCCGTCTAAAGGCGGAGGCTTTTGGGATGATACCCTGCTTGACAGAGATGTTCAACTCGCACAATGCTGGGCCTTCGCTTGCCAGGACACGCTGTATCCCACTGGCTATCTCATCGTTATTGAGAATAGTCGAATAAGAAAATCCATACGCTGCTGCCAGGTGGGCAAAATCCGGATTACTGACCCCGGATGCTTCATCTGCACCAAAGAGGCGGCCAAAAAAATTGGCCTGAGTGAGGCGAATATTTGTATATCCTTGATTGTTGAATATGAAGATTTTGATGGGAAGGTTGTAATGTTTGATGGT
>Ga0209345_10006929_pt1 | contig 10153 bp, 7 predicted proteins | sample Cruoilmetagenom7_FD_187294 | JGI IMG/M metagenome (GOLD analysis project Ga0209345, IMG submission 187294) | Oil polluted marine microbial communities from Coal Oil Point, Santa Barbara, California, USA - Sample 7 (SPAdes) (version 2) | ecosystem: Environmental > Aquatic > Marine > Oil seeps ... | reverse complement strand
GCCTATGATGAAGAAAAAGTCAAACTGGACGCGGTGATCAAACAATTGCCGGAAAAAGACGCTTTGAAAGTTTATGAACAACGCATCAAAAAGTTAACCAAAGATGATATTAAATCCCTTGAGGATGCCCTGGCAAGAAAAAAAGAACTGGATAGCATCAAGTCAGATATCAAGCATGATAAAAAGGCCATTAAATCAGTTTCAAGACAAATCAAGGAGAGTAAAAAACGGCTGAGCACTCAATTAAGCTTTCTTAAAAAAGCACCTGCAGAAGATTTGAAAAACATCAAAACCAAATACAGTCTCTCCGGTGATGGTGTTACTAATATCAGTAAATTGCTAATTGGAGACCAGGCAGGTGAATGGGCCGATATGGCTTTGCAAGGTTATGGGATGGCAGAACCCTTTATGGGTGAAAGTGATAAGGGTGAAGAAGCAAATGGCGATAGTGCGCCAGAAAAAATCCGTGCTGAAGGAAAATTCATTCATTTCCTAACCCGGGATCCAATTCCCGATTTTTTGCTTAGAAAAGCCAGTCTAGAAATAATACTTGATACAGAATCAATCAAAGGAACTTTAAAAGGCAAATTAAAGGACTTTACTCCTCAGCCTGAGATAATTCGTCGTCCGGCTAAACTGGAACTTAGTGGTAGTGAATTGAAGGGTCTGGATAGCGTGGTGATTCAAGGTGTTTTTAATCATATTGATCCACTTAATCCAGTAGATGCTATTAATTTTAATATCAAAGGCATGCCCCTGAAAGATAAGCGTATGGGCAACAGCGACAAGCTCGAATTAAATATGGTGTCATCAATTATTGATATCCAGGGCAAGGCGGTTTTCGAAAAAGGAAGACTTGATAGTAAAGTTGACAGCCGATTTTCTGAAACTCATTTCACCGGGCAGGGTAAAGACAGTTGGGCCAGAGAGCTGGTGGCCTTGCTTGCGAAAATAAAATCCTTTGATGTGCAAATCCTGCTTGCTGGTCAGATTAAAGATTTTGACATCAGTATTAGTTCAGATCTTGATAACAAGCTCAAGGCGGCAATGAAAACCCGCGTGGCTAAAAAGAAAAATGAACTGGAAATTAAATTGATGGCCAGGTTGAACGAGGAAATAAGTAGCCTGCTTAATACTTCCGGCTCGGAACTCGATTCAATGAATAATCAGCAAACTCGACTTGATAGTGACCTGAATCATGTTGACGAACTTTTAAAAGCTCAGGTCTCAGATTATAAAGCTCAACAAAAGCAAAAACTCGAAGATAAAAAGCAGGAAGAAATAGATAAGCTGAAAGAGAAGCTTAATAGCAAGTTTAAATTTTAATCCAAAATTTTACTTTGTGATGTAAACTACTTTTAATTATCCCCATTTTTATTACTAGTATTTTTTTGAAGCGCTTCCATGATGCTGTTTGCGCTTTCCCCCCATCGATCCCGTGCATCTGGATTTGCACCTTTGCTGATTAGTGCCTCAATCAAATCATCTTTTTGAAGAGTCGTGGCGGTACGAAGGGCTTCGTCGATTTCTTCTTGTGGTGGTTTACTGTTTAATAATAACTTAATCAATTGCGGGTTATCGCCAGATATTGCATAACCCAGAGCCCCTCGATTCTGTTTATCCAAAGACAGTTGGCCGTTATAGCGCAAGGCAACTGAAAATAATTCAGGCATGTATTGAGCGATAATAAGGATAGCGGTAGAACCGTCTATGGTCACTAAATTTGGATTCGCACCGTTTTCCAGAAGCCATTGTGCAATATCCTCATGTCCGTTAATAATTGATTCATAGAGGGCATAGCTAGTATCTTTTTGTAGATTTATATCGGCATTTTTCTGATGAAGAAATTGAACAATATCCAGATGCCCGGCCATACTGGCTTCCATAATGGGAGGGCCGCAATAGTTGCCATTCAGGTTTATGTTGGCACCTTTTTCCACCAATAATTTAGCGATATTTAAAGAGGATTTATTATTCGGAGAGCCTGCTGCCAGTTGCAGGGCAGAGCATTGAGTGCCAGGATGTACGGCATTTACATCAGCGCCGTGTAAAATCAGGTATTCTGCAATGTTTGAATCATTTTTCATTATCACACTGATTAAGGCAGTTGGCGTTCTGATATTTTCCACCTGATCAACCGGTGTGCCTTGAGCGATTAAAGATTTAACAAGCTCATATTGGCCATCACGAACGGCATCACTTAGTGGTGAAGCATTCATTGAAACAGGGCTTAGAATTAGGATCAGAAGTAATAAATAAATTATGCAGGTGTTTAATCCGAAATCGGGATTAATGAAAAATGAAAATGATATTGAAGTATCCTGAGTTGAACGTCTGGAAAATAATCGTTTCATAGTTTTCACAAGTATTTGACAGTTCTTGCATTATTTAATATTGAAGCTGCAAGCATATATTTTCGTCAACGATAGAGTGTCGAAGGTTTGTCCATCTTTGAGCTTGTTTAGAGAAATGCTTTTGTATTTATTGTCTCTAAGGTAGTGGATGAATTTCAAGGTTCGAAAAGCATCGAAAGCCTGGTTCATATGGCGTAAAAAATGAATTTCAGTTTTACATTGGTCAAAACCATGCTGAATCCAGGTGTCCACATTATGTGTCTGCAGACACGCTTTGAGGAAATCGAGATCAAGCTTCTCTTGCTCGTGAGCGATACTATTCTCAGCAGTAAGCAGGTTTTTATCAAGAGCCTGCTCTAATGCTTTCTTCCCATTATCATTTTTTAAAAGCCACAGGTCTTTTATAGAATCTAACCAGATTTTTAAATAGTTGAACACATGAGGATGATAATACAGGTATTCGGTGAAAGGTGTGTCAAGGTTAGCAATTTTGTTGATGGCTGGTCCCGTACCAAAAGGTACCCGAGAAGAGGAGCGCGCTTGAATTTTTATTGGCGATGACTTTAGAGTTCTAATCTTTCCAACCTTGGCCACTTTATTTAAAAAATAGAAATCTTCTCCTGCTGCTTTTTTGGGATATCCTCGAACTTCTGCGTAAGACTGGTAATGGCAGGCGATAATGCTCCCCAGAGTATGAAAGGCATAGGGAGAACCTGCCCATTCTAAGCCAGCCACATAATAATATAGCGAAAAATCATAATAGCGGCTGTATTCATTTTGATGAACATGAACAAAAGGATAAATTAAAGCTCCCCCAGGGCTTGCTTGATCGGTGACTTCAAAATAATTTTCCGGCAACTCGGTGTCAGCATCAGTAGTATGAATCCAGGGCGAATTAATTTTCCTCTTGTAAATTAAATCCAGAGCAATATCTGAGCCAATCTTTCGGGCTAGCCCAACGCCCTGTTTGCACGGAATTTCCAGGCCCGCACTGTGCCTGTCGACAAGCAGTATATGCTGGTAAGGTGTAATTTCTAACAATGATTGATGTTCAGTTTTTTCCAGACAATGTGTTTCAGCCTGAATAGTTTTTACCAGATCATGATTGTTTAAGCATGCGTCTGAATTTTCAGGAGAATTAATAACCAGTATAATTAAAGTGTTTTTGGATTTATTCAGAGGTTTTGAGGATTTTAAATTTTGCCAGAACAAAATATTCTCATCGAATGCAGGTACGACAAGAACATGGTCATAGTTAAAATCCGTTGTAGGAACCTGGTGAATTTCTTTCTCGGCATAATTACCAAGGTATTTTTTCACTGCCAGGGAAGAGGTAAGCATCGTTAAGAAGTCTGCTAATGCAAGGCAGAACGAATGGGTAAGTCATTTACAATAAGAGCCTCATGATCAAGCAAGTCCTCCAATCGGCTTGTAATGATGTTTTTATTAAAGTATTGAAGGCCAAGGTTTATAAATAGGTCTTTATGCCGTCCTTCAGATGTGGTAATTGCCTGGTAAAAAAGTTTAAGTTTTCCAGGTTCAAGCGCATGGGCAATCAGCCCAAACCTTTCGTGTCCTCTTGCTTCAATTATGCTTGCTACGAGTAGCCTGTCTATAAGGTAGTCATCTTTGCCTGAACGCATTAAAGCTCTTAGTGCATTTACATAAGGGTCTTTAGCATCCGCAGAAAGGGTTAGTCCACGTTGATAGATGATGCGGGTGACTTGTTTAAAGTGGGTAAGCTCTTCAATGGCAAGATCAACCATGGCGGCCACCAGTTCTGGTTTGTCGGGATAATGGCTTACCATTGACATGGCCATTCCAGAGGCTTTTTTTTCCGCAGTGGCATGGTCGAGTAAAAAAGTATTAAAATTATTTAGAACTTCCTTCGTCCAATCGGGATGTGTTTGGCATTTTAGAATGAATGGCATTTTGATTAAAAGTTTTATCAGTACGGCGATGTTATATTATGGTATTGTTGCGTGCAGTTTGATCAGTCAATTGTCTTCACCAGGGTGTGACGAGCAGATTATACTTCATACCCCGGACTTTTTCCTGTTTAAATAAATAAGGAAACAATATGAAAAATAAAATACTGAATATCAATAAGATACATTATTAATAAATATCCGGGCTAGAGTAAAAGATGAAATTTCCATTTGATCCAGAATTCCCACAAAAAAATGCAGATGATGCATATTTACATGAATTGAAAGATCTCCCCGTTAAACCTGTTTTCATCATGGGATTGCATAGATCAGGTACTACTTTCTTGTATGATTCTGTTTCTAAATGCTTTCCAGTTGCAAACCTCAGTTTATACCATCTTTTTTATTTTCATCGTTTGATGAAAAACCATAATGAGGGCTTAGAATCTAAATATAGAGAAGTTCTGAATACCTTACTCAGGGGACTAGGCATTACTGACCGTAAAATTGATGCGGTATATGTTGATGATAAAATGGTAGAAGAATATGGCTGGATGCTTCGCAACGAGAGTTATCATATTTCTATGCACGAGTCAAACAAGGATTATTTCAAGGAGATTTGTCAAAAGCTGTTGTATGTAAACCCGGGTGCGAAATCTGTGTTACTTAAAAACCCCTGGGATACAGCGAACGCCAGTGATATTTTAAAGTGGTTTCCCGAAGCTAAATTTATCTACATCACCCGCGACCCTATCTACATTTTAAATAGTCAAATTAATGCAGCTCTTGATTTAATGAGCGGTACGCAACCGTTTCAAACTATGCTGCTGGATAATTTTAAAATGCCCGGAGGGAAAGTGACTATGACTGCTGTTTATGCTGTGTGGAAACTTGTGAGGGGAATTAAAAAGGTAATGGGAAATGGGCTTTATGGATTTATAATTAAGCAATTTATGCAACAGAATTTAATAGTTGATTTGGCGGGGTATTATCGTGCTATTGAAGAGCTACCTGAGGCAAGTGTTTATCAGTTAACGTATGGTAGTTTCAATAAAGACCCGGTAGGTAAACTTAAAGAAATACAGGCCTTTCTAGATTTGCCCTTTGATGATGCACCTGAAAGTATAAAACCGAAACCCAGAAAAGGGCAGTTGGCCGAACATTTACAAAAATATGAACCAAAATTAATGAAAAAACTTGAGAAAAAAATAGGCCATTCTGCAGCAGTTGATCTTGATTAGAAATGAAAGACAATATTAAGGTAAAGCTTTGGCGCGTTTTTTCTGATAAAGCTTGTCAAAGGACTGTCTATATTGGATGTACATGTTAAAACCATGAACATTTATGAATTTAATAGTAAGAGGCCCTACAAAACGATATTTGCGTTCAATAGGGTCAGTATCGTGATCTGAAAATTCAACAATAAGTGCATTTTTTCCCTTGTGCGCACCATTAGATAATACACCAGCATGATAAGGTACTGGATCGTTGGTATTTATATAATGAATATATTGAGGGCCGTCGGGAAATACTTTACCTGCACCGCCTGCTGTTTCAACGTGTATTTTGTTTAACAGTTTATTTATTTCTAGTGGGCTGTAACTTTTATTTAACTTCTCAACTGTCTGCTGCAATCCGCGGCTAACATGCAGGGCTCCCTGACTATTACAGCTGATATAAATTTCCTTGTTAATAGATAAGTTATGTAATATTTGGGTAGCTAAAACTTTTGCAATTTTGTTTTCATTTCTGCTGTCTGAAATAGCATCCGGAAAACGTCCTCCTAATGTGGCATTATAAATTGCAACGACAGGTCGACCGGAGTTTTGTGCAAGCAGGTGCATTTCGGGTAATACCCAGTCAGCACGATGATTTGCACCATTAATGTACCAGAGAGGTGTTTTTTGATCTGGAGTATCTGAAGAGCTAATAACTGGAGGTACTTTGTCAATGGACACAGAATCTGGGTCGTATAAACAACCATTACTACCGATAAAATAACTGTCGTATTCGTAATTCCAAAGACCGCCTTTGGTCGCAGATGAATCTGTGCATAATAAAGAATAATACCGAGCGGGTTTAAATTCACCCGAAAAATAAATGATCAATGATAAAATGACCATTCCAAAAATAGCTTTTTTTAATATTGACATATCTTGTAAGATTCACGCTTTAATAATATAAAGATTACCTTAGAGAGTGCTCGATATAGATAAATCTACAATTTTAAAAATTGTTTTTTAAATCATATTTTCACCTTTATACTCTGATAGATTAATATTTATTACTCGGCTTTCGTTATGGGCGTTACATTTGCCGTATAGTGTATCAAAGGAAGGCGCCATAGATGAAAAAATGTCGGATTAAATTTATTGAATGCGTTCAGCAGATGTATTTCTGGCAAGACCAGGGTGATTATTTTTGGTAAGCGCCCAAATAGCCTGAAAATCAGTTTCAAAATAAAGCGATGATCACCGTATATTGATGGGAGAAGTTGAATGCATTCAGGTGATCTTTTTTCTTCATTAAATCAATAGTATATTAGTATTTTATAAAGTATTTTATATTTTGCAGTATAAACATTAATTGGCTTTTTAGGCCATGGCATACTGGCTGCTTATTTTAATTCAAGGTTTTAATGCTTGTTTGCTATGTAAAGAAGTTGAGCCGATTTATTTATATAGCGTGCTGATACAGGAGTGTAAATCTGGTATCTTATTCAATCAATTACTGATGTGTAAGTGTTAGGGATTACATTATTTATTCATAGTATTCCTGGTCACAAGGATGTTTGGAATCGACTTGTTAAGGTTTATAATTTTGAGGCTTATGCATGACCAGAAAGTATAGAGTTAAAGGCTTAAGGAAGTATTCAGAAGCGAGTATTGCAGACATTAATAATTTTGTAAAAGAATATGAAGGTGAACTGGACTTTATTGAATATTGGGAAAAAAATAAAAAATGCATAACGCCTTTTTGTTTTGATTATAAAAATAAAGCTGTGGTGTTTTTAGAGACTCCTGAAGAAGTTAATCTAGTAACGGTCCACCCTTTTTTTTATGAAGCTCAGCGCCAATATGCAATTAAACTCTTTTTGGTGCCCTTTGGTATTGTGAAATCTTTAATACAGGATATGAAAGCTATTGAAGACTCAAACCCCCTGTTTTTATTCAGTACCGGGCGATGCGGCTCCACAGTATTATGCAATTTAATGGGGGATAGTGCGAATACAGTGTCAGTATCGGAGCCTGATTTTTTTTCCCAACTACCCTATATTTATAAACAATACGGGACAGAAATATACCCTGAACTGGTACAACTGACCAGAGGGCTGACACTATTGCTGCAAACCTATATAGGTACTTTTTGCAATGAAACGGTAATTGTTTTTAAGCTTCGTAGCATGTGTATTGATTCCGCTGAACTGATTGCTGAATCTATGCCCGAAGCAGACCATATTTTTTTATATCGTAATGCTAACGATACAGTTAATTCCTTTCTTTCTGTTTTTTCGCTTCATCCGCTATTATCTATTGCACGGGGATTAAATACGAGATTCTTCCCTTTATTAAACCATATTTCAATTGGATTTATTGCTAAAATACCTGGTTTAAAACCCAATATAGAAGTTTCAGCGCCTTTGATCAAAGAGTCTGTATATCAAAAAATTGGTATTGGAACAGGTACATCAATATATGCATTGGCATGGTTGTCAAATCTGGACAAGGTATTGGCATTACAAAGAGCGGAAAAACCTTTTTTCAGGTGTTTGGTACGTTATGATGAACTGAAGACAAATGCTTTGGCTATTATGACGGATGTCATGACTTCACTGGGTTTAGGTGAAGTGGATGAGTTGATGCAAGAGCGTATGCGCCAGACTCTGAAAAAAGATTCACAGGCCGGATCGGTCATGTCCAGCAAAGGTGAGAGCATACTTAGTGATAAAGACCTTGGTATTATAGAGAGTGTGTTGAGTAAGCATTCAGAAATACGCTCTGCATATTACCTGCTTCCCAATCTGGTTGGGGAGCGATTCGTAGAAAACAGTTAGTCTAAAATCTGAATTATCAGAATAGACCAGTTCCAGGTAGTATTAAATATAATAAATTGATGGATTACAAATTGTTATGTCTGAAGCTGATTCAGTTGTTAAAAATAAAAACAGTATATTGATTCGATTTGTTTTATTTGTTTTTATTATTGCTTTTACTTATATCGCTTACAAAACACTCGAGCTAGATAAGCTTTCCTCACTTGAAAATCTTGGTAATTTAATCAATGAGGCGAGGGCTTATAGTCAGGATGCCGGTTGGACAGGGATTATTTTGTTTCTCGTAGTCGGTATCGTGCTAATTATACTAAATGTTCCCACGGCTATTGTTATAGGTGTTGCATCCGCTGTATATGGCGTCATGGGTGCGATAGTACTGGGCTTTGTTTTATTAAATGTGGCAACAACGTGTATATTTTTTATTGGCCAAAAATTAGGGCGCGAATTTATATTTAGTGTTTTTGGACGCTCAGTTGAGCGACTGGAAAAGCAGTTTCAAAATCGAGGAATGATCACTGTTATACATTTGCGAATTCTATTTTTTGCTATTCCACCAATGAACTGGTTTTTGAGTGTGATGAACCTCAGTTATAAGGATTATTTTTGGGGAACACTTCTTGGTGGCCTTCCTAAAACCATGTTATATGCCTGGGTGGGTGGAGTGATATTTAATGCCCTGGCCGATGGGGCAAGCGATTTAAGTGAGTTTGCCTACCAAATTTTTATACCTATTACTATAAGTATTAGTTTGAGCATTAGTTTGAAAGTAGTAGACCATATGTTTTTTTCGAAACCTGCAATAGAATAACATTGTTTCTATATTGATCCTGAATTGATTTGAGCTTATCAGGGTATTTCAATAATTTCTCCTGCTTGTTCCTTGCCTTTTTCATGAAGTTGATTAAAAGGTTGGCGGTATTTGAGGTAGATGTTGAAGCCGTGGACGCGGTTAAAGCGTATAGACAATGGTCCAAGCCAATGGTATCTAGTTTCGATGGGGCTGATGTCTTTGTCTGCAAATTGGGCTATGACGGTGTTTGGATCAGGGGCAAGCTGTGCTGATGATTCCGGTTTAGACAGGATGCCGGTTTTTCTTGGAACTGGATCATAGTTGTTTATATAATGCAGATATTTGGGGCCTTCAGGGAAAAAATGTGTTGTGGCGGCACTGGTTTCTACGTGAATATTCCCCATAATTCTTTTAAATTTTTCCTCGTTAAAGGCTATTGCCAGGGCGTCCAGGGCTTTTTGAATGGCGAATGAAGAATGTACAGCGCCCTGATTATTGGCACGAATAAACACTGGATGATCCTTTGCCGATTCCTGCGCGATTGATGCTGATAATGTATGTACTACGGCGCTATTTTTATCAATTTTCACCAGAGTATCGGGGATTCGACCACCTCTAGTGGCATTGTAAATCCCAATCACAGGCCGTTCGGCTTTTTGAGAGAGTAATTCCATTTCCAAAAGTGTCCAGGCAATGCGATGGTCCGTTCCATTGACATACCAGATAGGTGCTTTAAAGGGTGCTTTATCAGACAATTTCTTATATGTAATGGTGGACGGGACATCGGCTATATTGGTGAATTTCGGATTATAAAGACAACCGTTTTTTCCAATAAAAAAACCGTCATAATTATGATGCCAGTTACCATCAGGTGCTGCATTTTTGTCATTGCAAAGCTTGGAATAATAACGTACTGGCTGGTATTCACCCGATAAATATATTAAAGCCATCAGGATTAGTATCGAAATGAAAATTAACACTAAATATTTCAGAAGAGGAATGATTTGCATATATTTATCGGGTGAAT